>Ga0315330_10001558_pt1 | contig 15523 bp, 14 predicted proteins | sample M140m34915metaG_FD_203453 | JGI IMG/M metagenome (GOLD analysis project Ga0315330, IMG submission 203453) | Ammonia-oxidizing marine archaeal communities from Monterey Bay, California, United States - M1 40m 34915 | ecosystem: Environmental > Aquatic > Marine > Intertidal zone | place: USA...
TTCACCTCTTGTATGGTATGGTCCCGGAAAATATGCTAATAATGCAGCTAATTCCGATTTAGATCCTGTTCTTGTTGAAATTGCCGATAGTGTTTTTATTGAAAGAGGAGCAAGTGTATTTGAACAACGAGCATCTTACATAGACCTATCATTTGAGAGCTTTTTGAATTATGAACACACGTTTAGTGAAGATCACAAAGTAAAGGCAACTTTAGGGAGCTCAATATTTAGGAGAAAAGGAGATGTCCTCAATGGAACTGCATACAATATTCCAAATAACTCGCTCGATTATGCTGATATTTCTGCTAATCTCGCTCCGGGTGGTTTTTTAAACAATGTTGGGTCTTATGAATTTGAAGAAAGATTGCTTTCTACTTTTTTAAGGGCTGAGTACGGATATAAGTTTAAGTATCTTGTTTCTATGATTTTAAGAAGAGATGGTTCAAGCAAATTTGGAGAAAACAACAGATATGGATATTTCCCTACGGTTTCTGGGGCATGGCTGTTTTCTGAAGAAGATTTTTACAACATTAAAGCAATAGATTATTTTAAAGTTAGAATGAGTTATGGTGTTTCGGGGAATGATCAAATTGCCAATTTTGCTTACCGAGCCTCTCTTAATGGAGAAGGAGTATATGTTTTTAATGATATTATTACATCCGGTGTCGCTCTGGGTAGAGCAGCTAATCCAGATTTAAAATGGGAGACTACAAATCAATTTAATGCAGGTGTCGACTTGACCTTGCTAAAGGTCATTGACTTTTCTGCAAATTATTTTATTAAAAACACCTTTAATCTTTTGTTTCAGCCTGATGTATCTGGGCTACTAGGATCATATGGCCCTGGAGGTTCATCCCCTTTTATCAATGCCGGTGATGTTTCTAATAAAGGATTTGAATTTGAAATAGGTTATGCTTCCAATCCTGAAAAAAAACTTGGTTATAATGTTAATTTTAATTTTACTACTCTTTCAAATAAAGTGACCGGAACACCCGAAGGTGTAGATTATCTTCCTGGTGCATATTTTAGTGTTGGAGGTAATGTTGCAACAAGATTTGAAGAGGGATATGCTATTGGATATTTTCATGGATATCAAACGAATGGTATTTTTCAAACGCAGGAAGAAATTGATAATGCTGCTGTCTTTCAGGAGGATGCTCAACCAGGAGACCTAATTTTTGTAGATCAAGATGGAGATGGAATAATAAACTTCAATGATGATTCGGACAAAACAAGTTTAGGTAGTCCTATTCCGGATATAACAATGGGGTTTTCTTTAGGGCTTAGATTTAAAGGGTTTGATTTTTCAGCAAATTTATATGCTGCTTTAGGTCAAGAAATTATAAGGAATTTTGAACGACAGCAACCCTATGCAAATCAGTTAGATTATGTTATTAATAGGTGGACAGGTCCAGGCTCAACCAACGAGCACCCAAGACTGACAACTGAAGCCAATAGAAATAATGTCTTTTCAGATTATTATGTTGAAAATGGATCTTTTATGAGATTGAGAAACGTTCAAATAGGCTACACCCTTCCTGAAAAATTAGCTTTAAAATGCAGAACTCAATCCCTTAGAGTTTATTTAGCGGCAAACAATTTATTTACACTGACAAATTATCAAGGTTTTGACCCTGATATTGGTGCTACTGCAGGAACCCTTTCTGCTGGGGTTGATTATGGATTTTATCCTCAAGCTCGAACAATAATGGGTGGAATAATTATTAAATTTTAGGAACATGAGTAAAACAACTTTAAATATTGCATTCACTTTATTAATTGTTTCACTAATCACTTTTGTGGGCTGTAAGAAGTTTTTAGATTTAGAACCCCCTTACGCTCAAGACGCAGAGAATTATTTTCAAAATCAGAGTGATTATGAATTAGCTCTTATAGGAGCTTATGACTTACTACAAGCATCTTTTTTATCTGTTTGGATTGGCGAGATTGCATCAGATAACACAATTGCCGGAGGAGAAAGTGTTACAGATACTGAAGGATTACACCAGATTGATGATATGAATCATGGCGGAGTAAATAATGAGCTTAGAAGTGTTTTTAGATGGAATTATGCGGGAGTTACAAGAGCGAATTATATTTTAGAAAATAAAGACAATATAGATTTTCCTGGTAAAGACGTAATTATCGGTGAAGCTAGATTTTTAAGAGCCTTTTATTATTTTGAATTGGTTAAGTTTTTTGGAGATGTTCCGCTTATTATAAATCAACGCCTTGGAGTTGAAGAAGTTGCACAATTAAATAGGGCGCCAGTTGCTCAAGTATATAGTCAAATTGAAGAGGATTTAATTTATGCGGCTTCCGTTTTACCTATTTCATCATCCATTAAAGGTAAAGCAACAAAAGGTGCTGCTTTAGCATTTCTTGGGAAAGCTTATTTATATCAAAACAAATGGACAGAAGCATCTTCAACATTTAATGATATAATTTCAAATGGATGGTTCAGCTTAATTCCTGACTATGCAGATTTGTTTTCTGTTGCAAGTGAAAACAACAGTGAAACTGTTTTCGATGTTCAGTACTCCGGATTGGAGGGTGGAGGTTATGGTTGTTTAGTATGTTTAGAAGGTAATGCTGGACCTGGGTTTCAAGGGATCAGACAATATAATGGTCCAATTTATGGAGATGGTAATAGCTATAATTTACCTACTCAAAACTTGTATGATTTTTTCCCATCTTCCGATCCTAGAAGAGATTTTACAATCCTAGACATTGAAGCATTTATTGCAGCACAATCAAACCCTCAAAATATCTCTTACGCAATTGGTGCCGGTGGACATACTGGTTTTTATAACAATAAATACATAAAGAGACAAGGAGAGATTGGTCTTCCCGATAACGATTTGACAAGCCCAGTTAATTACAGAGTAATCAGATATGCAGATGTCTTATTGATGGCTGCCGAATCAAATTTCCAAAATGGAAATACAGCTTTTGCTGAACAATATGTAAATGAAGTTAGGCAAAGAGCTGGGGTTTCCCCTCTAAGCGGCATTACTCTTAATGACATATACAATGAAAGAAGATTAGAATTGTCTTGTGAAGGACACCGATTTTTTGATTTAGTTCGAACAAATCAAGCAAGTAGTGCAATTGATGGGTTTTCAGTTGGAACTCATGAACTTTTCCCAATTCCTCAGATTGAAATTGATTTGGCAGGTGGAAATTGGTCACAAAACCCCGGTTATTAATGCAACTTTAAATTTAAAATATAGTCTTACCTAAAAGTAAATAAATGAAAAATATAGTTCACTCCAGCACAATAAATACGTTGTCCGTTTTTATTCTTTCATCGTTAGTTTTTTTTAGCTCATGTAGAAAAGATCCAGAACCAACTTTAACAGAACCACCTACCGCAGCTGATGCAGCATTTAGTTATGCCCCTTCTGCTGCCAACGATAATATAATTGAATTTACTGCAGCCAATTCAACAATGACTTGTAATTGGAATTTTGGAAATGGAGTTTCTGCAAGTGGAGCAACTACTACAGCAGTCTATCCCAATGCTGGTACTTACACTGTTACCCTTACAGTTTTTAACCAAGGAGGAAGTGCTTCTAGCGCTCAAGAAATTGTAATTGATCAAACTGATCCAAGTTTGCTTAATGACCCATTGTTTGAATTTCTAACGGGTGGTATTAATGGCCCTGGTTCAAAAACTTGGGTTATTGATTCTGCTTCTGCAACTCATTTTGGCGTAGGTCCAGACCCTGTTGGGTCAGCTGGTGATTATCCTGAATACTGGGCTGCAGGCATTAACGAAAAACCTGGATGTGGCATGTATGATGACAGATATGTTTTTTATTTGAATAATTTTCAATTCGATATGATAACCAATGGGAATGTTTATGTCGATAATTTATTATCAGGAGATTTTCCAAATTCGTATGAAAATTTAGGTGATTATACAGCACCAGTTAATGATCAGTTAAACGAAAGTTGGAACATAACTAAAGCTGCAGATACTATGATTTCTGTTTCAGGGTCTTCTTTTATAGGATTTTGGACAGGTGTTCAAGATTATAGAATAATTAATATTTCAGATACCTCGCTATGGTTACAATACACAGATATTTCTGATGGTTTGTTATGGTATTTGCGACTAATTCCAGAAGGTTTTGTAAGTTCTGGAGGCGGAGGTAGTGGTCCAACCCAAACGTACAGTTTGCCATTGGATTTTGAATCTGTAGAACCTGTATTTACAACTTTTGGCAACAGCTCTTATTCTGTTATTGCTAACCCAGATCCCTCTGGGATAAATACAAGCTCTAAAGTGCTGGAAACAGTCCATGGGAATGAAACTTGGGCAGGTTTATACGTAGATCTTGATTCTCCACTTGATTTCTCTTCTGCAACTTCAATATCGCTTAATGTATGGGCGCCAATAACTGGAGATTTTAGATTTAAAATTGAAAACTCTGCAAATACTAATGATTTTGTTGAGGTTGATGGAAGTGTAACTTCTGCTAATTCATGGCAGGAAATAATTGTAGATTTTTCTAGTGCATCTTCAGGTTTATATGATAGATTAGTTCTTTTCCCTGGTTGGGATGTTGCTAATGCAGGAACATTTTATCTTGATAATATTGAGCAACAATAATTATGAAAACCAAAGTTTTATTTTTCATTTTATTGACAACTCTTTGGAGCTGTAAAAAGACCGTTTCTGATCAGCAAGTGACCTTGCCTACTGAACTAACGACTGCCATTTCTATTAATGAGGGGCTAGTACAGGTTCAAGCAATAGCTAATAGTGCAAACTTCTATACCGTTACTTTTTTTGAAGGATCAGATTCAACGGTATTAGAAACACAAGATGGCGCAGCAGAATATACTTATTGTTGTTCAGGAACTTATACAGTAAAGACTAAGGCTCATACTGATTATTACAATTATATCGAAGTTGTTGACAACATTAATGTTGTTGTTGACCCTGGGTTCACTGGTGGAATTCCTACTACTGGTTACACTACTCCTTTGAGTTACCCTGGTTATACTTTGGTTTGGAATGATGAATTCGATGGCAATGCTTTATCTTCTGATTGGACTCATGAAATAGGAAATGGTAATTGGGGTTGGGGAAATAATGAATTAGAGTACTACAGAGAAGAAAATACAATTGTTGAAAATGGTCTTTTAGTAATTACTGCTAAAGAAGAGAATTATGGAGGTAAAAATTACACATCATCTAGAATAAAGACGCAAGGGTTAAAGTCTTTTCAGTATGGTAGAATAGATATAAGAGCAGCACTTCCTTTTGGTAAAGGATTATGGCCTGCTCTATGGATGCTAGGAGATAATTTCAGTTCTGTTGGCTGGCCTTATTGTGGTGAAATTGACATTATGGAACTTGTTGGAGGAGGAAACTACAATGATAGAACAATATATGGGACTATTCATTGGGATAATAATGGGCAGGGAGCAAGCTTTGGTGGAAATAACTCCTTAAACTCGGGTGAAATTTTTGCTGAAGAGTTTCATGTTTTTTCTATCATTTGGACACCTTCTTCTATTATTTGGTTAAGAGATGATGTACAGTTTAATGTTGCAGATGTTACACCTGGCTCTCTTTCTGAGTTTCATCAAAACTTCTTTTTTATCTTTAATGTAGCTGTTGGTGGTAATTGGCCCGGATCTCCTGATCAAAGTACTATTTTCCCTCAGACTATGGCAGTTGATTACGTAAGAGTGTTTCAATAAATTAAACAAATGAAAACAACTATAGGTATTACTTTTTTTTGTGTTTTGTGTTTTTCATTTTTTAGTTCATGTTCTCCAAATGAAAAAGAAAATTCTAATGCAAGTGATAGTCAATTCACTTTGAAAATAGATTCTATTGTCTCTTTAATGACCTTAAAAGAAAAAATAGGTCAGCTCAATCAATATTCAATTGGTCAGGAAATGACGGGACCAAATCAAACCAATGAATATTCAAAAAAAAGATACAATCAACTTATTAATGGACAAGTAGGATCTGTGTTAAACCTTACTGGTGCTGAAAACACCATACTTGTACAAAAGCAGGTAATGGAAAATTCAAGATTGAAAATACCATTACTATTTGCTTATGATGTTATTCATGGATATAAAACAATTTTTCCTATACCCCTTGCTGAGAGTTGTTCTTGGGACTTATTATTAATGGAAAGTACAGCACGAGCTGCAGCGCAAGAAGCAGCAGCATCAGGCCTTCATTGGACTTTTGCTCCAATGGTAGACGTTTCTAGGGATCCAAGGTGGGGAAGAGTTATGGAAGGTGCAGGTGAAGACCCCTATTTAGGAGCTCAAATTGCGGCCGCAAGAATTAGAGGATTTCAGGGTGATAACCTTAAGGATACCTTAACAATTGCTGCTTGCGCTAAGCATTTTGCTGGCTATGGCTTCGTTGAAAGTGGAAAAGACTATAATACAGTTAATATTGGTCAAAATACGCTAATGAATGTTGTTATCCCTCCTTTTGAAATGGCGGCAAAAACAAATGTGGCAACTTTTATGAATGCTTTCAATGATTTAGATGGAATTCCTGCAACAGCAAATCAATTTTTACTCAATGAGCTGTTATCGAAGACTTGGAATTATAAAGGTGCTGTTGTTTCAGATTGGGGTTCAATTAGAGAAATGGTTAATCATAGGTATACACCAAACTTAAAAAATGCTGCTAAACAAGCTATCCTTTCTGGAACTGATATTGACATGGAAAGTCAAGCGTATATAAATTGGTTAGAGCAAATAGCAGATGAAGAGCCATCCATTATAAAAAATATTGACAAAGCAGTTAAGAAAGTATTGCTGCTAAAATATAAGCTGGGTCTTTTTGATGATCCCTATAAATATTCTAATGAAAATCGAGAAAAAAATACCGTTGAATCGCCTGCTATTCAGGCTTTAGCAAAACAAGCGGCTTTGAAATCTATGGTGTTATTAAAAAATGAGAATTCATTACTTCCAATACCCCTTAATAAAAAAATAGGGTTAATTGGTCCTTTGGCAGATGATTCGGATGCTCCAATTGGAAATTGGAGGGCTAGAGCTAATGCTAATTCTGCCATTTCATTACTAGATGGTTTGAATCAAGCTTTTGGAGCATCTAATGTTGCTTTTGAGCAGGGCTGTAAATTGTCTATAGGTGAAAACAATTTCCATGAGGAATTGAAAATTAATGAATCAGATACTTCTGGATTTATGGACGCTATTGATTTAGCTAAAAGGTGTGATATAGTGGTTATGGCTTTAGGAGAAACTGCTTACATGTCAGGTGAAGGAAGAAGTCGTTCTAAAATTGGATTGCCAGGTTTGCAGTTAAAGCTTCTTAAAGAAGTTTTCAAAGTCAATAAAAATGTTGTACTAGTATTAATGAATGGAAGACCTTTAACCATCCCTTGGGAGGCTCAAAATATACCGGCTATTTTAGAAGCATGGCATGGCGGATCAAAGGCTGGTGCAGCCATTGCTGATATTCTTGTTGGAAACTACAACCCTTCTGGTAAATTAACCATGTCTTTTCCTAAAAATGTAGGACAAATACCAATATACTACAACAAGAAAAATACAGGAAGACCAAGCTCAGGTCCCAATCAAGTTTTTTATACTCATCATACAGATGTTGATAATGAACCATTATACCATTTTGGTTATGGACTTAGTTATACAACATTTAAATATTCTAAACTTAGAATAAGTAAAAAAGAGCTTCGTTTAAGTGACACACTTTCTGTCTCAATAGAAATAACAAACACAGGAAAGTATAAAGGAAAGGAAGTTGTTCAGCTATACATAACTGATGAGTTTGCAAGTGTAACCCCACCATTATTGGCTTTAAAAGACTTTGTTAGTGTAGAGCTTAATCCTGGGGAAAAAGCTGAAGTAACTTTTGATGTTTCTAGAGAGCATCTCAGTTTTTACAACCAGCAAAACAAATGGATAACAGAACCAGGAAGTTTTGAAGTTTCAGTTGGAGGGAGTTCAAATGATTGCTTGAAAACTAATTTTACACTATTAAATTAAAAAAACATGAAAAACATTATAACAGGAATATTTATAATATTTATAGTTGGTGTTAATGCGCAAAACGTTCCAGTAGACTTTGAACAAAATGGTTTAGGAGCTAACTGGACTTGGACTACTTTTGAAAATGCCACAAACCCACCAGTTGAAATTGTTTCTAACCCTGATCTTTCAGGAATTAATACTTCTTCCAATGCTTTAAAATTTACTGCACTTCAGGCAGGTAATCCTTGGGCTGGATTTGAATCTTTACATGGATCTGATATTGGGAGTTTTTCACTTGATTCCTCTAATTGCACCATTAAAATAATGGTTTGGAAGTCTGTAATTAGTGATGTGGGTATAAAGCTAGTAGATCCCACTTCAGCAGCTCTTCCAGAATTAAAAGTGTCAAATACTGTGGTGAATAGATGGGAAGAGTTAACTTTTGATTTTTGCTCAAGAATTGGAGCGTACCCTGTAGTAAAAGATCAAATTGTTGTGTTTCCTGATTTTAATTTAAATGGTAGGAGTCAAGATAATATTGTATATATCGATAATATTTACGATACAGATAATCCAGTAAGTGGAATTGATTTTAAAAATAACAATAAGGTTGTTTGTTTTCCTAATCCTGTAAATGAGCAGTTACTTGTTTCAGTAAACAAAGAATATAATGCTAAAATTATTGATCTTCATGGTAAAGTTCAAGCAAATAAAGAGTTGTTTTTAGGAGATAATTCTATTGATCTAACATTTTTATCTAATGGGCTGTATTTTCTACAGCTTTATAACAACAACTCTCTTGAAGAAACAATAAAACTAATTAAGAAATAATTTTGTGAAATTAACTTTTTAAAAATAAGGATGGTTTTTAACCATCCTTATTTTAGTTATTTACTTATTTATCACCATTAATTAAAAAAGGTGTTTTACCATCTGTAATAATTAATTTAGCGTTTGGAGATGAAGAGAGCTCTTTTAAAACTTCTAAGCTTCTCCATTCTATATTACTTTCTGTGATTCCTTCTTTGATTATTATTTGAGCATCTCTAATTCCTTCGGCTTCTATTCTTTTTCTTTCGGCTTCTTTTCTTTCTCTCTGAAGAATAAATTCCATCTGCTGGGCTTGTTGTTCTGAACGAAGCTTAGCTTCAATTGCAGCGTAAAGTCCAGAAGGAAGGGTAATGCTTTTTAAAAGAACAGACTCAATAACAAAGCCTCTACCTTTTAAAATTTCAGCCATTTGCTGTTTAATTGCGTCCTCAATTTCCGCTCTTTTTCCAGAGTGCATATCTTTTGCAAAAAAACGAGCACAAACATCAGCTGAAGCAGATCGGAAAGTGCTTAGAATTAAGACCTTCTCGTAATTTCTACCAACCTCCGTAATTATATTTACAGCATTTTCTTCCTTTACATGATATAAAATAGAGATTTTTGCAGCGACATTTAACCCTTCTTTGGAGGGGAGATTAAGCTCCACTTCCTTGTTTACTGTTCTAATTGGAATAGTAACCAGAGTGGTTGTTAGCGGATTCAAAATAACAAGTCCTTGTGTTTTTGGACTTCCTTTTAGTTTTCCGAATCGTTGTTTCACAGCTACCTCTCCTGGTCTTACAATTGCACAGGATGTAATTATAAAGGACAGTAGCCCAATAAATAATATTGATTTTTTCATAATATAAATAGTTAGTTAATTAAAATAATTTGATGTTGAAATGTGGGGAAATTTAATTAACCTAAATCGGGAGGAGGGCTAATTACTTCTAGCGTTGGGTTTTGGTGAAAATCGGGTTTGTTGTAAGGCGCTCTAATGTCAATATTCATTTCTATGGAAAAGAAAAGATATTTATGAATAAAGTCATCTTCTTCATTTTCAAAATCTTTTTCATGCTCATGATTCTCGTGCTCAAAATTGAGCTCAATTAATGTGCTCAAACGCTCATTTGAGTATATAGAGGGACTAATTATAAATGTAGACGACAAGAAAAAAATAGCCAACAAGCTAATGAGCGGAACTATTATTTTTTTTTGAAAGGAGTTTGACAAATGTGTTTTTTTAAAAAGAACGCAATAAAAGCAATTATGTTACTAGATTAATAAATAAATATTAAACTCATTAAAGCCCATATTCAAAAAAAGCTAATTTGCATTAATATTTTTTACGCATGCCAATTTCTAAAGCTCAAGCTATTTTCTCCTTGAAATGTCCTAGATGCAGAACCGGAAACCTTTTTAAGGAGAGCAACCCATATCGTCTTAAAACGCTCAATGTAATGAATGAGCGTTGTAAATGTTGTAGTCAAAAATTTGTTATCGAACCAGGTTTTTATCTTGGAGCTGCATACGTAAGTTATGCATTGCAGGTAGCAGTTGCTATTTTAACCTATTTTGTTTTAGATAGCTTCACAACTTTTTCAGTCAATTGGATTATATTTTTTATTGCTACTGTTGTCGTTTTATTAAGTCCTTATTTTATTGTTTTATCTCGCTCTTTTTGGATTTCGTTTTTTGTTTCCTATGACCCTAATTTTAAAAACAGCTAATGTCTTTTTCAATTATAGATGTAGAAACAACTGGATATCCACACAACAAAATCACTGATATATCCATTTTCAATACTGATGGCAAGCAGGTTACAGGAGAATTTCATTCATTAATAAACCCTGGTGTGAGTATTCCTTTGTCAATAACAAAGCTTACTGGAATTACCAATCAGATGGTTAGCAATGCGCCTTTTTTCTATGAAATAGCCAAGGAAGTTGTAGCTCTTACAAGAGATACTGTCTTTGTTGCACACAATGTTAATTTTGATTTCAACGTTATTAAAAATGAGTTTAAAGAGTTTGGTTATACTTTCCATCGAAAAAAACTATGTACTGTAAAATTATCTAGGAAATTACTTCCTGGTTATAAGTCTTATTCCTTAGGGAAATTATGCGATGAACTTTCTATACCTATTTACGAAAGGCATAGGGCAAAAGGGGATGCGCTTGCTACACTTCAACTTTTCAAATTGTTAAGCACTAAATCTGATCAGGGATTATTTAATTCTCAGATTGTAAACAAACAACTGACGGTTTCACATTTCATTAATGAATCAGAATTGTCTCATCTACCCAATAAAACAGGTGTTTATTATTTTTGGAACCAGCAAAACACCATAATTTACATTGGAAAGTCTGTAAATATTAAAGATCGAGTGTTGAGCCACTTTAGAGACACTTCAAAAAAAGAACTTAAAATGTGTCAAGAGGTTGCACGCATTACTTTTGAAGAAACAGGAAACGATTTAATTGCTCAATTAAAAGAGTCCGCTGAGATTAAAGCACATTATCCAATTTATAATTATAGACAAAAAAAGGTGGGAGAGAATTATGGACTTTCTTTTTTTACCAATAAATTGGGAATATTAGAGCTAAAGGTTGATTATGTTAAGCTGTTAAAAAACCCTATTTTAACTTTTGAAAAATCTGAAAATGCAAAAGAATTTTTATTAAAAATTGCCAACAGCAAAGCACTTTGTTTAAAGTATTGCGGTCTTGAAAATTCTTCGAATGAATGTTTTAACCATCAACTAAAAAAATGTAGAGGAGTTTGTGTTAGTAAAGAAACCATTAAAGCATATAACGTAAGAGTGCTAAAAGTCATTTCTTCTTTAAAGCTTAGAAAAATTGAAAAATCAATTTTTCTAAATGGAAGGAATAAAGACGAGAATAGTTTTGTGCTCATTCAAAATGGAGTCTATAAAGGGTACGGGTATTACCCAAACTCAATGCAGAAAGAAGCAGCAGTTCATTCCAAGGGATTATTAATCGCACAAAAAGAAAATAGAGATACCAAAAGAATTATAGCTAGCTATTTAAAAAAAAATGAAAAATAACTCTAAACGAATAAAGAAAATTACAATTTACCTAATGGCTTTTTCTTACATGGCTGTTGGAATAACTCATTTTATTAATCCTTCATTTTTTATGAAAATTATGCCACCATACTTGCCTTGGCATTTGGAGCTGGTTTATTTGAGTGGATTTTTTGAAATTGTTTTGGGGTTTTTGTTGATTTTCATAAAAACTAGAAGGTGGGCAGCTTGGGGGTTAATCGGCCTATTAATAGCTGTTTTTCCTGCCAATATCTACTTAGCTCAATCTTTTGAGGCTCAGCAGGCTTTAGCCATAAGCAGCACTATGGCAATTGCTAGGTTGCCTTTTCAGCTATTGTTTTTAGGGATTGCTTATTGGTTAACTAGAAAGTGACTTATTCGGACATTCTCTCAATAAAATTTAATCGAATGTTGCTCCAAAATAGGTTGTAATCTGCAATGTGGTAATTGGGTCTTTCAAATAATTTTTTTAGCGGAATGTTTTGAAATTTTATCCAAAGAAGCCCTTGATTGACTTGAGCGTTTACAGACTGATTGTATCTTATTTTATTGTTTTTCATTAATATTCCTAAGTGGTTTTCAAAATCACTTTCAGCTGTGTTATTCTTCCATGATATTGGGTTAGAAACAGCTATTTCATCTCCATAAACGTAAGAAGGGTAATGTCCGCTTGCAAAAGTTCTCCAAGATAGAAAGCAGTTGATATCTTTAGGATTTTCACAAGCTGGAAAGTTGTCTGAAAATTCTTTTATAGGCATGCCTATTAAGTAAGCTAGTTTAACTTTTGATAAAATCTTTTCATTTTTTAAAACATAATCTTTAATTAATCTTTCAGCATGATTGGTCCCTTGACTATGTGCTGCTATTACAATTTGGTTGCCGTTATTGAAATTTTCCAAGTAATGAATAAAAGCCTTTTCTACATCTTGATAGGCAAGATCTAGCGCTTTCACTCCGTTTTCTTGACTTCTATACCCATGGATATGCATCTGTCTATATAAAGGAGCGTAAATGTTGGCTAAGCCATTGAATACATTTGCTTGATACTTAATAGCAGTGGTGTTTATTTTTTTGTTGAGCTTTTTATCTTCAACACTTGCATTCCATTGTTCTCCCTTGAGTAAAAGTGTAGGGTAAATAAAAAAAACATCGATACCTTTTATTGTTGTGTCGGCAGAAAAGTTTTTTGGAAACTTGTCAGAAAAATCTGCTTTAAGAGGGTGAGCCACCCAGCAACTTAAGTCGGAGTATTTTGGAGTAGACGGTGCGTTTTTTAATGAAAAATCATTAATTGGTGTCAACGGTTTACAGCTTAAAAAAACACCAATAATAATTATGTAATACAACCACTTTATCATTTTCTAAAAGTATTTATTTTCTAACAAAAAAGCATTAAATGTTTTATTTTGGTTGCTCTTGAATATATTAGTAATTAGTTTCAAAAAAAAAATTGCGAATAGCCGTAAATACTAGATTACTTATTAAGGATAAACTTGAAGGCATTGGATGGTTTACTTATGAGGTTTTAATAAGAATTGTTAGGAATAATCCTCAGCACGAGTTTTTGTTTTTTTTTGATAGACCTTACGCTTCTGATTTTGTTTTTGCTAGCAATGTAACTCCAATTGTTCTTTATCCTCAAGCACGACATCCAATTTTATTTAATATTTGGTTTGATTATTCGGTATCAAGAGCCCTTAAAAAACACAAAGCAGATGTATTTTTCTCTCCTGACGGAATGCTAAGCTTAACCACTAAAGTTCCTCAGGTAAATGTTGTTCATGATTTGAATTTTGAGCATTATCCTGAAGATTTACCTAAAAACATTACAAGGTATTATAAAAAAAAATTCCCTCAATTTGTGCAAAAAGCAACTGCTGTTATCACGGTTTCTAACTTCTCTAAAAAAGACATTTGTTCCAATTATAACATAGCAAAAGATAAAGTATCTGTTGCCTATAACGGAGCAGGGGAAGATTATCTACCCTTAACTCATCAGCAGAGAGTTCAAAAGAAGGTGCAAATAAATAACGGAATACCTTACCTAATATATGTTGGATCACTTCATAAAAGAAAAAATATTGAAAGAATGTTGCTGGCTTTTAAATCGCTAAAAGAAAAACATTTAGCACCATTAGAATTTATTGTGGTAGGTGACTTTTTATGGAAAAAAAATGGAAAGCTTAGTGCCATTTCTGAACATGTAAAATTTGTCGGTAGAAAATCAGGGCCTCAATTGGCTGATCTTGTTGGCTGTAGCCAGGGATTGGTTTACGTGTCTTATTTTGAAGGCTTTGGTATCCCTGTATTAGAGGGAATGAAAGCTGGTGTTCCAGTTGTTTCGGGAAACCTTACAAGTATGCCAGAAGTCGGTGGAGAAGCGGTTGTCTATGTAGACCCTTTTAGTGTTAAAGCCATTACTGCAGGAATGGAAACCATATTAGCCGATGGAGCTTTTGAAAAATTTAGAAAAAAAGGAATTGCCCAAGCTTTAAAATTTGATTGGGATAATAGTGCTAATCAGATTTGGAAGGTAATAGAGAGCAACATTAGCTAGTTTAAAGCTAACTTAATTGAGGTAAAAATTTTGTTCCACCTTTTTTTCTTGCTTGAGTAGAATAAGCATAAATTTTATTTTTCTAAGTAAAAAATCATTTTTCTTCTCATTGCTGTAGCGTAAAAATTTAATTTTTTCATCATCAGATAAGTTAACAACATTAATAATGTTTTTTTCTGATAATAACTCGCTCATCTCACCTGAAATGTCCTTATCTAACAAAAGTTGAAGATACATTGAAACTTGTGTTAAAAGTGTTTTTTCAGGAATCAAAGAAAGCTCTTTGATAATCGAAATTGTTCCAGAAGGGTAGAGCTTGTCTTCTTTTTTAGCTTCAAATTGATTGATTTTAAAGTTTTGTTCACATTCGACTAAAATGTCTAACTCACCATTTTCATAGTTTTTGAGAATTTGAATGATTTTAACTAGAGAACCAAATTCACTTAAAGTAGTTTTACCTTGAAATGGAATTCCGAAACAACAATTGCTTTCAAAACACTCGTTAATTAGCTGAAGGTAACGCGGTTCATAAATGTGAAGGGTCGTTTGCTCTCCTGGGAATAAGAATATCCGAAGAGGAAATAAGCCTATACTATTGTTTTGTTTTTTCATCTATTAGGAATAGTGTTATGTAAAAATTCTATTTATTCCTTGACTTTTTACATCAAAGTCTAATAATCTATTCACAATCATTATTGAATTACTTTTGTAACCCTAGCTTTTTATATCTGTTAATGGTTGTTTTTTAAACTCTAATATTAACGACAAACAACATATAATATTTAAGTTGTTTAACCTTTAATTTGATTGAATTATCGCTAATTAGTGGGCGAATTGTTTTAATTCTTTCTATTTTTGAAAAAAATATACCAATGAAAAGGATCAATAAAGTTAGGCTAGTTGTGCTCTCAGCACTTATTTTCGGATTGGCTTTTTTAAATATTTTCTTTAAGGATATACCTAATTTCTCTCCAATAGCTGCTATTGCTTTGTTTTCAGGGACATTTTTTTCCAATAAAAAGCTGGCTTTTTTAATTCCAATAGCTGCAATTTTTATCTCTGATTTATTTGTTGGCCTTCAT
>Ga0315330_10001562_pt1 | contig 15498 bp, 17 predicted proteins | sample M140m34915metaG_FD_203453 | JGI IMG/M metagenome (GOLD analysis project Ga0315330, IMG submission 203453) | Ammonia-oxidizing marine archaeal communities from Monterey Bay, California, United States - M1 40m 34915 | ecosystem: Environmental > Aquatic > Marine > Intertidal zone | place: USA...
ATAATTCCTCTTATTTGATCAAAAGATCCAAGACGTAAGCCTTTAGAGTTTTGAGTAACTTTATTTCTCATCATCTGTATTCCAGCTAAATCAGTTCCAGGATTTGATTTATAAAACCCTGCTTTTTTAGTTGCTTTAGCAGCAGCAGTTGTAACACCTAAGTAACCAGTGTCTTGGTGCCACTTAGCTTGGATATCAGTGTTAGATAAGAAAGCTAAAAATGCAGCTGTAGCTTTGTTCTCTTCTTTAGATTTTCCAGATAGCGCCCATAAAGATGAACCACCAATAATTGTGTTTTGAGGTGCTTCAGTTGCTCCATAGTAAGGCAAGTGTCGAATACCAAATTCAAATTTTGCTTGTTTTTTGATACCGGCATAACCAGCAGAAGACTCTGTCATTAACATACATTCACCAGCTCTAAAATTCTTACCGGCTTCATTTCTTCTACCCATGTACTTAAATTTACCTTCTTGTGCCCATTTACCTAAAGTTTGAATGTGCTTAATATGTACTGGGCTATTGAAAGCTAACTCAGTATCTAAACCAGCAAATCCATTAGATTTAGTTGCAAATGGTAGATTGTGATACGCTGAAAAGTTCTCAAGGTGAACCCAGCTGTGCCAACAAGTACAGAAAGGCATGTCAATACCTTTTGCTTTTGCAGCATCAAGCGCGTTTCCAACTTGTTTCCAAGTACTTAAATCCATCTCTGGATCTAAACCTGCTTTTTTCATTAAATCCTTATTTACCCAAAGAACTGGTGTTGAAGAGTTGTACGGCATAGATAACATTTTGCCATCTGTAGTCGTGTAATAACCAGATACAGCTGAAACGAAACCATTAGCGTTAAATCTCTGACCAGCATCTTTCATAAGTTGGTACATAGGAACATAAGCTCCTTTTGCTGCCATTAAACTAGCTGTTCCAACTTCAAATACCATAAGTATATTTGGATGTTGTCCAGCTCTGAATGCTGCAATTCCAGCATTTAAAGTTTCTGAGTAATTACCTTTTCTTGTATGAACTACAGTGTATTTGTCTTGTGATGCATTAAACTTGTTTACTTGTTCATCAAGTAACTCTCCAAGTCTTCCACCAAAAGCATGCCACCATTGTATTTCTACTTTTGCTTGAGCCGCGGTTCCCGCAAACATTGCGAAAAGTGCAAACGAAGCAATTATTGCTTTTATTTTTTTCATTTTAATTGTCCCCCATTTTCTTTAAAAGAAAAAAACTAGCACAAATTATAAATAAAGAGGAGTCGGTTATTAAATTTAGATTCTACCTAGGGTTTTATTTTACTTTGCCAAAAAGGTTTAAAAGTATTACTCCAGATATAATTAAAACTAATCCAATAGATCCGTAAAGATTGGGTGTTTGATTATATTTAAATATACCAAATAAAGTTACTGCAGTAATTGTTAAAGCGCCATACGTTGCATAACTATACGACACAGGAATTATTGTCATTGCCTTTGATAAACAAAATAAGCATACAATAATACTTATCACACAAAATATAGTTGGATTTAGTTTTGTAAATCCTTCGGTAGTTTTTAAAAAACCATTTGAAGCAATGCCTGTAATAATGCCTATGACTAAATAAATGTAACCCGAAAATAAACTAATACTTTTCATTTAAACTTTTGCGAACTGGCCGCCATCTTTGTATCTCCACAACCATTTTTTCATTTCTTCCTCAACATCTGAAGGATTAATTTCTAAATCTTTTAAAGTAAGATGATTGTGGGAAACTACATTGTCTGCCTCCGATAAAATCTCACACTGATCCTTAGTTAAAATTGGGGGTATCGGTAATAAATCAGTTATAGTACTTTGAATTTTGGCTATAGTCATTGGCATTGAAACAACAAGTCTTTTTTTATTAATTGTTTTTAAAATTGATTTAACCATATCACCAAAACTAATAACTTTTGGTCCACCGATCTCATAAATTTTTCCTTCGTTACCCTTAGTCTCGATAGCTTGAACAATTGCATCAGCAACATCATTTACTAAAATAGGTTGAAATTTATAATTTATTCCTACAACTGGAATAATAGGAAGAATACTTAATTTTGAAAAAAGGTTTGTGAAATTGTCTTCAGTTCCACAAACAACGCTGGGTCTTACTATAACAGTTTTATTAAAATTATTTAAAGCTTTAACTTCACCTTGATATTTTGATTTTTGATAAAGCGACTTTGATTTTTCGCTAGCGCCTATTGCTGATACGTGAATGAATTTTTTTACCTCTGTCTCAGAGCAAATTTTTGAAACTGCATCTGGTATTCCGGTATGAATGTTATAAAATTTTTGCTTTCTAGTTTCAAAAAGAATTCCAATTAAATTAATGACGATATCTGAGTTTTTTATCGCTTCTTTTAACTCTGAAAAATTACTTGGGTTCCAGTCTAATAATTCGATAGCGCCTGGAGTTGCTTGGGTTTTTAAGTATCCTTTTTGAAAGGCTTTTCTTGTAGAAACAATGCATCTATAGTTTTTCTTGGTCAAATTTCGAACAAGATATCTTCCTATAAATCCACCACCACCTAAAATTGTGCAAATTTGATTTTTCATGGTATCTAGAACACTTATATATGAAAATTACTAAGTTTAAAGAGGACATAACTTCAGAGATTGCTAATTCTTTTAAAAATAGTGTTGCAATTGATACAGAAGCGACGGGTCTTCAAATTCCTGAGAGAGATAAATTAAGTTTAGTGCAAATATGTGACGAAAATGAAAATGTCTTTATTATTCAACCGAATAAAAAAAATTTTAATGCCCCTAATTTAGTTTCAGTTCTAGAAAACAAAAATATTTTAAAAATTGGGCATTTCTTACGATTTGATAAAAGTGCTTTGGAATTTTTTTTGAAATGTAAAATAAAAAACATTTTTGACACTAAAATTGCTTCAAAAATAGTTAGAACGTATACAGATAGTCATGGACTAAAAAACCTAGTACAAGAATTTTGTAATAAATCATTAGACAAAAGACAAGGTAGTAGCGATTGGAATAAAGATATTGACGAATTAACAAGTAAGCAACTTGAATACGCAGCAAATGATGTAGTTTATTTACATAAAATTAAAGTTGAATTAGAAAAAATGTTGGTGCGTGAAAAAAGAGTGGACGTATTTAATAGATGTCTCGCCTTTTTAGACACACGAGTAGAATTGGATCAAAATGGATTTAAATTTGATATTTTTGAACATTAAAAAAATTACAAATGAATAAAAAAATTTATATTTCATTAGCAAAAAAATCTGCTGATATTCAAATAAATGAATTAAAAAAAATAAAAAAAATTTTTAACAATTCTTTTATCAAGGCAGTTGATCTAATTTTGAGTTGTAAAGGAAAAGTAATCTTTGCTGGCATTGGCAAATCTGGATTAATAGCAAGAAAAATATCTGCTACTTTTTCAAGCATAGGTATCCCAAGCTTTTTTTGTCATCCCTCTGAAGCTTTGCATGGGGATATGGGTCAAATAGAGAAGAAGGATATACTTATAATCTTTTCTTATTCTGGCAACACATCAGAGCTTACAAATATGCTAAAATATGCAAATAGACATAGAATAAAAATTATAGGTGTGGCATCTAAGCCAGATAGCATTTTACTTAAAGCTAGTGACATAAAATTAATTTTACCAAAGGTTAAAGAAGCAGACGTAATTGGGATGGTCCCTACTACAAGTACTTCAATCTCTTTATTGCTCGGAGACTGTCTCGCGACAACTATTATGTATCAAAAAAAATTTTCTAAGGAAAAATTTAAAACATTTCATCCTGGGGGAAATATTGGAAAATCACTATCATTAGCGAAGGATATAATGATATCAGGCAAAAAAATGCCAATTATAAATTATAACAAAAATTTTAAAGAAGCTCTTAAAATTATAAATCAAAAAAAACTTGGCATGCTTGTAGTGCTCAAAAATAATTTAATTAAGGGCATAATAACTGATGGCGATTTAAGGAGAGAGCTTAAGAGATCTAATAAAGGAGAAGACTTAAATGGATATATGAATAAAAATCCATTTGTAGTAAACCTCAACATGCCCTCCGCTAAAGCTCTTGCAATAATGAATGAAAAAAAAATTACTAGTCTTCTGGTTGTGTCAGACAATCAATTAAAAAAGAAAAATAAAACTCTTAAAGGCATCATTCATATTCACTCCTTGTTACAGAAAGGTATTAATTAGTGAACAGAAAAAAAAAATTAAGATTAAAGCAAGTTTCTTTATTGGCTCTTGGAACTATAGTGCTGTTTGCAACATATTTCTCAAACAAAAACGATAATAAAGAAATAATATCTGCACAAAAAAAAATTGAAATAAAAAATCAATTATTAGATAGCAAAGAAGAAGGTGACGTATTTTATAACATTGAATATTCTGGATTAGATTTGGCTGGAAATAGATTTATACTTAAATCTAAGAAAGGTTATAATGACAAACTGAAGGTTGATCTCGTTATAATGGAGACAGTCAGTGCAATTTTTTATTTTAAAGATAACACTGTTCTTAATATACGGTCAGACTCAGGTATTTATAATAACAAAACTTTAGACATGAAATTTAGTCAAAATGTAAAAGCAGAGTACGAAAAAAGTGAACTTTTAGCTGGTGAAGCTAATTACTCTAATTCAAAAAGTTTAATAAATATCGCAAAAGATGTTAAAGTTAAAACTGATGATGGAATTATGTTTGCTGATGAATTAATCCTTGATATAAAAAAAAAGAGTTTAGACATCGCTGCATATGATAATAAAAAGGTCAACGCTGAAATTAAATTGAAATGAAAAAAGGTTTTAGAATATTAAAATTTAAAAAAGACAAGCCCATATTTGAAGTAAAAGATATGAGTAAATCATTCGACGGTAGACCTATTTTAAAAAAATTATCTCTAAAAGTTTTTCCAGGTGAATGCGTGGGTGTTCTAGGGCCTAACGGCTGTGGTAAAACTACTTTGTTTTCAACTTGTATTGGTGAACAGGGTCTAGATGGTGGAAAAATATATCTTAATAATAAATCTATCGATCAAATGCCAATTCATATTAGAACAAAAGAAGGATTGGGATATTTACCTCAACAAAGAACTGTATTTGATATGTCTGTATATGATAACATTTTAGGTATAGCTCAAATTTCAATAGATAATCCAGATAAGCAAAAATTGATGACGGAAAAATTATTAGATGAATTTAATTTACAACACTTAAGAACGTTAAATGCATCTGTTTTATCTGGCGGTGAAATCAGAAGACTGATGATGGCTAGAGTTATGATTAATGATCCAAAAATCGTGCTTTTAGATGAACCGCTAGCAGCTTTAGATCCCATAGTGATACAAGATATTCAAAAATATATTATGAAAATTCAATCCTCTGGAACTTCAATTTTAATAACCGATCATAACGTAAAAAACCTATTTGATATAACTGATCGTAGCTATGTTCTAGGTGAACAAACTATAATTGCTGAAGGAACTTCTAGAGAATTACTTAAATCATCAAAGGCAATTGAGCATTATTTCGGTACTCAGTTTTCTTAAATAATGCATTATAAGAAATTTAATCTAAAAATTAACAATAAAATATTACCATTTAAGAAAGTAATTGAGGTAGACTCTGATAAGTCCTTATCAATAAGAAGTTTTTTAATTGGATCCATCAGCCAAAATATATCAATAGTTAAAAATTCATTAGAGTCTGAAGACGTTAAAAGTACTATTTTAGCGTGTAAGAAACTCGGTGTAAAAATAAAAAAGATTAAACCCAAAACATATAAAATTTATGGAAAAGGTTTAGGATCTTTGGTAGCAAAAAAAAATCAAACGTTAAATTTCTCTAACTCAGGTACATTAGCGAGACTTTTAATCGGGATTCTTTCTACAACACCAAATATTGAAATAAAAATAAAAGGCGACCATTCATTAAACAAAAGAAGTATGAAAAAATTAATTGATTTAATGTCAAATTTTGGCGCAACATTTTTACCAAAGTTTAAAAAAACATTTCCATTAAAATTAATCTCATCTAGATTACCCATTGGGATTAAATATAAAGCAGGTGCAAGCGCTCAATTGAAATCAGCTGTTATCCTAGCAGGTTTAAACAGCTTTGGTGATACTGAGGTTGTGGAACTAGAAAGTTCAAGAGATCACACTGAAAATCTTTTAGCAAAAAATAGCCAAGTAATTAAAATTCGAAGAGGATCAATTAAAGTAATTAAAATAATTGGAAAAAAATTTTTGAACCCTTTAAAAATTTCTATTAATGGAGATCCATCTAGTGCAGCTTTTTTCACTGCATTAACTTTGCTTAATAAAGACTCATCATTAAAAATAAAAAACGTTGGTTTAAATCCTACACGAATTGGTTTTTATGAAATTTTAAAGAAACAAAAAGCAAAAATTAAATTTCAAAATGTAAGAAAAAAAAATAATGAAATTGTTGGAGATATATTAGTTAAAAGTTGCAAGTTAAAACCATTAAAAGTTCCTGCAAACATGTATCCAAAAACAACCGATGAATATCTAATATTATTTGTTATAGCTGCTTTAATAAAAGGAAGGTCCTCTTTCAAAGGAATTTCAGATTTAGCTAATAAAGAAAGCTCAAGAGCATACGAAATGAAAAAAATATTAAGTCAAGTTGGAATAAAAAGTAAACTTAGCAAGAATGAAATGGTAATTTTTGGAAAAGGTATAATTAATGCAAATACAAAAAACATTAAAGTTGGAAATCTAGGAGATCACAGAGTAGCAATGTGTGCTTTCATTTTATCGATTTTAACAAATGCAAGAGCAAATATTAAAAATTTTGAAACGGTATTTACATCCTCACCATCCTTTTTAAAAATTATGAAAGAATTAGGAGCTAAATTTGAAATCAAAAAATAAATTTTTAAGAATTACTTGTGATGGTGGAGCGGCAACTGGAAAATCCACTGGTGGTAAGCTCATAGCCAAAAAGTTTCATCTTGCTTTTCTTTCGAGTGGCTTGCTTTATAGATACGCAAGCTACTTAATTATAAAGCATGGACCAAAAGATAAAATTTCTTTTCTTAAAAAAAAATTTAACAAACTAAATTATAATTTACTGAAAAAAATTAATTTACATACTCCGGAGATTTCATCAACAAGTGCTTCGATTGCCAAAGAATTAAGAATTAGAAATATACTTAAAAAATATCAAAAAAATTTTATTACTAATAATAAAGGATGTGTATTAGAGGGGAGAGACGCTTCTACTAAGATCTTGCCAAATTCTGATGTTAAATTTTTTTTTATTTGCAACATTAATACAGCAGCCAAAAGAAGATTCAATGAACTCAAAAAAAATTCAAAAAAAATCAATTTAAATGAGATCAAAAGAGCCTTATATGAAAGAAATTTAATGGATAGATCTCGTAAATTTTCGCCTTTACAGAAACATCCCGATGCTGTAGTTGTAAACACCACAAAATTAGATAAGAAAGCTATGGTGGCAAAAATGTCTAAATATGTGGAAAGATTTTTAAAAAAGAAATATGGCAACAGATCAAGAATTAAGTAAAACAAGCACTCAACATGAAGAGTTTCAAGCTCTATTAGACAAAGATTTCGCTAAAAGATCAGTTAAAGAAGGTCAAATTATAAAAGCAACCGTAACAGAGATAACGCCTAAATACATAGTATGTGACGCTTCCCTTAAAGCTGAGGCGATGATTGATAAGTCAGAATTTACTAATGATGAATTAGAGAAGTTAAAGGTAAATGATGTTGTTGAAGTATTTTTAGACAGAGTGGAAAATTTTAAAGGGCAGGTAGTTATATCCCGAAGTAAAGCTAAACAAATGAAGGGTTGGGAGTCGATCGTCAAAATTCATAAAGAGGATAAAATTTGCGAAGGTAAAATAAAAACAAAAATAAAAGGTGGTATGATTGTTGAAATTAATGGCTTCTCTTGCTTCATGCCAAGTTCCCAACTTGCATTATCTCCAACAAAAAATATTGAAAAATTTTTCAATACACCTCTTAAATTTAAAATAATAAAAGTTGATGCATCGAGAGGAAATGCTATTTGCAGCAGAAGACAAGTTCTATCTGATGATAAAGATATTGAAACTAAAGAGTTAATTAAAGGTATAAAAGAAGGACAAAAAATAACTGCTGTTTGTTCAGGTATCACAGCATGGGGAGCATTCTTTCAATATCAAAATGGATTAGTTCTTTTAGCTCATATAAGTGATTTGGCTTGGAGTCGAATAAAACACCCTTCTGAGGTTTTATCTATTGGCGATGAAAGAGAACTTTTAATAACTAAAATAGATTCTGAAACAAATAGAGTGAGCTGTTCAATCAAAGATTTAGTCGAGTCACCATTTAAAAATCTAGAAAAAAAATATGAAATAGGTAAAATTCAAAAAAATGCAAAAGTAACTCGTATTTTAGATTACGGAATTTTTTTCGAGTTAGAGCCAGCCGTGGAAGCGCTGTGCCATAAATCAGAGTGCTCTTATACAGAAACAAATGTGATTCCTAAAAAAATTACTGCTGTAGGAAAAACCCACGATGTAAAAATAATTTCTGTAGAACCTGGAACTAACAAAATTTCTGTATCTTTAAAAATTGGTGAAAACCCCTACGACAAGCTTAAGGAAAAATTGAATACAAATATAAAGATTAAGGTAGAGAAGAAAATCGACAAAGCAATTATAGGTATCATCGAAGAAAATAAGATATCTACGTTTTTACATTGGAAAGAGTGTAGCTATAATGAAAAAGTTGAAAACCTCGAAAAATTTAAAAAAGGTGACGTTCTTACAGTAAGATTAAAAGAAATTGATGGAACAAAAGTTAAAGTATCACTTCGTGAAGCAAATGAAAAAGATCCTTGGAGTTTCTTCAAGGATAATAATAAAAAGATTGGAGATATTATAACTACTAGGGTAATTGAAGTTTTAAAAACAGGTGCAATTAAAGTTGCCGCAGATCCAGATAAAAAAATAGTAACTACAATTAAAAAATCTGATTTAGCTAAGGATGCAAGTGACGCTAGAAGTGACATCTTTTCAGGTGGTGAAAAGTTAGACTCCAAAATAATGGAATTAGATTTTAACAAAAGAATTATTAAACTATCACCTAGAGAGGCTCAGTTACAAGAAGAAGCAGGTTTAATAAAAAAGTTTGGAAAAAATGCTACCAAGTCAGGCCAAACATTGGCATCTATATTTAAGAAGGCAATGGGAAAAAAAGAAGAAAAAAAATAATTGTCATATCAAAGGCTTATAAAACAGCTTAAAGAAAAATACCCTCAAATTAATCAATCAGAAATAAAAACTATATTGAGTGTTTTTACTGAGAGCATTAGCAATGCTTTAAAAAATCAAAATGATGTTGAAATAAGAGGTTTGGGCCGATGGTATTGTAAAAAACTTAAAGAAAATTTCAATGCACGAAATCCTTTAACTAATCAGTTAATTTATAAACCGGAGCGTGTTAAGATAAGATTCAGAGCATCAAAAAAACTGAACAAATTTATTAATGAATAAAAAACCAAAAATATTTATAGCTTGTGACACAACAAGTCTTACTAAAGTTAAAAAAATAATTAAACAATCAAAAACAAATAAAATTAAAATTGGCTATAAATTTGGTTTAGAATTTATGAATTCTAAAAAAGGTCGTTTATTCATATCAAAATTAAAAAACAAAATTATTTTTGTAGATTTAAAATTAAATGATACTGTAAATACTATGACGTCTGCTGTGAAAGCACTAAAAGATTTGAAAATTAATTATCTTACAGTTCATGTTTCATCTGGTCTAGCGGCGCTTAGGGCTGTAAAAAAGATTTCTGGATCTACAAAAATTATAGGAGTAACGACCTTAACATCATTAAACGACGATGATTTAAAATTAATTGGATATAATAAATCTGTGAAACATTTAGTAACCCACCAAGCCATGCTTGCCAAAAAAGCTTCTCTAGATGCTTTAGTTTGTAGTCCCTATGAGGTGAGTGCTGTTAAAAAAGTTTTTAAAAAGGAAATCATTACTCCTGGTGTACAAATAGGAAAAAGAAATTATGATCAAAAACGTTCTATGGAAGCTAAGAGAGTTAAATCTGATTGGCTGGTGATTGGACGAGCTATTACACTTGGAAATATTAAAAAAAATATTCAAAATCTTGCTAAAGAATTAAGTTAATGAAAATAAAAATTTGTGGTTTGAATCCAGCCAGAGATGTTCAATTATGTATTGATCTTAAGGTAAATTATTTGGGATTTATTTTTTATGAAAAATCTCCTCGTAATGTAAATTTATCAGATATTAATATGCTTTCAAGGTATGATAGAAAAAATTCTACTTTTGTTGCAGTAACAGTTAACCCTAGTGACGAATTTATAAAGAAAAATCTTCAAGGAAATTTTGATTTTATTCAACTTCATGGATCAGAAACAAATGAAAGAGTGGAAGAGATCAAGAACATGGGCTTTAAAATAATTAAAGCGATAAAAGTTAAGGTCGCACAAGATATTAATAAACATAAAGAGTTTAACAAAGCTGATATAATATTATTTGATACACCGGGCATGGAGAAGTCTTTAGAATTTCCAAAAAATTTAATAACAAAACTCCCTTTAGGTAAAAAATATGCGTTAGCAGGATCTATATCGGAATATAACGTACAAAATATTAGTAAATTAGGGGTTAACTTTTTTGATTTATCATCTAGTTTAGAAAGTCAATTAGGTTACAAAGATCATCTTAAAATTAAAAAATTTGTAGATAAAATTAATGAGATTAAGATTTAAAAAGAATATACCACTTATAGACCAACATGATAAAAACTATATGTATGGTGGAAGATTTGGTGGAAACTTTATTCCCGAGACACTTAAAAAACCTATTGATGATTTAACAAAATTATTTGCTAGGCTAAGAAAAGATAAAAAGTTTCTTAAAGAAAGAGATCATTATTTTGAAAATTATGTAGGAACACCTACACCTTTTATTAAATTGGAAAATTTAACAAATCATCTTGGTGGAGCTCAAATTTATGCAAAAGTAGTTTCGGAAGCTAACGGTGGAGCTCATAAAATTTATAATGCTACTGTCCATTGCCTGATTGCAAAAAAAGCTGGAAAAAAATATGTGGTTGGCGATACCGGTGCTGGCTACGCCGGAAAAATGCTCTCTATGGCGGCCAAAAAATTCGGTCTTAAATGCAAAATTTTTATGGGAGCAAAGGATATCAAAAGACAAAGACCTAACGTTGAAGCTATGAAAAAAAATGGTGCCGAGATTGTGCCTGTAACAACTGGAAGTCAAACTCTTGTAGATGCCGTTAGTGAATGTATGAGATATTGGGTTTCTAATTGTGATACTACTCACATGTGTGTTGGTTCAACTGTTGGGCCAAATATATTTATAAAAATTTGCGCTTGGAGCACTGCTCAGATTTCAAGAGAATTAATTGAACAAGTTAATGAGGAATTTGGTGGAATTCCAAAAAAACTTAAATTGATAAATTGTGTTGGCGGAGGAAGTTCTGCTGCAGGTTTTTGGAATGAATTTATGGACACACATGCAGAGTTTATTGGTGTTGAGGCTGGTGGACCAAAAAATAGCAAGCTTCATGCAGCCCCGTTAACTAACGGATCTAAAATTGGTATTCTTCATGGTGCAGCACAATACGTTATACAAGATAAAGAAGGTCAAATTGGATCAACAGAATCTATTTCAGCTGGACTAGACTATCCAGGTATTTCTCCCATACATTGTTTTCTTAAAGATGCGAAAAGAGCTAAATACACTTCAGCAAGTGATGAGGATGCGCTTAAAGCTTATCAATTAGTTTCTAAGCTTGAGAATATTTCACCATCACTGGAACCATCTCATGCTTTTGCAGAAGCAATACGAATTGCTCCAAAATTAAAATCTTCGGTGGTTATTATTGTAAACTCATGCGGAGATAGTATTAAAGATAAAGATATTATTAAACAAAAATTAGGATCCTACAGAAGATGAAGTCAAAAATTGCTTTAGTATTTGATAATTGTAAAAAAGAAAAAAGACCAGCTTTAATCACTTACACAGTTGCTGGGGATAATACTAAAAATAATTCTTTAAGAATTTTAGATAGAATATCTAGACATGCAGATATTCTTGAGCTAGGATTTCCACATAACACTCCTATTGCTGATGGCGGACAGATACAAGGCAGTTCCCACCGAGCCCTTAAAAATGGAATTAAGTTAAAAGATGTTTTTCAAATTGTCAAAAAATTTAAAAAAAATAATATTAATAAACCGATTATTTTAATGGGTTATTTTAATTTAATTTATCAAAATGGTGAAAATAATTTTTTAAATAGCTGCAAAGCATCAGGGGTAGATGGATTAATTATAGTTGACCTTCCGTATCCTGAAAATAAAAAATTTGCAAATAAGTGTAAGAAAAAATCAATAACTTTTATACAACTTTTATCACCAACAACATCTAAAGACAGAATGAAAAAAATCATTAAAGACTCACATGATATGATTTATTACATATCGATGTTGTCAACTACAGGAGGAACATTAAAAGTTTCACCTAAAAAAATTCTTCAAAACTATAATATGATAAAAAGAATCAACCCTAAAAAAAATCTAGTGATAGGGTTTGGTATTACAGATAAGACCATATCTTCTCTAAAATCAGCTAATGGACTAGTAGTGGGCAGTATGTTGTGTAAAACAATAACAAATGCACTCAAAATGAGACAAAATCCTGTCACAAAGATTGATCAAATTGTATACAATCTAAAAAAAAAAATTATATGAATAATTGGATTTCAAAATTTATAAAACCAAAAATAAAGTCTCTTTTTGAAAAGAAATCATCTAAAACAGATGATAATCTTTGGACTACATGCGGGTGCAAGAACTTAATCTACAAAGAAGATTTAGTGTCCAACCAAAAAGTTTGCCCAAAGTGCGGTGCCCATCATAAATTGACTTGTCGAGAAAGATTTCAAACGTTTTTTGATGATAAAGAATTTGAGTTAATAGAAACTCCTTTACCTAAAGATGATCCACTAAATTTTGAGGATAAAAAAAAATATACTGATAGATTAAAAGCTGCTCGTAAACTTACTGGTCAAGATGATGCGATTTTAATTGCGAGAGGAAAAGTTCAAAATACTAATATGGTAGTTGGAGCACAAGATTTTAGATTTATCGGTGGTTCTTTTGGAGCAGCTTCTGGAGAAGCTTTTATTGCTGGTGCCCAGCATGCAATTGAAAATAACATGCCTTACATATTCTTTAGTTGTTCGGGAGGTCAGCGAATGATGGAGTCGTCTATTGCATTAATGCAAATGTCTCGGACAGCCTTAGCTGTAAATGAGCTTAAGAAAAATAATGTTCCTTTCATTGTAATTCTTACTGACCCAACAACAGGAGGTGTTACAGCTTCTTGGGCCATGTTAGGTGATATATTAATTGCTGAACCTAAAGCAACTATTGGTTTTGCAGGTAGAAGAGTGATCCAGGATACAGTTAGAGAAACTCTGCCAGAAGAATTTCAAACTGCTGAATATGTAAAAGATCATGGTGGAATTGATTTAGTTGTTGAGAGACAATACTTGAATTCAACTATTGGAACATTAATAAATGTTCTATTGAAAAAAGCCGAGGCTCAAGTTAAACAAGACTCCAATGTCACAGTCGATAAGTCTCTACAAGCAGCTAGCTAATCACAAACTCTTTAGCAAAACTATAAATTTTGATTTAAAAAGAATAAAATTAGTACTCAAAAAATTAGGGCACCCCGAGAAAAAACTTAATAACGTAATAAATTTTCTTGGATCTAGTGGAAAATTTACAACATTACACTCTTTAAAGTATTTTATTGAAGCAAATAAACAAACAACAACTGCTTATATCTCGCCCTCACTAAGAGATATTAAAGAACGATTTTGGATGGGTGATAGATTTTTGACCCATCATGAAATTAAGCAGTCAATTAAATTAATTGAAAGATTAAAAATTCCACTAACTATTTTCGAAGTTATTACAGTAATTTATATAATTAATGCATCACAAAAAAATACCAACTATCATTTGGTAGAAGCTGGAGCCCTATTTGCTAAGGATTCAACTAACGTATTCAATTTTCCTTTGGCTCAAGTAGTCGTTAATATTAACAAACAACATTTAAATTTTCTAAAAAAAAAGACATTGGATGAAGTTGTTTATCAAAAAGTGGGGTTTTTAAAAAATTTTACTCAAATTTATGTAGGCAAACAAAGACCCGATGTATTAAGTAAAATTAAAAAATATCTCAAAAAAAATATAAGTAAAATAAACTATCCTAATACTTGGAAATTAATTAAAAAAAATAAATATTATTTTTACCAGGATAAAAAGTGTAAAATTAAACTTAATACCAAGAGCATTCATTCAAAGGGATTATTAGAAAATCTTTGTCATGCTATAAAAATATCCCTTGATCTAAAAATTGATAAAAAAGTTATCGAAAAAACTATTCCAACTATTTCCTTTGAAGGAAGATTTCAATATTTAAAAAAAGGGAAAATTAAAAATAAACTTTATAAAAATGAGCAAATCATGCTAGATGGAGCTCATGCAGAGACGGATGCTAAAAATTTAGCTCATTATTTAAAAAAAATTAAAGTGCCCAAATATGCTGTTTGGGCAATGATGAAAAATAAAGAACCTGATTTATTCATTAAACAATTTAAAGGAATTTTTAAAAGAATAATAACAATACCTATTGAAAATGAGAAGAATTGTATGACTGCTTTAGCCTTGGAATCTATAGCTAAAAAAAATAAATTTAATGTAGATAAAGCAAAAAATTTTAATGAGGCAATAAAGAAAATATCCTCATCCGAAAAAAAATTAATAAGCTGTATTGGCTCACTATATAATATTGGAAATATACTAAATAAAAATTAGATGTGAGGCTGGATAAACTCTAGCATATCTTTTTCACTAGTAGCTCCAACTTTAGTTCCCACAAGTTTTCCTCCCTTAAATAAAAGCACAGTAGGCACACCTCTTACTGAATATTTTGTTGGTTCGTTAGGTTGAGCTTCAATATCATGATAGTAACAATCTATTTTATCAGACATATCATTTGATATTTTTTCAATAATGGGTCGAAGTACTTGGCAAGGCGAACACCAACTTGCTGAAAATTGAATTAGATTTAATTTGCTTCCGTTGATCTGATCTTGAAATTTTTCGTCTGTAGAATCTTTAAAAGCCATATGCTCTAAATAAGTATTTTAAATTATTTGTCAACTATGCAGATGAGTAATGTTTTTCTAAATCTTCAACGTATGCGTTAATATCATCTAAAATTTTTAATTTTTCCTTATCATCTTGTTTTTCAAATTTTGCTCTTAAAGTGTCAATCTCTGAATATGTTCTTGGTATTGTGTTCCATTTTTCATTATTCGTGCTTAAAAGTTTCTTAGCTGTATCTT
>Ga0315330_10001563_pt1 | contig 15496 bp, 14 predicted proteins | sample M140m34915metaG_FD_203453 | JGI IMG/M metagenome (GOLD analysis project Ga0315330, IMG submission 203453) | Ammonia-oxidizing marine archaeal communities from Monterey Bay, California, United States - M1 40m 34915 | ecosystem: Environmental > Aquatic > Marine > Intertidal zone | place: USA...
TTCTTCCATTGTTGTTACTGCATGCTGAATAACTCCTATTGCTTTAGCTGTATCTGATGATAAGTAATCTGGACGAATAAACGGAACATCTGCATGGATGCTTTTACAAACTTGAACTATTTCTTCACTATCAGTAGATACAATTAAATGGTCTATATATTTTGATTCCTTTGCTGAATCGACAGTATATTGAATTAATGGTTTCCCTAATAAAGATTTAATATTTTTTTTGGGAACTCCTTTTGACCCTCCTCTAGCGGGAATTAATCCTAATACTTTTTTTCCGTTAATCATTAGTAAATCTTTTTTACTTTTTTAAAGCTATAATATTAATCAAGTTTGTAAATAAAATTAGCCTAATTAATAAAATTCTTATTTCAATAATTATATTAGATCAGCATTAATAACTTGCTCACCTTCTTCAATTATTCTATTTGCTTTTTTTCCGAACAGTTCATGAACATTACTAGAATCAAAATCTCCTTTATTAGGACGTTTAAGAACAATGTTTGAGGTGTCAAAAATTTCTCCAATACTTATTTTTTTAATTGCTGTTGCAGTAGCTAAAGCAAAATCTCTAGTAACTTGCTCTTCTTGAATTAGAGTCTTACTCCCCCCTCTTTGTTGAAAAATTATATCAATACCTTTTAAAAGTTCAACACATTCAATTTCATTAACACTGCAAATTATATCTGGTCCAATTCTTTCATTTGTATCTGTATAGTGTTTCTCAATTATAGATGCTCCCAAAGCGATAGCTCCATATGACGAGTGATTTGTTAAAGTATGATCAGAAAGACCAAATGGAATATCCTTAAAAGTATTTTGAAGGTCATTTAAAGCACCTAATCTCACTAAATTATCTGGTGTCGGATATAGATTAGTTGTGTGTAATAACGATAATTCAATATCAGGATTTTTATCCATTATAAATGAAACACTTTTTTTTACATCCTCAATATCATGCATCCCTGTACTTAAAATTAAAGGCTTGCCAGTATTACATATTTTTTCAAGCATTGGATAATTTTTCATCTCTCCCGAACCTATTTTATATGCTGGTACATTGAACTTCTCTAACCTATCAATTGCTTCAAGTGAGAAAGGTGAAGAAATAAATGTCATTCCGTTACTTTCAACATAATTTTTGAGTTCCAATTCATCCTTTTCGTTAAGAGAACATTCCTCCATGATTTTGTAAATACTTTTAGTTGAATTACCAGGAATAGTTTTGGAGGCCATTAATTTTGACATTTCAAATTCTGGAATATGAGTTTGATGTTTAATAACTTCAACACCAGCTCTTTTACAAGAATCAACCATTTCTTTAGCAATAACTAGAGATCCATTGTGATTTATTCCTATCTCAGCAATAAATAATGGTTTATACTGAGAACCGACTTTTCTATTTCCTATTTTCATACTTTAGTAATTAAATCTTATTGAACTAGAATTTGATATATGATTTTTAACATCATTAAGTAACTTAATCATCTCCTTTTTGTTCATTTTCTCAGCAGTGGTACTGTTAACTGGACTTGTTAATTTCTCACCCAATAAATTACTTTCGCTACTTTTAATAATAACAATATATTCAGCTTTATCGTCACTTAATTGATATGCGTATTTAACTTCTTTAATCGATATTAAATCTTCCGAAAGAATTTCCCCAGGTCTAAGTCCTATAACCGTAGTTTCGTCACTTATTAGACTAGCCAAATCAATCATTTTACAACTTTTCATTTTTTTTGAAAGAATAAAAAAAGAATTTAAATCATCTGAAAGTACTATTGATTTATTAATTAACCAAGCAGCCTCTTGGGAAGTAAAGATTAAACGTGTCATTTCAATATCTGTTATAGGAAGAGGCTTATTTGATTCTTTAACTCTTAACCAAAATGGTAAAACACTTCCGTTACTCCAAGCAACATTACCAAATCTACAGCACACAGTATTTAAACTAGGACTATGATATTCTTCAAATAACTTTTCCATTAGATACTTTGACATCCCATATATGTTATCAGGGCTGCAAGCTTTATCAGTAGATATACCTATAACTTTTTTAATATTATATTTTTGACATATCTCAAGAATATTTATAGTCCCTAATAAATTTATCTTAACTGCTTGAGAGGGTTGCTTTTCTGCAGTATCTACATGCTTTAATGCTGCTGCATGTATCATTATGTCTATGTTTAAATTTGAAATAGCGCATTCAAGTGTATGGATATCTTCAATAGACCCTATAATTATTTCAATATTTGGAAATTCTCTTTTTAGAGCGACCTGACTTTTCTCATTTCTGCTGTAGCTATAAATTTCATATGAGTTGTGATATTCTTTTATAAATGCCTTTCCGACAGTCCCTGATGCACCAGTTATAAAAACCTTCTTTTTCATTAGTATGTTATTTGTTTTTGTATAATATTATTTGAAATATCTAACTCTTTAAGATATTTTACAATTTGAGAAGATGAATTTCCTTTTCCATATATTTTATCAGCGGTGTTACCTTTCCAATCTATTGCTAAGTTTATAGCATTAATTATTTCGTCCTTATCGTAATTTGAATCAAATACATTATTGGATCTTAATCTTCCGTTCTGCCTGGAACCTATATTAATGGTAGGTATATTAAATGTTGGTGTCTCATGAATACCGCTACTCGAATTTCCAATTAAACCACTAGATCTTTTTAAAAGATTAACATAGTCTGAAATTCCAAGTGCATCAACATGTTTTCTTTCGCTTCCTTTAACTCTATCTATGATTTTTGCATGACCTGCATCATTATTTGGAAGTATAAATAATGAATCATAATTTTCAAATTCACTGATCGCTTTTAAAGTCTCTATAATTTGGTTTTCAGATTCACCAAACTCAGTTGTAACTGGATGTTGAAGTACTAAAAAAAATGGAGTTCTTAAATTATATCTTTCCAATACACTACTGTCATCTTTAACGTTTAATAAAGCATCAATTGAGGGACAGCCTACGTCAAAAACATGTTCAGGAATTTCTCCTAATTTAATCAATCTTTGACATGCATCTTCGTTAGCAGCAAAATGATAATGTGCAAATTTTGACATTGCATGTCTAATTGATTCATCAATGGTACCAGTAACTTCACCTCCTTGAATATGAAATACAGGAATATTCATATGAGCACCTACTATTGTAATTGCTAAATTAGCTGCTATATCAAAGCCAGATAAAATCATATCAGGGTTTTGATAATTTAAAATATCTGGTAACTTATTTATTGCTATACCCAGAGCCTTTGACATTCCTGCACCTGAATCCTCATCGTCGGTGAACATTTCGAAAGTATAATCAATCTTAATATTATCTTTTTTAATTTCTTCGATTGTATAACCGTGTTTTTCCATTAAATGGTTTCCCGTAACAATTAAAGAATACTCTAAATCATTATCTTTTTCAATTTCCTTGATTATTGGTAAAAATCTAGAATAGTCCGCTCTTCTTTCCGTAATTATACTAATTTTTCTCATTTTATTTATTAATGTTTTTGTAAAAAGACGTTAGTCTTTTTTTTGAATTTATTTTTTTGCATTGTAATCAATTAAATTAAAAATATAGCCCATTTTTAAAGACTTTTATCTTTTTGATAATCTTCCAGGCTATTTTTTACATCATAAATCACTGAATTATTTTTTTTCAATATATCCAAATCTAAATTTTTAAATTCATTATGGGCGACTGTTAATACAATTGAATCATACTTTTTAGGAGGAATTTCTTTATACGAAGTCAAACCATATTCACGTTGGACTTCATTGCTATTTGCCCACGGATCATGAACTGTTACAATCGTATTGTATTCTTTCAATGAATTGATTACATCTACTGCTCTTGTGTTACGAACATCAGGACAATTTTCCTTAAAGGTAATTCCTAATATTAAAACCTCCGCACCTTTAATATTAATATCTTTCTGAATCATAGCCTTAATTACCTCAGAAGCAACGTAACTTCCCATACTATCATTCATTCTACGTCCTGCTAAAATAATTTCAGGATTATATCCATATTCTTGTGCTTTCTGAGCTAAATAATATGGGTCAACACCAATACAGTGTCCTCCTACAAGTCCAGGTTTAAAGGGTAAAAAATTCCATTTTGTACTAGCAGCTTCAAGAACATCATGTGTATTGATATTCATTAAGTTAAAAATTTTAGCCAATTCATTTACAAAGGCAATATTGATATCTCTTTGAGAGTTTTCAATTACTTTTGCAGCCTCGGCTACTTTGATAGTTGGTGCTAAATGTGTGCCTGCTGTAATGACACATTTATATAAGTTATCAACCTTTAATCCTGTTTCTGGTGTTGAACCTGAGGTGACTTTTAATATTTTTTCAACTGTATGTTCTTTATCTCCTGGGTTAATTCTTTCAGGTGAATAACCTGCAAAAAAATCTTTATTAAACTTTAACCCAGAAACACTTTCTAATACCGGAACACAATCTTCTTCTGTAGCACCAGGATAAACTGTAGATTCGTAAACAACAATATCTCCTTTTTTCAGAACAGCACCAATTGTTTCACTTGCCTTAATTAGCGGTGTCAGAATAGGTCTGTTATTTTTATCAACTGGGGTTGGAACAGTTATTATGTAATAATTACAATCTTTAATTTTATCTAACTGATTAGTACAAAACAAACCATTAGATTCAGAATCATCATCTACTAGAACAGATTGCAAAGTTTCTTTATCAACCTCTAAAGTGGAATCAATACCAGACATTAACTCCGATATTCTATCCGAGTTTATATCAAAACCTAATACTGAAAATTTAGTAGCAAAGAGTCTTGCTAGTGGCAAGCCAACATAACCTAATCCAATAATCGCTATTTTATCTTTTTTCATTTATTATAAATTATTCCAATACCATTTTACAGCTTGCTTTAAGCCTTTTTGTAATGAAAACTGAGGATTATAATTTAATAATTTTTTTGCCTTTTGAATGCTCGCATGTGAGTGAGGAATATCTCCTGCTCTGTTTGGACCATAAATAACCTCAATATTTGAAATTTTAGAATCAAACTCAGACAAATAATCTTTTAAATATTTCATTAAATCTTTTAAAGTATTACGATCTCCGTAGGCAACATTATAGATATTATTAATTGCATTTTTATTAGTTGTAATTAAACATAATAAATTTGCTTGTATTACATTATCTATGTACGTAAAGTCTCTTGAATAATTTCCATCACCATTAATAACAGGAGATTCACCTTTCATTAATTGGCTAACAAATTTTGGAATTACCGCTGCATAAGCTCCATTTGGGTCTTGCTTTCTACCAAAAACATTGAAGTAACGAAGTCCAATCGTTTCAAGACCATAAGTTTTGGAAAAAATATCTGCATACAACTCGTTTACATATTTTGTAATGGCATAGGGTGATAATGGTTTTCCAATAATATTCTCAACTTTTGGCATTGATTCAGAATCACCATATGTAGAAGAACTTGCTGCAAATACAAATCTTTTAACTCCATTATCCCGGGATGCAACTAACATATTTAAAAATCCACTCACATTCACCTCATTTGATGTAATTGGATCTTTGATGGATCTAGGTACGGATCCTAAAGCTGCTTGATGCAACACATAATCAATATTATTGGTTGCTCTTAAACAATCATCTAGGTTTCTAATATCTCCCTCAATTAATGTAAAATTAGCATCCTTAAAGAGTTTTTCTAAATTTTCTCTTTTACCAGTAGCAAAATTATCAAGGCAAACAACTTTATTTCCTTTTTCTAACAGAGCCTCACATAAATTAGATCCAATAAAGCCTCCTCCACCTGTAACTAAAATTGATTTATTACTTAATTCAATATTCATTTAAATCTTTTTGTTTTTTTTAAAACTACAATTAGTCAGATTTATTTTATTTTTTTAAAATTAACAGACCTACCTTCATTTTCTTCCCAATCCTTTTCTGATCTTACTTTAAGGTTTGTTTTCCATCCCCCTTCAATAGTATTTAAATCAATATTGTGGTTTTTAGAAAAAGACAAAAGAGCATTGACATCTTTAGGAAAACATGTACCCCCATATCCAGGCTTTCCGTCATGACCTGGAACATTTAAATGACTGGGACCAATTCTTGTGTCAGAAGCAAATCCTTCTAATGCAACATCCCAGTTTGCTCCAATAACATTACACAACAATTTAAATTCGTTCATTATGCTAACTTTTGTGGCTAAGAAAGTATTGTTCATGTATTTAACAAGTTCTGCTGTTTTTGAATCAGTTAAAATTATTTTTTTAGAACCAAATCGAAGTTCAAAAATTTCTTTAACCTGTTCTGTTAAATTTAATGCCCCTCCTAAAATTATTCGTGATGGATTAATAATATCATAAAATGAATTTTTTTCAGTTAAAAATTCAGGTGAAAAAATAATTTTGATATTTGGATGATCGATAATTAATTTTTCTGTTGTTCCTGGGAGAACAGTAGATTTTAATATGTAAATTGGTTTATTAATTGCGTTTTCAAAAACACTTTTAATATATGATAAATCTTGAGAGCCATCTTTAAACATTGGTGTTGGTACGCAAATAAATACAAAATCACAATTGTGTACAGTTTGTAAATCCACATTACTTTTAAGAGGATCTATATCGTAAACATACAAATCTGTAATAGAAGAAAAAGCAAATGAAATGGCTTTACCTACAAAACCATTTCCAATTACCCCTATTTTAAATTTACTCATAAAAATATATTTATTTTTTTAATCTAGTTTTGATTTCAGAACTTGAAAAACGATGTTCTCTTGAATTATAATAAATTTCAATTCCTTTTTTTAAACAATACTCTTTTCCTGTAAAATCAGTAGTTTTATATTCTTCTCCTATTATACGAACATCTATTTCAAATGATCGTAATATATCCTGAACATCTTGCTCTAAAACGTAGGGGATAATTTCATCCACATACTTGGATCCTTTTAATTGTATGTATCTCTCTATGATCGATTGTGAAGGATTATTTTTTTTGGGGCGATCTAAAGAGGGATCTAGTTGTAATCCTACAATTAAGTAATCACACTGTTTTTTTGCTTCTTTTAACATCATAACATGACCAGCATGAAGCAAATCAAAAGAAGAAAAAGTAATACCAACTCTCATAATTTTATTTTTTCAAAAGATCTCGATTGTGTTATTTTAATTGTAAAATCGTGTTAATAATCAAGTTTCTCATTTGTTTTTTCAGAAAATGGCTTCGCCAGATAAGTCACAATTTATTGTGCAAATTTAATGTAATTTTTAATTAAAATTAAGTTTCAAAAATAGTTAGTGAGTTTTGTTTTATAGACTTGTTTGAAACAAAGAAACTAACTTTTCTTTTTATTTTTAACTCAATTTTAGGAGATATTTCATCCAAATATTCTTTATTTATTTTATCTCCAATAATTAATATTTCTATAACTCCACTATCAATTCCTTTAGCATAGTCTCCAAGAAGCATAATCTTTTTTACATCTCCAATTCTATTATAAATTGTTTCTAAAATTTCTTCGATACCAATGTGCTTGTGTACTATTTTTTGAATAATTTTAAACAAAGGATGGGAAGCGTTGGCTCTGTAAATTACCTTATTATTTTCACTATGTTTTTCTAAATAACCAGCAGAAGACAAGTTGTTTAATTCTTTTCTAACAGAATTAGTTGATTCTCCAAATTCATTAGCAAGACTGTTTAAATACCCTTTGTTAGCGATATTTAAAAAAAACTTTATTAAAAGCCTTAGTCTAGTTTTGGATGTGATAAGTGATTCTAACATATAACAAGTTACAAAAGTACTTGTTTTTTTAATTTAAAAATTAAATTTTTACGTTTATTTGTATTAAATGAAAAAAACCATTTTAATTACTGGAGCTGCTGGATTTTTAGGGTCACATTTAAGCGATTATTTCATTTCTAAAAATTATAAGGTAATAGCAATAGACAATCTAATAACGGGTAATTTAAAGAACCTGTCTCACCTTAATTCAAATATGAATTTTGAATTTAAAAAGATTGACATCACCCATAGTTTTAATATTGAGGATTCTATAAACTATATATTGCATTTTGCCTCTCCAGCTAGCCCAATTGATTATTTAAAAATCCCTTTAGAAACTCTAAGGGTTGGATCTTTAGGAACTGAGAACGTTTTAAAAATAGCTTTAAAAAATAATGCTCGAATTTTAATTGCTTCTACCTCAGAAATTTATGGTGATCCTCAAGTACACCCTCAGCCTGAAGAATATTTTGGTAATGTAAATCCTATTGGGCCTAGAGGGGTTTATGATGAGGCCAAACGTTTTCAAGAAGCATTAACTACGGCTTACCACACCTTTCATGGATTGGATATTCGAATAGCAAGAATATTTAACACTTATGGGCCTAGAATGAGAGTTAATGACGGAAGAGCAATTCCTGCCTTTATGGGACAAGTTTTAAGAGGGGAAAGCTTAACTGTGTTTGGAGACGGATCTCAAACCAGATCTTTTTGTTTTATAGATGACATGGTTGAGGGAATTTATAAACTCTTACATTCGAACTACACTAAGCCTATGAACTTAGGGAATCCTGAAGAGATAGCTTTGATTGACTTTGCAAAAGAAATTATAGCTTTGGGCGGCACTGATAATAAAATAGTTTTTAAACCTCTTCCTGTAAATGATCCTATTAAAAGAAAACCCGATATATCTAAGGCAATGAAAATTTTAAATTGGCAACCCCTTATTTCAAGAAAAAAAGGACTACAAAATACTTTAAACTATTTTAAGAGCTTATCTTTGGCAGAATTAAATAAAAAAGATAATAAATTTACATAAACACTTTTTAAAAACACTTGTGAAAAAACAACGTCTAATTAATTTACTTAAAATCTTAATTCTCTTTTTTTCAATTGATTCTTGTTCATACCCTGAAATTTTAAGAGATGAGCTTATCTATGATAACGATTTTGAAAGTGATAACTTCACTGGAATTGATGGTATGGCTACTTCTATTTTTAACAATACTACGGTTCTAGGTGATTTCAACAACGATGGTTTTACCTTACATTTAGAAAATACAGGGGACCACGACTATGTTTTCATTTCTTTTGATTTATATGTTCATGGTACTTGGGACGGCAATTTTAATGGATTTCCTAAAAATGATAGGCCAGATAAATGGATTATAGAACTAGATCCAGAAATGGATTTAATAAAAGACACTTCTATTGATCGTTTTGTTACCACATTTTCTAACAGCCCTTGTTTTTCAAATTATTGCTTGAGACAGTCCTACCCTGAAAAATATCCTTTTGAAAATAATCCAAAAAAGGGAAACAGTGAAGTTAATCTTCCTAAAATATGTAAAGACTCATATTTTGGAGGCAATTCAACATTATATAAAATCGAAAAAGGGTTTAGACATTCAGGTAATGCTGTTGTTATAAGATTTTATGACGAACTCTATCAGCCTAATGCAATTGATAAAGATGGAATTGTTCAATCTAAATGTGATGAGAGCTGGTCTTTAGATAATTTAAAAGTAAGATTAATTTCCTATAAATAATGAAATACAACTTTTTCTTATTTTTATTTTTCACGTTTTTTATATCATCTTCTCAAACCATTAATCTTAACGAGTCTTATGTGAGTGATTATTTAAGAACCTCACAATTACTGGGAGATTTTAAAAGTGATGTTACTTTTACCTTAAAACCCTTTGATGTTGGAACAAGTGGGCTTAAAATAGAAAATAAGATTTTTAATATTGAGGAATACTCATCAACTTTATTAACTTTTTTTAAAAATAAAGGTAAAATAAAAATCCTACCAATAGATTATAATATTGAATTCAATAGCCATCATCCCTACAACAGAAATAATGGAAGTATGATTCCAAATCGTGGTTATCAGCACATAATAAGCGCAGGTATTTATGCAGAAATCGGTCCACTGTCAATTCAATTAAAACCTGAACATTTGTTTTCACAGAATAAAGATTTTGAAGGTTTTGGGGAAGGACCTAATGGTCATTATCCAGTTATATGGGCTGAAAGATATAATCTGTGGAATAAGATTGATATGCCAGAAAGATTTGGAGAAAGGAGTATTAGTAAAACATTTATAGGTCAATCTAGTATCAGATTGAATTTTAAAGGACTGAGCTTAGGTGTTTCAAATGAAAATATTTGGTGGGGACCCTCAATTAGAAATAGCATAATGATGAGTAATCATGCCAGAGGATTTAAACATATAACCTTTAATACAACAAAACCCTTAAAAACCAAAATTGGAAATTTCGAATGGCAAGTCATTTCAGGGAGATTAGAGTCTTCGGGATATTTGCCTTCAAATTCAGATTTTCAGTATGCTGGAACTAATATTTATGTTCCAAAAGTTAATCAACTTGGGGAAACAAATGATTGGAGGTATTTACAAGGCTACACAATAACATTTTCTCCAAAATGGATCTCTGGACTATCTGTAGGTTTTATTAGATGGGTACAAATGTATTCCGCACTAGTTAAAGGAAAATATTCGTGGATGGATGGTAGTCCGACATGGTTTCCGGCTTTTAGTAACTTATTCAGAAAAAATGATAAATCTGTTGATTACGAGTCGCAAACTAATCAAGCCGCAGGATTTTTTTTTAGGTGGTTATGGAAAGATTCTAAGGCAGAAATTTACGCAGACTTTCATTACAATGATTCCAAAGAAAATATTAGAGATTTATTGTTAGATTCTGACCATAGTAGAGCTGTTACAGTTGGTTTACAAAAAGTATTTGAAATCAACAATGATAATTATTTATTTTCATGGGAGTGGACACAAATGGAGCAAACTGCTTCTAAATTATTAAGAAATGCTAAGTGGTGGTATATGCATGAATATGTTTATGATGGATATACTAATGAAGGTGAAGTACTTGGTGCTAGCATTGGACCTGGAAGTAATTCACATTTCTTTGCATTAAATAGAATTAGAAATAAGGAAAAAATAGGAATAGCAATAGAAATTATAGACCATGACAACGATTTTTATCACGAAGCTTTTTCAAATAATACTGGATTTGGAGGTGATTTCAGAAGATACTGGAAAGATTATAATTTACATATCAATTTTTCAAAAAAATACAATAGATTTTGGTTATCATCAAATTTTATTTACTCTAGAAGCTTAAATTATCAGTGGGATTTAAACGATAATGCAACTGAATATTATCATCCAGGAAATGACGTTAACAATTTTCATTTATCCTTTAAATTAGCCTACATAATTCCTTTGGCTAATTAAAGTTTTAAACACTTTTATATACTTTAAAGTAACACTGTTCCAATCATATTTTTCAGTAATACCTTTTATAGATCCTTGTCTAAGCTTAGCAATTAAAATTTCTTCTTCTTCACAATAATTAATAATCTTTGAAACTGAACTTATTTCTTTTTTAAAAAATAAGCCATAGTTTCCATTTTTAAGCATTTCTTGGTTAAAGACTGTATCCAGCGCTATAATAGCAGATCCATAAGCCATTGCTTTGATCATAGTAGGGTTAGTCCCGCCAAACTCATGGCCATGAACATAAACATAACAGTTGTGATATAATTCAGCTAGTATATTTTGATCCTTTACATAACCCGTAAAAACTAATCTATCATCTTTGATTTTTTTTAAATTTGAAGCATATGAATCTTTATAAGGCACATCCCCTACTACAACTAATTTCTTAGTTGAGTTGGATTTTAAAAACCCATTAATAATTAAATCGGCGTTGTTGTCTGGTATTAACCTTCCTACGATTAAGTAATATTCTCTTTGTTTTAAATTCCATTTGTTTATTAATTCTGGGGATTGTAATTTTCTAATATTAGCTCCATAAGCAATAACCTTAGAGTCTCTTTTAAAAAGATTCAGATAAACCTTTCTCATTTCATCAGAATCATTAATTATTTGATCATAAAAAAGAGTGGCCATTTTTGAAGCCCACTTAAAATAAATTGACCCCAAACCTTTCCATTTAGGTCTTAGCCATTCAAGACCGTCCACATTTATGGCAGTTGGTATTTTAAATATTTTTGTGATCAACCCAAAAGGACCATTAGCTGAGTTGACAACTAGCAACACATCAGGTCTTGAAAAACAAGCATGAATAATTGATAAAAAAGAGTGAACAGGCTGAGATAGTATTTTTGTTTCAATAGTAGGTATATATATTAGTTTTATACCATTTATTTCTTTTGGTCTTTTTATAAAAAGACCTTTATGACAATAAACAGTGACATTACAACTCTTAAGAACCAACCTTTCGCTAAGCTGCTTTACAAAAGTTTCATAGCCGCTATAAACATAAGGATATCCTCTAGTTCCAATAATAGATATGTTTATTTTTTTATTCATTTAAAGTAAATTATTTACTTCTTTTAAAATATTTTTATTAAAAGACTCAGAACTAAAATTAATTTTAAAATTCTTTTTACTGTTCTCTAAATGCTTTGTTTGTAGCTTATTATTACTACAATACTCATTAATTAAATTGGCTGCTTTTCTAGAGTCATTAAACGGAATCAATAATCCATTCTTCCCATTATCAAGAATTTCAATTGCACCGCCCAAATTAGTAGCCACTGATGGCAAATTGTTATATAACGATTCAAATAGTACTGTTGGAAGAGGATCTGGCGCAATTGCAGGATGAATAAATAAATCTGATTGTTTTAGAATACTAGAAATATCATTTCTAAAGCCCAAAAATTTAATATTATTTTCTAACCCTAGATTTTTAGCTTTTTGTTTCATGCTCTTTTCATAAGAAGCATAACTTGAAAGCGTGTCACCTACTATTAAAAATTTAAATTTTGGAGATTTTTTAATAAGCTCATGGGCGATTTCGATTAAATACTTGTGTCCTTTATAGGGAATTAACCTAGCCACACTAGTGATAACAAAATCACCTTGATCTTTCTCAAGTTTGATTATAGAATCAATTTTTTTATATTCAATTCCATTGTAAACTCTTTCAATTTTGTGTTCATTAATATTTTTAAGCCAATGTTTTTTAACACTATTTGATACTGTTAAAACTTTACTCGAAATTCTGTTAATTATTTTTCCACTAAAAATTTCATAGAGCCAGTTTCCTGTTGGGATTTCATGAATATGGAATAGACTAGGGATGCCATTTTTTTTAGCTGCAATTCCTCCACAAAGAATAGTGGATGTGTTGGTATAAACTAAATCTATCGAGAGTTCATTAATATAATTTGATAAAAATTTTATTGCTTTTATGTTACTAACTAACCTATTAAAAAGTCCCAAAGGATTTAAATATTTTTTTCTAAGTACTCCTAATTCAAAATAGGATAACGTAATATCTTTTTTATTTAAAAAACCGTCAAGCTTTCCTTTTTCTGGTAAAACCACATGAACATTAAAATTTTTACTTATAAACAAGTCAATCAATTGCAAAAATATTTTACTTGCCCCATAAAGGTCGTTTGAGCTGTGAAGTAATAAAATATTTTTTTTTGGGCTAATCATTACTGTCTAAAATAATTCGTTCAAAACCTTTGATAAAGTTTTTTCTACTAAATTTATTAATATGCCCAGTATTATCATTTTGTCTCAACTTATCAGAGTCTAATACTGAAATTATTTTTTTGGATAAAGAAACAGAATCTCCTACTTTAAAATATTCGACGCAATCACCACCAACTTCTTTGAATACATCAATATCTGAACATATAACAGGAAGAGAAAATGATAAAGCCTCTAGAATTGGTATGCCAAACCCTTCATCTAATGAGGGGAATACATATATTCTTGCATTTTTATATAACACACTAGCTTCTTCCTTGGAAACGTATCCTGCCAAAATCACTTTATTTTTTAATTTATTTTCAACAATAAACATTTTGATTTCATCAAAAACCTCAGAATTACCATTGATTATTTGTGCTCCCGCTAATACTAATTTTAAATTGGGATCACCAACTAATTTAAATGCTTTTACTAGAGTGATTAAATCCTTTCTTCTTTCAAACGAGCCGATATGTAATACATAATTTTCAGGTGTTTTATAATTAGTCGATGAAGTTTTGAGAAAATTAAAACTTTGATACACAGAACTGATACTATTATCACTGCCTAAAATTTTGATTAAATTTTTTTTAGAATAATTACTTGTAGTTATAATTTGAGTCCCTTTATTCATACCTAAATTAATTAGAGAAATAAAATATTTGTTCCATAAAAAACTATAATTTTTTTTATGATCCCAAAAAAGCGAATCATGTAAAACAGTAATTCTTTTAGCTTTAAATGTAAAATAAGGGGCAATGTAATCAAGGCAAATAACGTAATCCGCATTGTAGAAAAGTATTTTTAGTGGTAACTGAATTTGTTTATATATTAAATATCTAACTTGAAAAAACCATCTTATAATTTTATTATTAGAATTTAAAAAAATGGAGTTTCCAACTAATTTGTTAATATCGTGTGTGAATACGTATTTGAAATCATTAGAGCCGTGATCATTACATGAAGCTTCAAATTCTCTTATATAACTTCCAATACCAGCAACAGCAGCTTTTAAATAGTATAAATCAACAAGGACAGTTATCTTTTTCAAATTATAGTTTTGTGTTGTATAGCCTCTCTGATTGACCTACAAGATACCAAGAAAAAAGCGCTACAAAAAGATATAATTCAGCATTAGCTGTAAAAAGTGGAATTAATAAGCCGAATTTTGTTAGACTGGTAATAAAACCAATTGATTTATGATTATAATCAACAGACTTTAAGTAAAGCCTAGCAGAATTATAAATAGCTTTAATTAATATTAATAAATATAGAACTAAAGAAATAATACCCATCTGAACACCATATATTAAAAATTGATTTTCACCTCCAATTTTAATGGATTGGTCCACACCACTTGCGTTACCACTCATAGCTAATCCCACTCCAAACGGATTTTCATAAATGGAAATAATTCCTTCAATCCACTCAACTAAATGTCCTAAACTTGATGTGTTTTGAAAGGTCAGAGTATCTTGAATAAAAAATCTCAACTCTTCATCTGAAAAATTATATAAGTATAAAAATCCTAGTAAGAGAGTAAAAAATATTGAAAAAATAATTTTATAATTTCTTGATAAATAAAGTCCAAAAATTAAAACTAAAATTCCAGAAAACATAGAGGCTCTTGAAAAAGCTAATAGAAATGAAAAAATGATTACATAAATTAGAGTAATAAAAAGCAGTTTGTTTTGTTTATACTTTGAATGTATAAATAGCCATAAGGCTAAAGAAAAAAATAATAATAAAGATGCTGAGAATTCCAGTGGATCAGCAAAAAATGAAGCATATCTAGGCTTAGCACCTTGACTTTCAAATGACCAATTCAATCCATAATTACCCTGAGGATCAATATCATTAACAACAAGATTATAATTAGAATACCCTAAAA
>Ga0315330_10001571_pt1 | contig 15463 bp, 12 predicted proteins | sample M140m34915metaG_FD_203453 | JGI IMG/M metagenome (GOLD analysis project Ga0315330, IMG submission 203453) | Ammonia-oxidizing marine archaeal communities from Monterey Bay, California, United States - M1 40m 34915 | ecosystem: Environmental > Aquatic > Marine > Intertidal zone | place: USA...
ATACTTCCAATCAGGCATCAGACGCACAAAACTTTTATCATCCACCAAACAAATATGAAAGGATTCCTTGCAATGATGGATTATGCTTTTCACAGTCAAATACATATATGGCTGGTTCAAATCGTAACTACTACGAGATCCAAAACTATCCCATTTGCGTGAATTGTACTCATAATGAATAGGAATCCATAAAATAGGTTTGGTTTGCACTATACCCGTTAAATCGTCACTATCTGTAATCAAATATTCACGTATAGCGGCGTCATTACGTGCAGACATATCAGAACTTAGTTTGTCTTCATATCGCTTATACAATATACCCACTGTCATTAATATAAGAAAGAGAGACCCCAACTTTATATAGTCATTCATCTTAGATACCATATCTTCTATACTATACCGTACTACAATATTTTACTTATCTTTCAGCATTCGCAGGTTCTTCCAAAACTGCTGGGTTCGCTTCTCTGACTCCTCGACCTCTTTTGTTAAACGATATGCGCGATGAAGTGCATTCTCATCCTCGCGAGCAGATTGATTACTCAATTGTTGACGAGACTCCGCCGTACTCAATGGAGTTGTATCCTGACCAGTGCGGTGCCGACGCATCTCATCTACACTTCCATACGCCTTGCGGCGCGCTAAATCTGCATCACTTACTGGTATCATCGTCTCCGTATGCGCTTTACGAAGATCCTGATACCCAACGCCACCAGAAATGCCATTAGAGTCATATACACCACCTTCGCCGCCACACAAATCACTACCCATACTCCCTCCTAAACCGCCATAGAAAGACTCAACTTCTTGATGAACGACTACATCCTGACATGCTTGTCGCTTCTTCTCTGTAAATGCCGCCATCATCTGACCAGTACTACCCTGCTGTGATGGAACCTCATTACATTCTTCTACTAACCAATCACCATACCCTTCTTCATCTGCGGAACCCACACGTGCTTTCTCAAACTCGGCATTGAACCAACGATTAAACTCGGGAGCCTTGCGCAGCGCACTGTTCTCGCGAAACATACGATCCAATAATTCACCATTACCGCTAGTATCACGATCAACTGCCGTATCTGACACGTATACCATCTGTTCACGTTCACGTCGATTATTGTCTGCACTAGATACATTCGTATCGATTTTAACATTTCTAAACTTCCATAACTGATATAATATTTTATATGCCTTGCTGTAAAACAAAAAGTACTTCGCATCCATACGTGACTTATCTGGATGCGTCTTCAATACAAGACGCTTCGCACGAGCCAAATCCGTTTCACCATAACCAGCTTCTAATTGAAATAAACCTAATAGATCATTCAAATCATAATTGTCAATATCCAGATCGAGTTCAGTATCTGCATCCGTTGCACTACGGCTCATAGTATTATTACTATCAATGCTTATCTTTTTATCTCGATATTGACTTATTTCTTGTTTTTATGGCGTGTTTTTCGTCCCTTACGTTTGTTGCTATGCTTCTTCTTCTTCTTTGTTAAATGCTTGCGGGTCCGTCGCGTCTTCACTGCGCGACGCGTCTTCACTGCACGACGCGTCTTCTTTGGTCTCTTTTTACCACCTAATTTTGTATATTGAGTTTGAGTTCTATATTCGGATGGAATTGGATTCACTCTAATGGTTTCACGAGTTGTTTCATCATCTTCACTATCTTCATCATCTTCACCATCTTCATCATCATCATTAACATTATCAAAAAAATCTCGCTTAGACATTGTATTCAAACTCATACGACTAGTATTCGGAGAAGCAATATGTTCAATGGCTTGTGTAATCATATCGGTATCTCTACATCTCTTTCCTGCTGGTTCCTTTGGACAAGTTAAACAACTTTTAAAAAAGGGGCGAGTAGCACGAGTATGATTTGAATAAAAATCATAATACGAACTCCAATCATTATTATATGTTGTTTGATTGATTTTTCCAGGTGTCGTACACGTTTCTCGAGTACATGTGCTGATATTTTCATTTGGTGTCTTTGTCCATGGTAACCACATTGCCCCTTGTTTTGCATCACACGTTGCAGATTCAGGATCATACTTATACTTTAATTCATGTGCACAAGGTAAAATAATAATATCACGCGTTGGTCCGTGTTTTGATTTAAGACTTGGCATTCCTTTCATAATTTCAAGTAATGTTTGACGTGTGCGTTTAAGGTCTGAAGCAAATAAAAAATCAGGATATTTATATTCACGACTATTTTTAATTATTTCACTTGTTAATTTGACACCACTATCAGATGCTTGTTTTTCTCCTGCATTTGTAAGCGATGTATCTTTAGAACTAAATGCTTTACTAAATCCTTTAAGAACATTGTGTTCGGCTTGTCCATGTCGAACTAAATAAAACACATATGTGTCGTCACCGACATCATGAAAATTATTTTTGGTAGTATTGTCTCTAAATGGAACTTCAGTATAGGCGGCACCTGATTTACCCATCTCATCAGGACGAACAAAATACGTATAATTTGCTTTATTTTCTTTTGCATCAATAATTCCAGAAACGGCTAATGATGCCTCAACTGTATCTTTTGTGATAACCAATCGTATTACCGCTGCATTTTTAAACGATGCAACTTGTCCAACCTTTGCTGGACCACCGCCAACCACAATAGTTTCGATATTTTTGTCGTCATAATCCTTATTTATATTACGCGGCTGTGATGTCAATGGATAATTCTCGTCGATGACATTCCATTCACTATTATCATCATTTGTAGATGATGCAGGCGCAGGTGCAGGTGCAGGTGCAGGTGCTGTCATAATACCAAATCCATACATATGCATTATACATCGCAATCGTGCTTGATGTGATACAATCAATGATGTAAATGTCTTAGACATATTATAAAGTATAGTTAGATAATATATTATCTGCTAAAATTACTAAGCATTGCAGATGAAAATGATTCGAAACTAACTGGATCTCCTCCAGAATGAATATGGTCAGGGATAAAGGATTCATTTCCCCTACTGTAAACAAGAACCGTTGGAATACCATCAACCATACGCTTACTTTTTAGATAAGCATATATATCGAAACTCTCCTCTATGTCAATATCACAACATATAACATTTAAAGGACATTTTGAAAAGAACTCTTTTACATTTTTTTCGATTTTTTTGCATGGACCACACCAATCCGCTCCCAGCTTGATTACGATATGACTAGGATTTTGCTTTATTAAATTCATCAATACGTTACGATTCTCAATATGGGTAACAATATCTCTTGTGGGTGTAATTAACTTTTCCATTGAATATATATATATATATGATTCAATAAAATATACTTAAATTATTAATAATATATAATTGACAATATACTTGTACATTCTCGAAATTTGTGGGACAAAGTTCCCACCCCCAAAAAAAAAGGTCATTTCACAAAGTACGTGAGAGGTACCCAGATTCTGACATTTATTTTTGTCAAATTCTCAAAATCGTCTAGGGGTTTTGGAATTTGACCTTTTTTTTAGTTATGCTAACAAAACCTTGGGGTACTTTTCATGTTTTGCTGCATAAGAAAAAATTTTAGTGGTTTTCTTTGATTTTCGTGAGAATTCGGCGTTTTTTATGTTGTATTACTTTAGACAAAATGACAACCGAAAAAACGCCAAAAAACGCCGAAAATTATATATGTGAAAAGTGTGACTTTAAATGCAGCAAACAAAGTGATTATAATAGACACATATTGACTGCAAAGCATAAAAATACAACAAAATACAACAAAATACAACAAAATACAACAAAAATACAACAACTTGAAAATTATGTATGTGAATGTGGCAAAGCATATAAGCACAGGGCTTCATTGTTTAATCATAAAAAAAAGTGTGAAAAAAACGCCGAAAACGCCGAAAACGCCGAAATTCTTAATAGTTCATCTCAACTTGAAAATAGAGTAGTCCAAGAGGGTATGAATGAATCTATAATGATTAAGTGTTTTCAGACGATGATGGAAGCGCAGGCGGCGGAGGCGCAAACGCAAGCGCAGGCTCAAGCGGAGCAAACGCGCTTGTTAATCGAAGCGATAAGTTTGAATGGAATGCAATGTATTACAAATAATAATAATACGACGAATAACAACCAGTTTAATTTGAATGTGTTTTTAAATGAAGATTGCAAAGATGCGTACACATTAAAAGAAGTGGCTGAGTCCATAGAATGCACAGTGTCTGATTTGGACCGCATGGATAAGGACGGATACGCTGCAACGATTACCCGTAAGATTCTTGAATCAATAGAAAATATGTCAATCACAGAGAGACCAATTCATTGTACCGACGCGCGGCGCAATGCGGTATGTGTGAAAAGTGAGACGGGTTGGGAGAGGAATGATGAGGCTCTGAAAACTCTTAACAGAACTATATTTTTGATAGGTAATAAGATACATGGTATGATGGATGATTGGCGTGCGAAATATCCCGAGCATTTTAAAGGGTCCGAGTCGCGTCGCAAGCAGTATCATCGTTTGGTGTTGGAAGTGATCAAAGTATCAGATCCCGTTACGGAATCACATATTGTGAAAAAGGTGTGCAATGGTGTTGTTCTGGATCGCAAGGCAGCGATGTCTCGCTAATTGACAAATCTCATTTTTGTGGGACAAAGTTCCCACCCCCAAAAAAAAGGTCATTTCACAAAGTACGTGAGAGGTACCCAGATTCTGACATTTATTTTTGTCAAATTCTCAAAATCGTCTAGGGGTTTTGGAATTTGACCTTTTTTTTAGTTATGCTAACAAAACCTTGGGGTACTTTTCATGTTTTGCTGCATAAGAAAATTTTTTTGTGATTTTCTATCATTTTCGTGAGAATTCGGCATTTTTTATGTTGTATTACTTTAGAGATAATTACAACATAAAAATGCCAAAAAATGCCGAAATATATGTATGTGAAAAGTGTGACTTTAAATGCAGTAAAAGAAGTAACTATTCTAAACACCTACTAACAGCAAAACACAAAAATACAACAAAATACAACAAAATACAACAAAATACAACAATATACCAACAATCTGAAAAATATGTATGTCATTGTGGGAAAGCATATAAGCACAGGGCTTCATTGTTTAATCATAAAAAAACTTGTAACGAAAATGCAGAAAATGCCGAAAATGCCGAAAATGCCGAAAGTCTCGATACCCCATCTCTTCCAGAAAACAAGGTAATCCAAGAGGGTATCAACGAATCCATAGTCATCAAGTGTTTTCAAACAATGATGGAGACACAAGCGCAGGCGCAGGCGCAATCAACACAAGCGCAAATACATGCGCAATCCGAGCAACTTCAGGCGCAAGCGGAGCAAACGCGCTTGTTAATCGAAGCGATAAGTTTGAATGGAATGCAATGTATTACAAATAATAATAATACGACGAATAACAACCAGTTTAATTTGAATGTGTTTTTAAATGAAGACTGCAAAGATGCGTATACATTAAAAGAAGTGGCTGAGTCCATAGAATGTTCAGTGTCTGATTTGGATCGCATGGACAAGGACGGGTACGCTGCAACAGTTACTCGCAAGATCCTCGAATCAATAGAAAATATGTCAATTACAGAGAGACCTATTCATTGTACCGACGCGCGGCGCAATGCGGTATGTGTGAAGAGTGAGACAGGTTGGGAGAGGAATGAGGAGGCTCTGAAAACTCTTAACAATACTATATTTTTGATAGGTAACAAGATACATGGCGTGATGGATGATTGGCGTGCGAAATATCCCGAACATTTTAAGGGGTCTGAGTCGCGTCGCAAGCAGTATCATCGTTTGGTATTGGAAGTGATCAAAGTATCTGACCCTGTGACAGAATCACATATTGTGAAAAAGGTGTGTAGTGGTGTAATTCTTGACCGTAAGACAGCAAAAAATAGATAATACTATATAATGTAAAGACGTTTTAGTATTATTCAGACTCATATATGATTTCACAATCTTCAGTAAATGTGTCTGATAACGTATGAGAGTTGTTCTCATCAACTGTATTTTCTATGCGTGACAGTAGTCTATTATTACATTGACGCATTTGTTTAGATAATTCTATAATCTCTTGAATATTCTTATCACATGAAATGAACGACTTTACTGTTGTTGATAAGTCTAGAAGTAGGTTATCAAATTTAATATGCATGTCATCAAGACGGTCGCGATCTTCTGAACATGTAGGACAGATCAACTGACGTACTTTGCGATATGTACATAAACATAAACGTCCAGTTTGTAGGTTCCCATAGTTTTCAATACATGCATTGCACTCGATGAAGAACTCAGAAGTTATCTCTTTTTTCACACAAGAGCAGTTGTTAAAGAAGAACTTAGAATCGCTTGTATGTGTCATTGTTATTGTATATATTGTTAGTAATAGTTTACATTATTGGTTCAATTTTTGCGATAGTGTTTTCCAGTAGATTAGCGTATTCTATTGTAGATGGATTCATATGTATATTAGAATATATATATGAATGTGTTATAGTAAAAAATTAAACCACGGGGTAAGATGCCTGCATGAGCATGCCGCATTGTCCTGCACCGTTATTGAACTCGCTTCCGCGGCCAAGGTATATGTATCCCTCATCACCCCAGGTAGTTCCCCATGAGTTCTTTACACGATAGTAGTCAGCACCATTCATGGAACCGTAGCCTACGGTAAGAACACCATGGTCAAGTTGGGTTCCACACGAACCAGTAAAAACACCTGTTTTATACAATTGGAAGTCCTTTTGGTCAGCCTGGATGGCGATAGAGACGGGTTGCTTCGAGAGGGCGTCCATCATGTCTGCATCAGAGCTGGGGGGGACGTCGACGAATGATTGAACCTTTGAGCCGACGACGTTTTCGCAGGTAGTCATGCATGTGCCTGCGGATTTGGTGTCACCAGATGTGTATTCATAGTCTTCTTCTGCGCAAAGACCGTTGTTGTATTCGATCCATGAAAAGGCGTTGTCCATGAGACCACCGTTGCAACCCATATCCTTTCCGTGATTTTTACGGTTGTCACATGAGACAAGTTGTTGTTCAGAAAAGGATTCGAGGTTACCATTCTTGATGAAATAAGCTCCTTCAAGAGAACCTGTAGTAGAAAAAGACCAACATGAGCCACATTGACCTTGGTTTTTTACAGGAGTAACAGCACCTGCTTTGACCCAATCGACAGAAGCAGGTTGAGAGCATCCTCCAGTGGTGGCACGGCAAGGAGCAGCACCACGGAGATGTGAAATATCAGAAGTCTTTTGGTTTGTATTGAAACCGAGGAAATCCTTAAACTCTGAGATAGTCATGCCAGAGAACTGATTGTGACCTAGAGAGTACGTGAGGTTACGTGCATTGGTTGTCTCGATATGTTTATCGTTTTCAACCCATGCTGCAAAAGTGCCATATTCGTGTGCATGATTGATGAATTTGACAGCATGTGTGTCGACCCATTCGCTGAAACGCTCTTGAAGAGTATTTGCAGAAACAGAACCTAAAGCAACTAGAGAAAGTAAAAAGATTCTTGCGATCATTTTATTAAACATATATATTAAAAACTACCTATATTGATTACCCCAATGAGATGTTATATAATGTATATTCCAAAATCGTATGTTATAATGTTATATGGTGTTATTTACAACATTTTCTAACACTGAAATATCTATTTCAGGAAGGGTTGTATGTGCTTCCCAGAAATATCGACAGAAAGCCCATGTAAAATCACAGTGTTCTGGATAGTATTCTGGACATGTTTTAAGGAGTCGTGCATAGATTTTATGTGGAAGCAATGAAAGACTTCTTTGAGGGAGTACGTAGCAAAGTTGAACATGCGGCGATACTGGTTGAGAGGTATTTTCACAAATAAACTGCGTATCGAAATATGGTATATTACGTATCAGATCTTGAAGTAAAGGTGGATATTGATATTTGTACACCCATCTCCAATCAGGACAAGATGTTGTATAATATCGAAATGTCCAGTCCAGTCCTTCAAGATAGTTTTTGCATATCTGTTGAACGCGTTCATCATCAGGTTCTGTATGGAATAGTGTTGTATAGTATTTGTATCGAAATGCAGGGTCATCTGGTTGTAGATGCTTTTCTAGTGTCCTCTCGTAGCATGGAATGCTTTGGAACTTATCGTATTTCATTTCAGGTGTGCTACATTCTTGTAATGCGTATCGTTTTTCTCGTTTGTTACGAAATTCTAATTCGTTTCGGATATAATCGGGTTCACTGTCTGCTAAAGAAGAAATGACAGTCCGTAGATTTTTCCAGTTTATTTTTTCTGTATCTCCGTTTTGTGATATATGTATGATACATTTGTTAGTTTTTCCTAAAGTATGTCTGTAATGATTGAGAATTTTATCGATTCCTCCAGTACGGATGTTGAGACTTGGAAAATGTGGCAAAAAATCATTACCCAAAAAGAAGCACAAGAATATATAGTCGCGTAAGCGTCCATCATGTAGTTCTTGTGATACATATATATCCCCCATCATATCCGCTACAATATTTTTAGCCAGTCGTGGAATATCTAACATATATGTTTGTTCTGGTTCTAGGTCGGCGCTGATAGATTTGATAAACTCTGGAGTTTCTCTAAATAGGTATAGATGGTTGCATATGGGTAGGTGATTGATCGACAGCATGATAAGGTCTGCATCTAGACCATATATTACGGTGTTTGATTCGGCATGCGCGTCTTTATGATCGCGAATGTATTGGAAGATCTTGTGTTCCCCTTCTCCTGCAATATCTGTTGCGGAAACAATGATATTAATATTTGATTGATGTTTTTTGAAATGTGATGTTATTTCTAGGTTTAGTTTCTTCATAAAGTCAGTTCCAGGAGTAATCGACGCGGTACTCCATTTTTCTTCGTTTTTGTTGAATAATGTATTTGTAATTTTAGATTGGAACCATGATTTATATCTGCGTGTGCGTTGTTGGTCCAGTTTTGCCATGGGAGCAACACCATCGAATGCGATGATTACGGTGTCTGAAGGGTTTACAATGGTGATATATTCTTCGATTTTGATTATGACTTTTTGTATCAAATCTTTAGCGATATTATTGTTTTTTTCTTCGTCTGTCATACCATAAAATGAATCATATATTATGGAATTGCAGTCCATATAAAGATTATGCATAGACATAGATTGACTTAAGTATTTTTGTAATATTTCTGGGTGATTTTTTACAATGTATGAAAAGTAACTTGGTATTCCCATGGTGATTAATTACTGAGATGTATATCGTAATAAAATACGGGATAATATATATTTTTGTCACGATATATCTATATTGTTTCATAAGATGTATGTGTGTTTTAGTGTAATCGTATAAAATCTCAATAAAATATATTTACCTATATTACATATTCGGTCACTATATAATGCAAAAATCAGTATCTGAACATAATGTAAATCTATTTAATTCGGCGACTACTTCTATGCAGCAGCAAACTGTGCATAAAACGGATGAACTTCGATATTCACTTATAACCAGATTAAATAGATTTACTGAGATTATTCAGCGAACATATGTATACATATGTGATAACAAAACGAAAAATATTGTTAAAGATAATGATTTAAAAATGAGTGTATCAGAATTACGAACCGTTCGAAAAAATGGAATGGATATACTTAATAATATCAACAATACCATGGAAGACGGAGATTATGAACATATTATAACTGGCATACAGAATATGAATACAATGTTGTCAAATATTATAAAAAAGTGGGGTACGTATAGTTTTGTGGATTTTCTTTATGTATGTTTTGGCACGGAGTATCGTGCATCTATTCTTAGCGAGGTTAACCCTGAACTGATAATATTTCTTGAAAAACAATTTCATCCATTGAGGTATGAGATACAAAGGTTAGACGCTAAACCGTCTAAGCCCACTATAGTTTATAACGATCTTGTGGCGGATAGCAATGTTTTTGATATAATGGAAAACGCGAATACGTTTGATGCATTTGATATATCGTCACAAGGTGCAAATGGTTGTCTTTTTATAGAGGTATGTGGAATGGTATTATATATTAAGAACTCCAAAAAAGGCATTGGTATGTTTGTAACAGGAATAATGGACGATATGGATATTGAACTCGTAAATAGTGCATATATTAATGCTAAGTACATGCAATGTCACAATTTAGTTCCACCAGAGTTGCATGGACAAGGATTTATCAACTTTTTGCAATGTATGAACATGAAAGAATGGATAATTCGTAAAGACCCCTCAGCAATGTATCATGCATATAATGGGTGTCTTACAAACATCTCTACATTCAAGCGTCAATCTCTTATTTCTATGTCGAATGATTTCTTTTCTAGACCAATGATTGCAAAGCGTGATATATTATTGTCTCTCTTATTAACTGCACATGAAGAAGGAAGTGATAATAGGTATTTGGCATACTTTTTGTATGATCTTATGACGTCAGATGATGTTAACTATGGAGGTGACACATCACGAAGTATGGACAATAATGACCAAACTAATTTAATCAATAGTTTTACGTGGAAAATGCATGAACTTTTTAACCGTTCTATTGTGGATACAGTCGCTTACACAAAAAAAATTAATAAACTTGACACGTCAAAGATTAATCTAGAACAACAAATTTGTCTTATGCGCACACCAGATAGTGTAAAAGAAAAGGCATTAACAAAACTACGAGAAATAAAATCAAAATCCGATGACAATGGAACAAAAGCACGTCAATATCTTGATGGATTATTGAAAATACCATTTGGAATTATTCGTCGCGAATTAATAATGGACATATCTGATAAGATAAAATCACTATTTAGTGAGACTATTAGTATTTCTTCAAAAATGTCTAAGATGGTACCTCCAGGATTACAAATGAACTTATTAGACATTCGACATATTATTCGTCAGTTTATAGAAGTAGATGATATGAATATTGGTAGAGAACCCTTATTGAATGATATATTTTCATCTCTGAAGAAATTATCCAAAAAAGATGTCATTACTACAATATCATCAATAGTTGGTCAAGAACCATTTCCATGCACAAACATCACAAAACAAAACCTTATCGAGGATGTTCGTAATACACTTTTATGCAATACGACTGATACAAGCGTAATTGTCGGTGCGCATCGCCGATTAGACAAGACACATTCTGCTGCTGTAGTAAAGATAGACGAAATGTTGATAATGTTTAAAGAAATTACTGATTATATGTCCAACGTGTCCACCGCACTAGACACTGCAGTATATGGACATACAACAGCTAAGTCTCAGATGATGCGTGTAATTGGACAGTGGATTTCAGGAGAACAAGTAGGGCATTGTTTTGGATTTGAAGGTGCACCAGGATGTGGCAAGACATCCTTGGCTAAGTATGGTCTATCAAAGTGTCTACGAGATGAAAATGGCGATGCGCGACCATTTGCAATGATTGCCATTGGAGGCGACGCAAATGGAAGTACGTTACATGGACATGGATATACATATGTGGGTTCAACTTGGGGGTCTATTGTACAAATATTAATTGATAAACAGTGCATGAATCCAATTATATTTATTGATGAATTAGATAAAATATCTAAAACGGAACATGGTCGTGAAATAGTTGGAATATTGACCCATATGTTGGATCCTACTCAGAATGATAAGTTCCAAGACAAATATTTCACAGGAGTTGATATTGATTTATCTAAGGTATTATTTGTATTATCATACAATGATCCAGATCAGATTGACCGGATTTTACTAGATCGCATTCATCGTATTAAGTTTGCACATTTATCATTGGCAGATAAAATACATATTGCTCGTAAATATACATTACCTGAAATATATTCTGATATGGGATTGTCTGGGTCTCTCAATATATCTGATGAAGTTGTTCGATTTATTGTGGACAATTATACATGTGAAGCAGGCGTTCGAAAACTAAAAGAAAAACTATACGAGATTGTATCTCAAGTGAACTTAGGAATGTTGACAGGAACAGACCCACAACCATCACCAGTTACAGTAACGATTGACGATGTGAAGAATAAATATTTTAAAGAACACAATCCCCTCATTGTAACACAAGTTCCATCAGAACCTCGAGTTGGATATGCAACAGGATTATGGGCAAATTCACTTGGCCAAGGAGGAGCGTTACCAATCGAGTCATGTTTTTTCCCAGGAGGCGAGTTTCTACGTCTTAAATTAACAGGACAACAAGGAGACGTTATGCAAGAATCAATGAATATTGCAATGACATTAGCATATAGATTAACACCTAAAGAACGAATTGATGAACTGGTCACCAAATACAACGGTGCTATTAAATATGGTGTGCATGTGAATGCACCTGGAGGTAGTGCAAAAGACGGTCCGTCAGCAGGTTCATGTATTACTGCTATTGTGTTTAGTCTATTGACAGAGAGACCAATACGTGCGCGGTTTGCAGCCACAGGCGAAATTCAATTAGATGGTAAGATTACTGCTATTGGGGGACTAGAACTGAAGATATTAGGTTCATTAAAAGCAGGTGTAGTCGACTATTGTTATCCTGTAGAGAACCAACGAGATTTTGACATTTTTTTTGAGAAACATGGAGAGACACCCGAAGTTATTTCTGCACGATTTCATCCTGTTGAAACAATTCAGGAACTTATTAAACTTATGGTAATGGACGAAGAACCAATAGCAAATGTAATAGAAAAGTTGATAGAGGCCCCAATATCTTCACCATAGATAATAACAAATATAATATATAATATAATTTTGTTATTATAATATATATGAGTGCCAAATCAAGTTTACCCGATACTAGTAGTGAAATCGAACATTTTAAGTGTATGGTGTTTGACACAGAGACAAGTGGTCTTCCAACTCCACTTCTTGATGAAAATGGTGATCCTGTTTTTAAGTCTCCTGGTAAGAAAATATATATACAACCACGTGTTGTTCAATTAGGATACATAGTATATGATACAGCTAATCCTGAAAATGTAAAAATAGTAGATACTTTAATAGATATTACAGAAGATGTTGAGATTTCCGAAGGAGCATCAAAAGTAACAGGTATTACACGCGAAACAATATTTAACGCACCTTCCGATAAGAAGGCACCTATTTCTAATGCATTGGAGATGTTTTTGGATGATATGTCTGGATGTAATTATGTTGTTGCTCACAATGTAGATTTTGATAAAAGGGTCATGTTTAGCGAGATTAATAAATTACCTGACGGAGAACTAAAAACAAGAGGGTTAGCATTATTTGATGCAATTACGATTGATAATAAATGGCATTGTACAATGAAACCAAATATTCAGATATGTGAACTTCAAACACCAAAACAGCGTGAACTTGATGAACGGTTAATTAGTGAAGGTAAGGCACCTAAAAAATACTATAAATTTCCAAGATTGAGCGATACATATAAACACTATTTTGGATACGAACCAGTAGCAGATCAATTACATGATGCAATTATTGATGTTATTTTATGTCTTCGTGTATTTATTCGGTATAAAACAGGTCGTGATATTTGTGGAGAAAATGAAGTAATTACTAATTATATTGAGCGGATAACTCCTGAGGGGTTTGATCTTTCAGATAAATGTCCAATTGAAGAAGACCATAGTGTAATATTAAGAGGGGGGAGACGTAAAAGACGTAGAACCAAAAAGAGACGTCCAAATACAAAGAAATCAAAACGACGAAAGTCCACCACACGAAGGAAAACTAAGAAATATCGTAAAAGGTAATATAGCACTATTGCGTAAATATAATGTCATATAATACTATACGTGTGGATAATCATGGACAAATCACTAGATATGTTACGGCCAGCAAATATCTTAGTTTTGATTACATTTTATATGCCATTGATAATATGCATCGTTGTATTATCATGGGGAATCATTATGCAAAGTGTAAAAGGATTCATTTTTCTCCTATTTATGCTTGCAATGTCAGTAGTGCGTGAGTTTATATTAACCTATTCTGGAAACGCTGAACAGAACCCATTAAATATGTTTTCTGACGAGTCCAATATATGCAACACTATTAAGTATAGTAAACATGGAAACAATACATTTAGTGTCTTTATGTTGTCATTCACTACCACATACTTAAGCATGCCAATGTTTATTAACTCTTCTGTAAATTGGTTATTTGTAGGATCATGTATTACTGCTATTGTTCTTGATATTGGTGTACGAACTAGAGCAAAATGTTCTATGACGACTAAGGGTATTTTTACAAACTTAGTTGCAGGCATTATAATGGCTATGATTATTATAGGTCTTATGACTTCAAATGGAGGTGAAAAGTTTTTATTTTTTAACGAAATTCAAAGCAATAAAACAGTTTGTTCTCGACCAACAAAACAACAATTTAAATGCACTGTATATAAAAATGGTGAAGTGTTAACAAATACTACAGTATAAGATAAATAGTAAATAATTTCAACACATAAATTGTAATATATATGTATTGAAAATAGTAGTTAGGATACTTATCTTGATGGTCTGTAAAATATGTGTTTGTTTGCAAGTAACCACGTTGTAATATCGTGTAACAACATGGAACGATGCATATTATCTGCAAGCATTCTTATGTTTCCTCTTGGAGAAAATACCCTAATAAAATTATTATATACCTCAGATAGAGACATATTATTGTACTTGTCTAAAATTGTAATAGGTTGTTCAGTAAGTTTTTTATGTTTATTTACAACGTTGTGAAAATTATGTATAAACTCCCTCATAGTTTTCTTATTTGACGTGTCTACTTTTTGTCTATTTAAATATTGTTTTGCATGTGTTTGACATTCTGGACAGGGAAGTAATCCACATATTCGAGAAATATATCCAAATATTTTTGGACCTACATTTGGAAAATGTTCTTCTGGAACATGTTCAACTATAGTATGAAATAATGTCCATATTGGTGGCCCCCATGTGTAACTCATTATTACTGGTATAATGATATATATATAGATATTATAGATTATATATAAGACTATAACGCTAATTATATAAAAGGATTTATATAGAAAGAATAACTAGATTAACACATGTCAGTTAGTGATATGTTATATTTTTACACCAGTTTGGAAAACGATACAGAAAGTGATATAGATGATGATACATCACAGGGTTTGTGTATGATAACACAAACCCCACTTTATAACGATCATGTTACATTACAATGTGGTCATAAGTTTAACTATGACGCAATATTCAACGATATATATAACCATAAAAAGCAATTTTATGAATTAGAAACATCTCGTTTGAAAATTTCACAAATACGTTGTCCATATTGTCGTAATATTCAAGATTGTCTTCTACCTTGTCCTGATGGAAAAAAAATGGTGTGTGGTGTAAATGCTGTAGTAGATATACCTCAAGAACATGTGATTAATATGCGTACACCTTCTATGTTTTGGCTAAATTATC
>Ga0315330_10001573_pt1 | contig 15460 bp, 11 predicted proteins | sample M140m34915metaG_FD_203453 | JGI IMG/M metagenome (GOLD analysis project Ga0315330, IMG submission 203453) | Ammonia-oxidizing marine archaeal communities from Monterey Bay, California, United States - M1 40m 34915 | ecosystem: Environmental > Aquatic > Marine > Intertidal zone | place: USA...
TCCCAATGTAGCGGTGTCTGCGATCGTGGTTCTCACCTTATCATATGAAATTCCTAACTCTTCTGCTGCCATTTGACACATCGAAGCGCGGCTCCCTCCAATGTCGGGAGTTCCAACAGAAAGAGCGGCCGTTCCATCTTCAGATAAAGCTAGAGTAACAGCTGTTTCCCCACCATGATTAAACCAGAAACCAGAAGAAACCCCTCGACCTTGCCCTTTCGTAAGAGGGGCGGAATAATGAGGGTGTTGCTTTGCCGCTTCCAAACATTCAACCAAGCCAATTCGATCCCATTTCGGACCAAAACTTGCTTTGGTTCCTTCTTTTGATGCATTTTTTAGCCTTACGTCTATTGGGTCTAACTTAAGTCTGTTACACAACTCGTCGATGATAGATTCTACTGCAAATGCAGCCATGGGTGAACCTGGTGCTCTATAAGCGGCTTGTTTAGGTCTATTGGAAAGTACATCGTAACCAATTTGTTTGACATTTTCTAAATTATATGGGGCAAATGCGCACATTGCTGTAAATTCCATTGGCGCTCCAGGGAATGCGCCACCTTGCAATCTAAACACTCCAGATCCTGCAGTGATTGTCCCATCTTTTTTCATACCAATTTTTATGTCCATTGAGGTTGAGGAAGTTGGTCCAGTAGCTCGAAAAACTTCAGAACGACTCATAACTAATTTCACAGGTCTATTTGTTTTTCTTGATAAAGCTAAAGCAACAGGTTCTATAAATATTGCTGTTTTACCACCAAAACCTCCACCTATTTCCGAGGCTGTTACACGAAGTGCACTTGTTTCTATATCTAATAAGGCGGCACAAGTTTTTTGAACGTGAAAATGTCCTTGAGTACAACACCAAAGTTCTCCTTTTCCGTCTCCACCCAATTGGGCAAGGCAGGCATGAGGTTCTATATATCCCTGGTGAGTAGCTTCTGTTTTGAAAGTATCTTCAATAACTAAATCAGCCGCCGCAAAGCCAGCATTTAAATCTCCGTGCCCACTTTCATGATAGCGAACAATATTAGGATGCAAGCCTTCTGGCACGGACTTATCAGATGCACCGGCCCTTATAACTGGAGCATTTTTTTCCATTGCCTTATCAACATCAGTGACATGTGGTAACTTTTCATATTCTACTTCCATTAATTTTATAGCATCTCGTGCAATGAGGCTTGATGTCGCCGCAACTGCAGCAATAGCGTGGCCATCGTAAAGGGCGATATCTCCGGCCATTACGTTTTCTAACACATTCCAGTTTTCTCCTGTTACTTTTTTGGAAAAATCCTCTCGTGTAACTATAGCTTTTACGCCTGGTAATTTCTCAGCTTTTTCAGTGATAATTTTTATTATTTTGGCATGAGCGTGAGGAGACCTGAGTATTGATGCGTGGAGCATTCCTGTTGCGTATGCGTCTGCACCAAATTTCGCTCGGCCAGTTACTTTGTCCAGTCCATCTGGTCTATCTGGCCTAGTTCCAACTATTTTAAATTCTCTATTTTTTTGATTATCGAGTGCCATCAAGAAGCCTCCCTAAGATCACGAGCAGTGTCCATTACTGCTTTAATTATTTTATCATACCCCGTGCACCTGCATAAATTACCAGCCAGCCAATATCTAACCTCAGTTTCTGTTGGATCAGGATTTTTCTCAAGAAGGGCTTTAGTGGCTACTAATATACCTGGTGTACATATTCCACATTGTAGTGCGGCATGTTCAATGAACTTTTGTTGCAAAGGATGCAGATTTTCTCCTTCTGCTATACCTTCGACAGTCCCTATTGATTTACCCTCTGCCTCTACACCGAGCACTAGACAGGAACAGACCAGTCGATCGTCCAATGTCACGGAACACGCGCCACAGTCACCTGTACCACATCCTTCTTTAGCACCTGTCAAATTTAATCTATCTCGTAAGGCATCTAATAAGGTTTCACGGGGATCACATAAAAACTCTAAATTATCACCGTTTACTGAAGTATTCACATGTATTTTATTCATTTATTTTCCCTCGCGCGGTCGTAGGCAATTTTTGCTGTTCGTTTAGCAAGAACACCTGCAACATGTGTTCTGAATTCTATTGTGCCTCTTTTATCATTTATTGGATTGCAAGCTTTTGATGCTTCCTCAGCCAAATGTTCAAGTGCCTTATTTTCTAATTTTGAACCAATTATTTTTTCTGCCGCATTTTCTAATAATAGAGCTGTTGGTGCTACAGCACCAAGAGATACTCTAGCTTTGATTATGATTTCGTTTTTAATTTCTAAACTTACTGCACAGCCAACAACTGCTATATCCATTTCTGTTCTTGGTATAAAACGTAGATAAGCATCACCTTGGTTATTAGTTCTCTTGGGAAGATGTATTGCAGATACAACCTCTCCCTTTTTTAGTGATGTCTTTCCAGGGCCAATTGGGACATCTTCTACATTAATTTTTCTAACACCCTTCGGTCCAGTAATGCTCACCTGTGCCGCAGCTGCTATTAAGGATGGCACACTATCTGCCGCAGGAGATCCATTGCATAAATTACCAGCTAAAGTTGCCCGGCCTTGAACTTGGGTTGATCCTATGAGATCCATTGCTTCAATTATTCCTGGCCACTCCTGAGCAAGTTTCTCATGTTCGCTCATTTCAGCGCCTGAGACAGCTACGCCAATCTGCCACTCGTCATCATTTTCTATAATGTCTTTTACACCATTTATGTACTTCATATCTATAAGCACATCTGGAGTTATGATATCACTTCTCAACTGCACAAGTACATCTGTGCCTCCGGCGAGAAATCTAATAATACCAGCATTTTTGTTAGCTAATTCAGTAGCTTCTTCAAAACTACCTGGTTTATGATATTCCATTGTTACTCCTGCCAACGTTATCGGTTTTTTCTAATTAATATTGAGCCTAAGATTAAAGATAAGTTCAAGCAAAAAATGACTTTTTTCCCAAACAAAAATTATTTCTCTTGAGGTTTGATAGTTTGGAAGGTTAGAGCTATATAAATTATAGACTAAAATGTGAGAATTTATTTGAGAATTGATAACTTACAATATGTGAACTGGTCGCCAAAGGTTTTTAGGCAATTGCGAGCTGGAAAGATTGATGCAGTTCACGTTACTATCGCTTACCATGAAAATTTCCGTGAAACTGTTTTGAATTTTGAGAAATGGAACCGGTGGTTTGAATTATATCCAGATTTAATAATGCCTGGATATCATGCCAAAGATATTGACGTCGCTCGAAAGTTAAATAAGACAGCAATTTTTTTTGGATTTCAAAATCCTAGTCCCATCGAAGACGATATTGGGTTAATAGAAATTGTACATCGACTGGGTGCGCGCTTTATGCAACTGACTTACAATAATCAATCTCTGCTTGCGAGTGGTTGTTATGAAAGAGAAGACTCTGGCATTACGCGCATGGGAAAGCAGGTTATCAAAGAAATGAATCGAGTTGGGCTAGTTATTGATATGAGCCATTCGGGGGATCGAAGTACGATTGAGGCAGCTGAGTTGTCGGAAAGACCGATAGCAATTACACATGCAAATCCTTACTCTTGGCATCCGGCATTGAGAAATAAACATGATCGAGTGATCGAGGCTGTTACATCTAATGGCGGGATGATCGGCTTTTCACTTTATCCTCACCATTTAAAAGATAAATCTAACTGCACCTTGGAAAGCTTTTGTCAAATGATTGCTGACTCGGCAAATAGATTTGGAGTAGATAAAATTGGCATTGGTTCCGATCTGTGTCAGGATCAGCCTGACACTGTCGTGGAGTGGATGCGCGTTGGGCGGTGGTCAAAAGAGGTTGATTATGGAGAAGGATCGGCAGCTTTACCGGGCTTTCCGCAGCAACCTTCTTGGTTTAAAGACAATAGAGATTTTGTTAATATTGAAAATGGATTGTCGGCAGTAGGAATGCATTCTGAGGAAATTGATAAAATAATGGGAATGAATTGGTATAATTTTTATTCCATAAACTTTACTCCTAGCGAGGATTCGGTAAATGCTTGATGTTGATCAAAAAAGTATAACTGAGCTGCGAGATCCCTCTGAAGTTATGAAATTGTCTAGAATGGGAAGTTTTCATCAATCTCGTTTGTCATTTATGCGGATCTTAATGCGACAGATTAGGGATGAGAATTGGAAATTTAAGAAAGAAGAGTTTAATGTAAATAATAAAGGTGTAGGACACGCAATTTATAGTGCGACGGGTCCTAAGAATACCTATTCTTTGATAGCTTTTGCGCATGACCTGCCAGACGAAAAGAGATCAGATCGTGTAATAGCAGATGCCTGGGACGCTACTTTTACCTTATATGATGGAAGCCCATCAGAAGAAGATATAGAGCGATTAAAAAAGAATGTACCTCTTCAAGAAGTTGGAAGAATTTCAGAAAATGAATTATGCTTAAGTCGTGCTAACAAATCTGTTCGATTGTGGGATCATATAATTTCGTCGCTTTCCGCTGGATGTCAACCCGATGTCAAGCAAATAGACTCGGTTGGATATCTCATGCGTACTACGGCAGTTTATGGATCTGGAAAGTTTGGTGCCGTTGATCGAGAATTTGTTTCAGACCGCTCAGAATTTAAAGCACCGTTTCAATATGAACTTTTATCTGTTTTTATGATTCGGTGGTTTGTTTTAGATTTAGTAAATCATATGGCTAAGGTTCAAAATCCAGATAAGGCCGTACAGCTTGATTCTAAACTTGGTTATAGATTGGGAATTGGGAATTCTACTGGCCTAGGAATGGCCCCATTCTTATTAAATCATCCTGTCCTGTTGAATAATTGGATTTTAGCAAAAGAAACGGCTCTTTCTCGAGTGCGTTCCGTTCAAAAGTCTTCAACGGAAGAAAGTAGATTATTTTTGGAATTATATGAAAAATCTATTATTTTGTTTGGGTTATGGCGTTCAGATCATCCGTTGCAAATAAAAAAATTAAAAGAAATTTCAAATGATTTAGCTTGTTTAAGTAAATATTTGGAAAAATTTGATTTTGAAACAAAATACCCTTGGGATAAACTTTTTAATTGGTCTAAGGAAAATCTTAGTATGGAAGGGCAAGAGTTTATAATTTCATTGATGATGGAACCTTATGGTAATTTGGTTGATGAACTCGCTTTCACAATGTCTGACAACAAACAGTCATATGTAAAGATTGATGGATTGAAATCTATCGGAGACATTCGCAAACAGCTAAATGAAGTTTACGGGTGGATTTTTAATATTGATTGGGAATGTACGGATTCAAATGCTAGAGCTTGGTATGTATCTCAGGAGAAGTTGGAGCCACGACTAGGTGAAAGATTTTCTGAGCCAATCGAAAGTTATGAACAGCCTTTATCGCCTGCTAGAGATGCTTATAGACTCTCAAAAGATTTAGATAATTTTGGTGGTGATGAGCTTATCGCAAATTTTTTAATATTAAAGCCAGAACATCGACACACGATACGCCGCCTTCAGATTATTTCAAATCATCCTTATTCTGAAATTCATGATAACACAATTGGCTCCCAATTACTCCCGATAGATATGCTTCGATGCAAACTATCATTTTTTGGAGCGGTTCATTTTGATCCAAGATCAGATCGTTGGGTTCGGATTTGCATGTTCAAAGGTGCCCCTTATCCCAATCAAATCTCAAATTCGATCTCTGATTATTGGAGTTATCTTGAAGGATTTTAAGTTAAAAAATGAATGTTTCATTTAATGAATTAAAGTCTATGTCTAAGGGAGCAGCTCGAGGTGCTGGTTTTGACTGGGGATATGCTGAAGAAATCTCTTTTGCTGTAGTTTGGCTGGCAAAGAATGGGTATAATTCGGCAACAACCTTGCTAACTTTTTTAGATAACAAAACGATCTATCCTCCCACCAATATTAATGAAAATATCTGGACTAATGACAAAGGGGATTTAGACCCAATCAAGACAGGTGTGGCATTACTAGATTTGAATATTTCGAAAACTATTGTACTTAAGGGTATATTTTTGCCACTTTTGATAGTTCCTTTTGTATCCCAATTAAAAAATGTCATGTTATTGGAGGGGAATAATCTTAAATTGGTTGCTGAGAATGGCTTCTTTGATAGCAAAGTTAAGTATTTACCTGCAAGAGCTGATGTTTTGAAAATATCTTCAACACAAGGAACACAGGTTTTTAATAAGATAGGGGAATATCCTTTAACAAAAAGATGTGAGGTTGATAACGACGTCTGGAACAGGCTGAAAGAATTTACTTATCGCACTTACGCTCCGGTAACTGATGAAAGTAGAATGTTGGGTGCTGGATCTGGTTTGTCTGATAACGATTAGTTCAGCTTTAATAATTGGCGTGCTTGCGTAGGAGTAGCCACGGGTCTCGAATATTTGTCACATAATGATGCCGCCAATTCAACAAGTTGTGCATTTGATTTGGCTAGTTCTTCCCTGTTAAGGCGGATATTATCCTCTAAACCTGTCCGGGTGTGTCCTCCTGCAGCAATAGACCATTCGTTTACCAATAGCTGTCCAGCACCAATACCTGCTCCACACCATTCAGTATTCGGTGCAAGTCGTTTTACTGTTTCGACGTAATAATTAAATACATCTTGATCAACTGGCATTGCATTTTTAACGCCCATGACGAATTGAATATATAATTTTCCGTTCAGTATTCCCTCTTTTGACATTTTAATTGCCTGATGAATATGGCTTAAATCAAATGCTTCAATCTCTGGTGTGATGTTATAGCTCTTCATCTCGTCTGCCAACCAATGAATTAATTTAGGGCTGTTTTCATAAACCCGAGTTGGAAAATTGTTAGACCCAACCGTTAGAGATGCCATATCAGGTTTGAGATGCAGCATCCCACCCCGTTCTTTTCCTGAGCCAGATCTACCTCCAGTCGAAAATTGAATAATCATACCTGGGCAGGTTTTATTGATGCCTTGCTTGAGCTCTTTAAATTTATTTGGATCTGATGATGGGGTTCCGTCATTATTTCTCACATGTAAATGCGCAATGGAAGCACCGGCATCAAAAGCTGCTAAAGTACTTTCAATCTGCTCTTCCACTGTTATTGGTACAGCGGGATTATCTTCTTTTGTTGGTACTGATCCAGTAATTGCAACGCAAATAATACATGGCTTACTCATCATACTGATTTAATGCCCGCCTCTAATGCAGAAACTATTGTGTTTACATGGTCCTCAGTAACAATCAGTGGCGGCGACATCATTATATTATGGCCACCAACTCGAACAAAGGCACCGTGCTCATAAGCAGTTTTTTGTATTTTTGCCATTGAAATGTTGTCTAACGGAGTTTTATTTGCTTTATCAGAAACAAATTCAAGAGCAGTCATAAGGCCGTGACCACCTCTTACATCACCAATAATGTCGTATTTTTCTTTCAATTTTATTACAGCGTCGAAAGTCTGTGTGCCACGTATTTTAGCATTTTCATTAACTTTTAATCTCTTTGTCTCTTTCAAACAAGCAACTGCCGCCGCTGCTCCAACAGGATGGGCGGAGTAGGTATAACCATGTCCAATAGAAGCAGCACCAGTTTCATCATTCTCGAAGACCTCCGTTACTTTCTCGCCGATCATAGTTGCACCAAAGGGATAATAAGCTGACGTAATTGCTTTTGCACAGGTCATCATATCAGGCTTAACGTTCCAATGGCGTGCACCTGACCAATCTCCAGTACGTCCAAAACCAGTTATTACCTCGTCAGAAATAAGTAGGATTCCATATTTATCACACAGCGCTCTAATGCCAGGCATGAATGATTCGTGGGGTACTATAACGCCACCGGCGCCTAAAATTGGTTCCATGATAAATGCGGCAATTGTAGAGGGATCTTGAAATATAATCTCATCTTCAGTTGCTTGGAGACACAACTGAGCCAATTTTTCTGGGTTTGTTTCATTAAATGGATTTCTAAAAGTATATGGCGAAGGCATGTGATGGCAGCCGGCTAGCAATGGTTCGTATGCGGTTCGAAATCTTTGGTTTCCATTGACTGAAGCCCCACCAAAGTGTGTTCCATGATAACCTTTTTTAAGGCTAAAAAATTTTGTCCGTCCTAAATCGCCTCGTACTTTATGGTATTGACGTGCAAGTCGCAGTGCACTTTCCACGCTATCTGATCCACCTGAAGTAAAAAATGCGCGCGCCATACCTTCTGGCTCGAACCATTGGTTCAGCTCATAAGATAACTCAATTGCCGCATCATTTGAGGTACCCGCAAAAGAGGAATAATAAGGCAACTTATTTAATTGTTCGGTGATAGCATTTTTTATTGGGTCACAAGAATAGCCTACATTTACACACCATAAGCCACCTACCGCATCTATTGCCTTGTGGCCATCGATGTCTTCGATAGACACGTCACTGGCTCCGACAATGATTTTTGGGGTATTTTTTTTAAGTTCTCCTGGATGCCCCATTGGGTGCCAAATATGGCGTGCATTATTTTCTTTTAAAAAATTACTATCTTTCATTTTGCACCTCTTCATTTTCTCAGCAAGTTTGATCAAAAATGTTCATAAACGTCAACGCTTCATTGAAGAGGTCTTTGTTTTTTTACAGGTTTGCCGATTTTTCCTTCCCGAAAAACAACGTATAAACCAGTGCCAAAAATAAGCATGATTCCGAGCCAGGCGGGCAAATCAGGCCAATGCCCCCAAATCAAAATACCCCAAACAATGGCAAGTGGCATATTAATATATTCAAAAGGCGCTATTTTGTTTGCTTCTGCGACTCGATAAGCTTGACTGATTAAGTATCCCCCTAAAGCAGAAGTTATTCCAATTGTGCACATAATACTTAAATCAAAAGAAGTGGGTACTATCCATTGCCTGAATATAAAATCTAATGATGGGTTGCCAGTTCCATAGTATCGACCATCCCCAACGATTAACCCTATGCCGGCACTCACGCAAATAAACGTTAATTGAATATAAAAAGACATTGTTGAAGCGGTTTCAGACAACCCAATTTTTCGTGTTAGTGTGTGAAGAAGAGCGTAAAACAAAGCGGCGCCTGCTGGCAATAATGCAATGAATTTTATGCTTTCTGAGCCGGGCCTTAGCATAATTAAAACACCCATTAGCCCCAAAAGAACGGCTACCCAGCGACGTATTCCAACTTTTTCACCTAGGAAAAAAACTGCGAAGGCTGTTATTGCAAGTGGAGCTATAAAAAAGATAGCAGTCGCCTCTGCTATTGGCATTGATGCGAGGCCAAGAAAGAATAACATATTTGCCATCACAACACATAAACCCCTGATTATGTGCAGTAATGGCCTCTTTGTTTTTAAATTTTTATAGCCTCCCTCTAGGGGCATTAGTATCGCTAATGTAAATATTAAGCCAATTAAGGAACGCGTTAAGACAACTTGATGAAGTGCATAATCACCACTTAAAAATTTTATTGTAACATCATTAAGTGAAAAGCATAACGATGCGCCGATAGCACAAAAGATCCCAAGTTGAATATTAGTTGATTGCGACATTAAAGACTTCTTTCAAAATACAGCTCATCATGCTTGAATTAGATTCGCTACACTAATTGCGACACAATTGGAGAAAATGATGCAAAATCAAGCTGACAATCGAATGATGGAAAATTTATATTGGTGGGGGGTGCCAACTTTGTTTCGCTGTCCCCATGAAACAAATTTTGAAAATTGTGATATAGGATTGGTTGGAGTGCCCCATTCAGCAGGGAATGGTACTACGGAAAGAGATCAACATTTGGGGCCTCGTGCTGTTAGAAATGTTTCTGCTCTTTTAAGAAGAGTACATTTAGACATGGGATTTGATCCATGGGAGACCGCAAGAATCTCAGATTTAGGAGATGTGGCTTTACCAGAGGCCAACGATAATGAAGCGAGCATTCAGAGAATTACAGATCACTATAAATTGATAGACGAGGCAGGAATAAGACCTGTTTCTATTGGTGGGGATCATTCAATTACAGGAGGCATAATTCAAGCTTTAGGATGTGGACAATTGACTGGTGGTGAAAAGATTAGCTTTTTACATATAGATGCTCACACGGATGTTTTCACGAAAGTGCCACATTTTTTAGGGGCAAAAAAGTCTGCTGCTCATTGGGGGGCTTATTTAGTAGACCAAGGCCAAGTCGATGCAAAATCCTCAATTCAAGTTGGAATTCGAGGAAATACGAGAACACTTGATTGGTTGGAACCTTCTTATGAATACGGCTATGATGTTGTAACTATGAAAGAGTATCGTAAAATTGGGTTAGAAGCTACTATTGCAAGAATTCAAAATCAACTCGAAGGCCGCTCAGTTTATATAACCTTTGATTTAGACTGTTTGGATCCAACCGTAGCACCAGGTGTTTCGAACCTTGAGCCTGGAGAGCAAGGTTTCTTAATCGATGAAGCAATGAGTCTATTACACTCTGTTCGTGGAATGAATATAATTGGTGGAGATGTAGTTTGCTTGATGCCGACGAGAGATTCTTCAAATATGATAACCGCTCGAACGGCTTCGGCGATTATGTTTGAAATGATAGCTATGATTGCTGAAAAGTATCGTTAGGATTAAATTATAATTTTAACTGAGTTGAATATATCTTAAAATGTCGGTTTTGGATCATGAAATAAAAATCTATTGTTTAGATATTGTCAGTAATCTTTTTTAAGATACTTTATTGATATGATTTAGGTATTTTTTAAATCTGCAGATATGCTTTTTTAAAAGGTTTTAATTAGGGTGATTAAATGTCAAATTTTCCAAGTACAGCTCGTGTAGTAATTATAGGTGGGGGTGCGGTTGGAGCTTCTGCTCTATATCATTTAGCTAAAGCAGGGTGGACAGATTGTGTCTTGTTAGAAAAAAATGAGTTAACAGCAGGATCGACTTGGCATGCTGCTGGAAATGTACCAACATTTTCGGCGTCTTGGTCAATAATGAACATGCAGCGGTATTCAACGGAGCTTTATCGGGATCTTGGTAAAGAAGTTGATTATCCTATGAATTATCACGTAACTGGATCAATTAGACTAGCACACTCTATGGAACGTATGTGGGAATTTGAACGGGCAGCTGGTATGGGAAGATATCAAGGAATGGCCATTGATATGTGTTCAGTTAATGATTTAAAGAACCATTATCCATTCTTAGAAATACATGATTTAGCAGGGGGACTCTATGACCCAAATGATGGTGATATTGACCCTGCTCAGCTTACCCAGGCATTAGCTAAAGGTGCTCGAGATTTAGGAGCCAATATACAAAGGTTTACACCTGCCAAAGGGGTTTATCGTAGAAAAGATGAGTGGGTCGTTCAAACTGAAAAGGGCGACATCACTTGTGAATTTGTTGTGAACGCTGCTGGCTATTATGCCCAAAGAGTTGCCGAGTGGTTTAAACCTTATGGAGGGCGCACGTTGCCAATGATGGTGATGAGTCATCAATATTTATTATCAGAAGAAATTCCCGAGATTGAAAGCTGGAGTAAGTCTGCTGGTCATAAGCTACCCTTGTTACGTGATGTGGATAGTAGTTATTATTTGCGTCAAGAAAAGTACGGATTAAACTTAGGTCCGTATGAAAATACTTGCAAAGCAGCTTGGATTTTAGAAGATGATCCAATGCCTGAAGATTTTAGCTTTCAGCTATATCCAGATGATTTGGATAGAATAGAATGGCATATTGAAGACGCAATGTCACGAGTACCGTTGTTAGGTAAAGCGGGAATTTCTAAAGTAATAAATGGTCCAATTCCGTACGCTCCAGATGGTAATCCGTTAATTGGTCCAATGCCGGGGGTTCCAAATGCATTCGAAGCATGTGTATTTACATTTGGTATCGCTCAGGGAGGTGGTGCAGGAAAAGTATTGGCAGAATGGATAATTGAAGGTCAAACCGAATGGGATATGTGGTCTTGCGATCCTCGCCGCTATACAGATTATACGGACCAAGATTATTGCAACCAAAAAGGCATGGAAGTTTATGGCAACGAGTATGCAATGCATTTCCCTTACCATGAATGGCCTGCTGGAAGAGATAAGAAGATATCCGCACTTCACTCAAAAATATTAGAGCTTGGGGGTGTAATGGGAGCATATAATGGGTGGGAGCGTGCTAATTGGTTTGCGAAAGCAGGAGATGATACATCATTAGAGAGCACCCACACTTGGAGCAGAAATGGTCCATGGGAGCAAAGGATAAGGGAAGAGTGCGAAGCTGTACGAGATGCATGTGGTGTCCTTAATCTACCTGGGTTTTCTCGTTTTACTCTTAAAGGAGATGGGGCTAGTGATTTTTTAAGAGGATTTTGTACTGGAGCCTTGCCTAAAATAGGGCGAATGAATTTAATATATGTTGCTGATAAAAGAGGAAGGATTTTAACAGAAATGTCATGTATCAGATTGGCAGAAGAATCCTTTATGTTAATTACGGCTGCTACCGCGCAATGGCACGACAAGGAATTAATAGAAGCTTCAGTTCCAGATAATATTCATTTTGAAGATGTTACGACTTTGCAAGATACACTAATTGTGACTGGACCCCAATCGCGGGAAATTCTGTCAAAAATATCGAATGCTGATTTGTCACTTGCCTGGCTAACCCACCAACAAGCTGAAGTAGTGGATAAGTCAGTATATTTACTTAGAGTTTCTTTTGCTGGTGAGCTTGGATGGGAAATCCATGCTTCAAATAATGATATGCCAAAAATATATCAATCTCTTTTGGATCAGGGAGCTACTCCATTTGGAATGTATGCCTTAAATAGCTTGCGGTTGGAAAAAGGTTACCGAGCATGGAAGGGTGATTTGTCTACAGATTATTCGATGTTTGAAGGTGGTTTGGATAGGTTTGTGAAATTAGATAAGCCGCAAGATTTTGTAGGAAAGAGTGCATTATTAAACGAGCGACAACAAGGCTCTGGCAAAAGATTTGTAACCTTGATTGTTGATGCTCCAGAGGCTGATGCTCCTTATATGTCAACTATATGGAAAGATGATCAAATTGTTGGTGAGACGACTTCAGGAGGTTGGGGTTACCGCGTTAACGCATCAATTGCTTTAGGGATGGTTAAGTCAGAACTAGCTTTTGAGAATTGTCCAGTGCAGGTTGAGATTTATGGAAAAAAATATGATGCAGTTGTTCAAAAAGATGAGCCAATTTGGGATCCAAGAAATGAAAGGCTTAGAGCTTGATAACGATATTAGATGGGGGAATGGGGCAAGAATTGATTTTGCGCTCCGGAGGGAAAGCTACGCCTATGTGGTCATTGCAAGCTTTGCTAGACGCGCCAGACTTAATCAGTCAAGTGCATGATGATTATTTTGCTAGTGGAGCTTTGGTAGCTACAGCAAATACTTATGTAATCTTGCCAGATAGATTAAAGCATTTTGGCTTTCCTGAGAGGCAAGCAGAATTAATGCAAAAAGCATGTAAGATAGCAATCCAGGCTCGTGATAATCATGGTTCTGGAAGTGTTGCGGGGTCTTTGGGTCCTTTGGGCTTTTCTTACCAACCGGATAAATGTCCAGAGATTGATATTGCTGCGCCCATTTACGAAACAGCAGTAAAGCAGCAGTCAGAGTTTGTTGATTTTCACATATTGGAAACGATGTCATCAGTTAAACAAGTTCGTGGTGGATTGATGGGAGCGACTTCGAGTACTAAACCAGTTTGGCTTGCTATATCTGTTGATGATATTGATGGCAGTAGATTGCGTTCTGGAGAGAATGTGAAAGAGGTTTTGCCCTTGGTAGAAGAGTTCGGCGCTCAGGCATTATTATTGAATTGTTCATCACCGGAAGCCATAACAAAATCAATACCTTTTTTGTCTGAATGCGGAGTTCCGATTGGTGCATATGCCAATGGCTTTATAAATATTTCAGATAGTTTTAACACAATTGGTTCAACTGTAGATCTATTAGAAAAACGAGAAGATCTAACGCCGGTTATTTATGCAGATTTTGCTGAGAAATGGGTTGATGCCGGGGCTACATTAATTGGTGGATGTTGCGAGGTTGGCCCGGCTCACATAAAAGAATTGTCCACCAGGTTGAAAGGGTAAGGAAATGGATCATGTGCCAAAGAAAGCAAGAGTTGTTATAATTGGTGGTGGCATAATTGGTTGTTCAGTTGCTTATCATTTGACTAAGTTAGGGTGGAAAGATGTTTTATTATTAGAAAGAAAACAATTAACTTCGGGAACAACTTGGCATGCTGCTGGGTTGATAGCTCAGCTTAGAGCGACCGCTAATATGACGAAATTGGCCAAATATAGCCAAGAACTATATGGAAGTTTAGAGCAGGAAACCGGTGTAGCCACCGGGTTCAAAAGGTGTGGATCGATCACAGTGGCTCTAACTAATGAGAGAAAGGAAGAAATTTACCGGCAAGCGTCAATGGCTCGTGCCTTTGGTGTGGAAGTTGAAGAGATCTCACCACGGGAAGTTAAAGAAAAGTATAACTATCTGAATATTGATCAGGTAAAGGCAGGGGTTTGGTTGCCCCGTGATGGTCAAGGAGATCCTGCAAATATTGCTTTGGCACTTGCAAAGGGAGCAAGGCAAAATGGCGCAATTATAATCCAAAATACAAAAGTAACTGGCTTTAAAAAAGAGGGTCGACGAATAACTGGGGTAAATTGGAGCCAAGGTGATGAGACAGGCACAACCGATGCGGAGCTTGTTGTAAATTGCGCAGGTATGTGGGGTCACAATTTGGGCAAAATGATGGGTGTTAACGTTCCATTACATGCGTGTGAGCATTTTTATATAGTGACGGAACCAGTTAAAGATTTAAAGCAGATGCCTGTTCTTAGAGTACCGGATGAGTGTGCTTATTATAAAGAAGATGCTGGTAAATTTATGTTAGGAGCTTTCGAACCAAATGCAAAGCCATGGGGAATGGAGGGAATATCAGAAAATTTTGAGTTTGATCAGTTACCAGAAGATTTTGATCATTTTGAACCTATACTAGAGATGGCAGTTAATAGAATACCAGCATTAGGTGAAGCTGGCATCCATACATTTTTTAATGGACCCGAAAGTTTCACACCTGATGATGCGTATCACCTAGGGTTAGCACCGGAAATGGATAACGTTTGGATCGCCGCTGGATTCAACTCAATTGGAATACAATCGGCAGGTGGAGCTGGAATGGCGTTGGCACAATGGATAACTGATGGTAAAAAGCCTTTTGATTTGGGTGATGTTGACATTAGTAGGATGCAACCTTTTCAAGGTAACAAAAAATATTTATTCGAAAGATCTAAAGAAACTTTAGGGCTGCTTTACGCAGATCATTATCCCTACCGGCAAAAAGCTTCAGCTCGCGGGATTAGAAGGTCACCATTTCACTCACAACTTCTCGAAAAGGGTGCTGTAATGGGGGAATTAGCAGGATGGGAACGAGCAAATTGGTATGCGGGGCGTGATCAAAAAAGAGAATATGAATATAGT
>Ga0315330_10001576_pt1 | contig 15445 bp, 13 predicted proteins | sample M140m34915metaG_FD_203453 | JGI IMG/M metagenome (GOLD analysis project Ga0315330, IMG submission 203453) | Ammonia-oxidizing marine archaeal communities from Monterey Bay, California, United States - M1 40m 34915 | ecosystem: Environmental > Aquatic > Marine > Intertidal zone | place: USA...
TGCGTGTGAGGCGGACCCACGCTGCATAGGGCAGCTGTACACCAAGTGTCGGCGGAGTGGATATACGAATATCTGTTCCGCCGTTTTGGTTGATGAGGCCACTCAGGTCAAAGACAAACTCCTTGGCATCCAGTCTAAGACTGGTAAAGACGCGCAGGAGAACATCTTCATGAAGAAGGTGGTGTACATGTTCAGGCACTACCCCTTCTTCTTCAAGCCTATTCAAGACGGTACTACCAACCCTCGGATGGAGCTTGCTTTTAGAGAACCCAGTAAAAGAATCACGAAGAACAACAAGACTTCTCAGACAGGGGAGGCCTTGAATACGGTGATAAACTGGAAGAACACAACGAATAACGCTTATGATGGAGAGAAGCTCCACATACTTTACTTAGACGAGGCTGGAAAATGGGAAAGACCAACAGACATAAGGGACGCCTGGAGGATTCAACGGACGTGTTTGATCGTAGGGCGAAAAATCGTGGGAAAAGCAATGGTGGGAAGCACCGTAAACCCCATGGACAAGGGGGGAAAAGAGTACAAGGACTTATGGAGGGACTCGAATCCTACAGAGAGGAACGCGAATGGGAGGACTAGGTCTGGGCTGTACCGTTTATTTATTCCTGCTTACGACTCCCTTGAGGGATTCTTTGATCTTTACGGAAACCCCATAGTAAAGAACCCTCCTGAACCTGTTGATGGTCTCGACGGCGAAGAAATAGCTATAGGATCCAGAACCTACCTCAAAAACGAGAGAGAGGCTCTCAAGAACGACGCTTCTGAGCTTAACGAGATAACTCGTCAGTTTCCCTTTACAGAGGACGAAGCATTTAGGGACAGTATAGATGGTAGCCTTTTTAATATCGGCAAAATATACGAACAGGTCCAGCATAACGAGGAGCTGTTCCCTAACCCCGTCGTCATAGGCAACTTTCTTTGGAAGAACGGAGAGAAAGACACCGAGGTTGTGTTTAGCCCTGATCCCAACGGTAGATTTAGGGTTGCCTGGATGCCTCCAAAGGAGATAAGGAACCTTAAGAAGTTTGATCGTAACAAAAAGGTAGCGCCCAATGCAGAGCTGGGGGTAGGCGGGGTTGACTCTTACGACCTTGACGCCACCGTCGATGGACGGGGGTCTAAGGGTGCGCTGCACCTATACAACAAGTTTCACATGGAGCATCCATCGAACATGTTTGTAGTGGAGTATGCGTCCCGTCCGCCTTTAGCTAAGATATTCTACGAAGACTGCCTAATGGTTGCTGTTTTTTACGGATATCCTCTGTTAATTGAAAACAATAAGTACGGTATCGCAAGATACTTTGAATCAAGAGGTTACGATGGATACTTGATGGATAGACCTCGCCATCTTCTTGCTGCCAATAGCGGTATGAAGAGCAAGACCAAAGGCATACCATCAAACTCTCAAGACGTCATACAGGCTCATGCTCACGCGATAGAGTCTTACATACACGATCATGTAGGCATAAACTATGACCATGGGGGGATGGGGAACATGTACTTTGACAGGACCCTTGAGGACTGGATAGGTTTTAAGATTGACAACAGAACCAAGTTTGACCTTAGTATTAGCTCTGGATTATGCCTTCTTGCTGCCCAAAAGGTCAAAAAGAAAAAACAGGTCTCTGACTTTGTTGACAAGAAGTTCTTCAGAAGGTACAAAACCAACTGAGAATCTAGCATTTACTATATTTGCAGAAATGCCTACAACCCCCAATAATGTATAACGATAATTTTGGAGCTAAGACTGGCAAGGGGTTTCCTAATCCTTTGGCACCTTCCGAGGAGAAGTCTGCCATGGGTTATGGTCTAAAGTACGCAAAAGCTATTGAAAATCAGTGGGGTAGTGTGGATGACGGCAACTCCTTGTTTAAGAGAAGGTACGACACCTTCAAGAAGAACAGGAAGTACGCCAACGGAACCCAAGACACCGTTATATACAAGAAGCTTCTTTCTTCTCTAGACCCTAACGCTGGAGACGGGACGCTTTTGAATTTGGATTTTACTCCAGTTCCAATACTGCCCAAGTTTTCTAGAATCGTTGTAAACAACGTTCTCTCTAAGTCTCCCTACCCCAACGTAGAGGCTATAGACCCTCTCTCGTCTTCTTACAAGGATATAGAGAAGAAGAAGATGGAGGCTGAGGTTATCGCTAGGAAGGAGCTTATGAAGCTCAAGGAGAAGACTGGCCTTACGGTAAGCAAAGATCCCGTTGACATCCCAGAGACTCTTGAGGAGGCTGAAATCTTTATGGGGTCTAGCATAAAAACTGACGCTGAGGTGGCAGCTCAGATAGGTGCCAGCATGACGCTGCACTGGAATGAGTTTAACGACACTACGTTTAGGAGGTGCGTTGAGGACCTTACGGTTTGCGGCATGGCTGTTGTCAAAAGAGACAATGACCCCAACTACGGTATCACAACCAGCTATGTAGATCCGCTTGATTTCGTTCATAGCTACACAGAGGACCCAAACTTCTCTGACGTCGTATATGCTGGGCATGTAAAGAAGATATCCATACAGGAGCTCAAGAGGATTGCTGGTGATCAGCTCACAGAGGATCAGTACGATAAGATTGCTCAGAAGGTTATGGGGAGGCACGGCAACAACTCTTCTTCATACAACAGAAGACATCAAGACTCTGTCACTGGAAGGGCCCACTACGGATATGATGAATACCTCGTTGAGGTTCTTGACTTTGAGTTCCTTTCTGTAGATACGATGTACTTCGAAGAGAAGGAGAGTCGCTTTGGCAACAGAGGATTTTACAACAAAGGATTCTCTTACAAGGAAAGAAAATCTAGTATCACCGAAAGAGTCCCTGTTCCAATGAACATCACCACTGTATATGGTGGCAGCTATGTTTTGGGGTGTGGGTACTTGTTTGGATACGGGATGAAGAAGGACATTCCTAGGAATCAGCATGAGCTTTCTAGAGCAAGACTATCTTACTCTATCTCTGCTACGAACCTTCAAGATATGATGCCTAAGTCCTTGATTGGAGGGTGTTTGGGCTTTGCGGACATGTTGCAGCTCACTCACTTAAAGATTCAGCAAGCCATTGCAAAGGCTAAGCCAGACGGCTTGATCATTGACATTGAGGGTCTTGAGAACGTCCAGCTTGGCAAAGGGGGTGATCTTCAGCCTCTTGATCTTCACGACATTTACGAGCAGACGGGTGTCTTCTATTACAGAAGCAAAAACCCAGAAGGTGGCTTCCAGAACCCTCCAATCAGAGAGATCGGCAATAGCATCCGAAACATCAATGAGCTTATAGGGTTGTACAACCACTATCTAAGGCTTATAAGGGACTCTACGGGTATCAATGAGGTTATGGATGCCAGCTCTCCCAATAGTGAAGCCTTGGTAGGTGTAAGGGAGCAGGCTATTAAGGCGTCCAACAACGCTACATACGATATCACCAACAGCTCCATGTTGTTGTTCAAGAGAGTTTGTGATGACGTCATAAGATGTCTTCAGATCATCCCCATGGGGTCCAAGGTCTTTGAGTCCTACTCAAACGCTATTGGTGAGTCCAACATGAAAGTCCTTTCATCATTTGGAGATCTTTCTATGTTCAACTTCGGCGTCAAGGTCGTCAAGGAGATGGACGACAGAGATAAGATTCAGCTGGAGCAAATGGTACAAATTGCTTTGGGTCAGAAAGAAATAGACCTAGAGGACGCCATGGCTATTAGAGACCTCAAGGACATAGATCAAGCCGAGAAGCTTCTTATGCTTAGAAGGAAGAAGAGAAAGATGGAGGTTATGCAGCAGCAACAGATGCAGCAGCAACAACAGATGCAGATGGCTCAGCAACAGCAGCAGATGTCTGCTCAGATGGAATCGCAGAAGGCTCAGATGGAGGCTCAGATAGAGCTACAAAAGATTCAAGCCAAGGCTCAGGCAGAGATCATGGTAGCTCAGGCTACTCACGAGCTGCGTAAAGAGATCGAGGAGATTAAGATAAAGGCATCCATCGGATTTAAGACTGACGACAAGGAGTTCAAGGAGAAGCTTGAGGTTCTCAAGGAAGACAGAAAGGACACTAGAGTTGAGAAGCAGGCTGTGCAGCAATCTAAGCTTATGTCTCAAAGAAAAGACAGGCGTGGTGAGCTTGAAGAAAACAAGGGTCTAGAAGACTCAATTTCAAACATGATATAAAATGGCTAATTCTGTAAATCTCGATATTGCCCAGCAGCTAGACATTACGTGCAGGAAGGGAGATAGTTTTCTCTTGAACCTAACCTTTACTAGTGACGGGTCAACACCTATAAATATTGGTGAAACTAACCCCGACGCCACACCTTCAACTACAGCCCTTTATGGGTTTAACATGGATGTCCGCGAGGCCGATACTGATGATAGTAACAACGCGCTTTTGTCTACCAATGCGAGCGCTATTGTGGCGGGCGCTGCTACGATACAGATATCAAGGGTTACGGCTGGGGGTGCTGATGGTAAGATACAGCTTTCTGTGAGCGCGGCTAACATGGCTTTAGTTGACGGCGGTTCTTACGTATATGACTTTCAGGCAGAAACTCTAAATGCCCAGGGGGAAGTTACTAAAATTGAGACTTGGTTGTTTGGATCATTCACGGTCAATGAGGACGTAACTACAAAAGTTTAATCATGTCGGACATAACGGTAAATGTTTCATCGCCAGCCGACTCCGTAGTAGTATCCGTACCCTCTTCTACGACACCTATTGTATCCGTCATTGATGGCTCTGGAGTCAATGTAACCATATCCCCTGATGTGGCCCTCCAGAACTTGGTAAACCTCTTGGACGTAAGCGGTACACCTGCTGACAATCAGACCATTATATACGATGCCGATTCGGGTGAGTTTAACTTTATAGACTTGGCTTCAAGCGGTGGTGGTGGCTCTGGATTGATTACTTCTGATCTTCTAGTTACGAATACAGATGATGCGTTTGATCACATATTCAACAAGCTGTATCAGCCATCGAATAACATAACGACCGAGAATATATTAAGAAACATTCTTACTCCGCCTGAGGCCCCAACCCTTACTCTCTCTGCCTTGGCTCCTACGGCTGGATTTTCGGGTCAAGGTAGTGAATCTATTGCTCGCTTTGAAGTAGGCAACACCTCTAGGCCTGTAAATTCTATTTCTTTTTCCTGCACATCTGTCCAAACTGTTGCCGCTGCGGGGGTCAGAGTCAGAAGAAATGGAAGCCTTATACAGCTTCAAGTTATGGACCCCATAATTCCAACCAATATAAACAATACTGCATATCCCTTTTTGTTGAATGGTTCTGCAGTGACTCTTGAAACAGCTAGGACCTCTTACGGGGATGATATTTTTGACATCTCATCCAGCCCAGTCAACAGCCTTGGGGTTACTCAAACGGTAAGTAGCACTAAAATCCACACGATAAGGTACAGACAAAGGCACCTGCTTTACGGGAGCACTACAGAGCTTACCACTTCTTCTACCCAGTCAGAGGTACAGGCCGTATACGACGCTATTGTTTCTGCGACACCTACCCTTGCTTCCGAGCAGCTTCAAGATAGAGCGGATTCTTACGTCTACAACAACACTGGCAACAGGTACAACCTCGATACCGCCGATGCTTACACGTATTATTTCTACCCCCTTTCTGGGCTAGGCGTTCTCACAGACATAAAGCTAGGGGGGTCTACTGGTCTTGACATAGATGACTCATTTATAGATATATCGAATGGGTCTACTATAAACATCAACAATGGTGATGGAGTCGCAGCTGGATACAAGGTATATAGGTCTTCAAACAAAAGAGCCTTTACGTCTGATCAATCAATCTATTTCGCTAACTAAGCATGCCTACATTTATTCCAGATAGACTTAAGACCCCAGGGGATTTTCCTTCTGTAGATGCTAACGACAATCAGATTAGAGGGTTTGGTTATTTTGCCAACAATGCGGCACGTACTGCTCTAGCGGAAGAGTTTAGATGTCAGGGGTATCTGGCCTTCATGAAAGATAGCAATCAGTTCAAGCAGTACGGCAGCGCTGACCTTTCTGGATGGAGTACTCCTGGAAACTGGACTCTTTTGGAGGGGACCAGCACAGACACCTTTTGGGCTGCCGACTCTGACGGAGCGGGTATATACCGCAACGGTCAGGTTATTGTTGGTGCAACAACGATTAGCACCAGCGACAATCTTCATGTTGTTGGAGGAGCTACGGTAACTGGATCTCTTAAGGCCAATATAAAGCTGGAGACACCTTTGATTCATAGCGCCTCTGGTCTAAACATAGTCATAGATACAGATGGCACCGAATCTGCTGCTGAAAATTTTCAGGTTAAATATATAGAGGAGGGCGGCACGGGGGAAAGGGTAGCTATTAACGCAAGCCCCTATACCTCAACGCGAAGCGTATCTTTTGGCAACATTCAGGATGAGTTTAAGTTTGACTTTTTCTCTACCTCATACTCTAACTTCAGAGCTCTTTCTGCTGCCCCTGAAACCGAGGGTTTTAAGTTTTCTGATTACTTAGGCACAGATGGTGAAATGCTTTTTCGCATTAAGCCTGACGACACCTACTTGGAGCTTTCAGACGGGGGGAGGAAGATAACGACAGCGCCTCATACATATAAGCTTTTTTCTAATGTAGAAGATACAGCAGATGTAACTCACGGGGTAGAGATGCTTATGCCTTCTTCTGTTACTGGTGACTGGGAGTTCAATCACCTAGGCAACAAAAACTTTGTATTCAAGACAAGTACTAGCGGTGCGGCAAAGCTTCAGGCTAAGTTTCATAGTGCCTATAACGGAGTGGTCTCTATTGGATCAGCCAACCACTATGTCGAGTACAACGGACTTCAGCCATCCACCACACAAGCAAACCGTCAGCCCAAGCTGTTTATCGTAAACGATGCCGCCAGCACCATCGGAATAAGGGTTCAGAGTGGAGACACCTCAGCTGTTTCTGGTGATTTTCGTCTTCAGCCCGTACTCTTTACAGAGGTTCGTGATGATGGGTTCTATATCTCAAGAGATACTACAGGTCCTAGATACAACACAAGCACCTCTGATTTTGTAGATGCGAACCCCTCGGCTGCCATAGGTATGAAGAGGCATGGTAGTTCTCCAGGGGGCAGAGGCAACTCTTTGGAGCTCTTTGCCAGAAACCATCTATACTTTACATCAAACTCTACCCCTTCTTTTAATATTGTTGGAGACCCTAATTCAACATACAGAGACTTAACTCTTCACTCTCCTGGTAGCAACGGTGCCAATTCTCAATTCAGGATTAGAATTCACAACAAAGTCGATAATGACGGCTCGGCGAATGCTAATAACGGAAAATTATCGTTTAACTTAGGTAGCGTTGGCGACTTCTTGGTTATGAGGGGCAATGAGAATATTCTTGAAACTGCTGGACAGAGACTTCATTCAACGCAAAGGGGAGCCGAGCTCTCTACTTTTCAGGGAGGAGCAGACACTCAAAATCCCCTTGTTGTAAGAACTTTTAACGGGAAGTACGTAGGGCAAGACGGCACTGCCTACGCCACTGAATCTGCAATGACGTCTGCTGGGACATCTCAAGATAGCGATGTCATCCCCACAAACGCCACCCTCGGCACCTCCTCTGCTTCTCTTAGCGTAGACGGCAGGACGGGACATGTTATTGCTTCTCAAAAACTTGGGGTTGGGGTTGCAGCGGTAGATACTTCATACAAAATACAAACTAACGGTAGAATACTGGCCAAAACTCCTAACCCTTATGGGGATATAGGGCAGTGGGCCTATAATATAGAAAGGTACGGAAGCGAAGGCGTGGTTGGTGCTATTGGTTTGAGGAGCGACGGCGACATACTCATCGGTGGCTTCAATAACAACAACGTTACTATTGCTAAACATGTGGCCGATGGTACGATGGATTCCGAGATCCTGGGCAGGTTTACGCCTACGGGTCTTGGGCTTGGGATTGAATCCCCCACATCTAAGCTTCATGTAGTAGGTCAAACTCATGCTCAGGGCGTTCTAAAGAGCAGCTTTGGTCTTCAGAACAATGGAGATACAGCTGACATGTCCATCTTAAACAACACTCCTAGTACTGGATATATTAGGCTCATCAATACAAATAGCAGTAGCCAGCAAGTCGAGGGCCTTAGGGTTCAAAACAGCGGAAAAGTCACTATAGGCAATAATTTAGAGTTTAGTTTAGGGGGTGAAGCAGCTAATGACATAAGTGTTTCAAGGCCCTCTTTTGTTATTAAGAAGAAGTCTGGCGTGGCTATTGGCATCCCAACACTTTACATAGGCAGTGCTGACGGCCAAAACGACAACGCAATTTTTAGTCTTTCGGGCACTGGGTCTACATTTGAATCAAGCCTGAGTCTTACGTCTTCAAGTTCTTACGGCTTCAGAAGCCCAAGAAGCAGTGGCTGGATACAGACCAACACAGCCAAGGCTCTTTCTGTAAACGTAACAGACAATACTGATGGCGATGTAGACACTTTATTCTGGTCTACCCTTCAGGGGGTGACTAGCAACAACATGACTTTGCTTAGCTCTGGTAGGCTTAAGCTTGGAATCGGAGGCACTTCTTTTAATATGCCTTCTTCTGATGGCTCTCCAGGATATATTCTAAAGACAAATGGTTCTGGGGATGTAGCTTGGGACGCTACGTCTGGTTTTGACACGGTTGCAGAAATGAAGGCCGCCTCTCTTTCTTCTGGAGATCTAGTAGCCACTCAGGGTTATTTGTCTTATGGTGATGGAGGGGGAATGTTTTACGAAATAAAGCCGTCTGCTGACGCCCTTACAGATGACGGGGGCTCTGTAATTACGCTAGATAACGGTAATTTCGCAAAAGCAGTAATAAACGGACCTGTAACTCCATTGGCTTGGGGCTTAAAGATTAACGATTCCAATTCTTCTGTAGCTACTGCCAATACCACAGCGTTAAACAAAATGTTTTTGTATGTCGGTAACTCTATATCGTCGAGTCAAACCGAAGCTACTGTTCCTGTTTTATTCCCAGGAGAGCTAATCTATATAAACGGAGAGGTTAAGCTGCCAATAGGCTCTGCTGGAGTCGGAGCTATTAGGTCTGCGGTATATATTATAGACTTTAATGGGTCTAAGGTTGTAGGCCTTGATACTGGAGCTCCATACACCATGTTCGCAAGGAGAAAGACTGATTTAGATCTTTCAAGATACGGATCTGCTCAAAATAGCTCTGGTGTGGACTATATGTCCCAAAGAATCAACATAAGGAACGGAAGCATACAGGGGCCAAATAGAGACGCTGGCATGACCCTTCTTAGGATTGACTGCACTTACAACTCCTTTGTTGAACAGATGACGTTTGGCACAGCAGACTATGGTCTTAGGATGCACTTCTGCCTTAACGCTAGAGTTCAAAACAACCTTTATGGTGGCTTGAATTACGGACTTTATTTGGCTCATGGTGACTGGGAAGGGGCAAGTACTGCTAACTCAGCCAGCAATGTTTCTCAGGTATTTCAAGATCGTCACTATTGCACCTACCCCTCTAAAGCCGCTATTACGGTTAGAGGTAGCAGCGGCGTCAAGCTTTCTGACTGTATAGTGGAAGGTGGTGAGACCGAAATCGGTATTAACTTCCAGGCTCTCGGTGGAACAACCATAAAGGACTTTACCATTGATGGCCTTCACCTTGAGGTTGCTGACTCTGGAAGCAATGAGGGTGTCACTCGTGCCGCCATTCGTATAGACAACAAGCAGGGTGGAGAAACTACTATTCAAAGAGTGTTTGCTCAGTATAATTACAAAAAATTTGAATGGGGAAATAGGCTTCAAAAAACTGATACAAGCTCTGCTACAGAGGCTACATACACTCTGTCTCAAGATAATGGAGATCTAACGACTGATGGCAGCGGCACTGGACTGGTGATGAAGTTTGTGGTGAACTCTTCGGGCAATATATCCTCAATAGATCTTGCTGGAGACCCAGACAGGTCTTGGGGATTTGCTGCTGGAGACACTGTAACTATACCTGCTGGGAAGTTGGGGGCAAGCTCTACTGAAGCTTCATTCGGAATAAGAAGGGGTGACGTAAAAGAGCACGGGGTCTTGCAGAATAAAGCCCCTATGTACGACGCCCCCAACAGCGGGAGCTATGGAAGGATACATATAGGAGAGGCCTTTAACACGGGTGGATTTATTTCCACTCAAGGCCTTTGGCCGCATATAGGAGGTGGCACACATTTTGCTTCTGGAGCCCAATTTGGTAACAACAACTCTTCTCTATACGCTGCCATTAAGAACTATCAGCGTCACGCTATTGCTTACGACAACATACACTGGGTTGCTTCAAACATAAAGGGCGCTGGATTTGACTCTAAAACTCAGACCACATCATCCACGTCAGGTCTTGTTGACGGGTACTATATTCTAAAGCAAGCCGACGGAGATTTTACTACTGACAATTCTGGTCAGGGGCTTATCCTTAGGTTTCACGTCGAGGCTGGCGCTATATCTTACTGGGATGTTGGAGGGCAGGGGGCTGCGGGTGGTAACGCTGGATTGACTAATACTTCCAACAGAGGTCTTTCACAAGCTACAAATTACGCTGACGGAGATGTTATTACTATACCAGTCAATAAGCTTGGAACTGGATCTTCAGAATTTACAATTACCATTACGAACGCTAATGCTCTTGCTGGCGGAGTACCTGAGTTTGGATTTAATAGAACCCCTTATTATGGATACTTTCAAAGCGTAGAGGAGAAGGGGTCGTCTAGAAACTCGTCAGTTAAAATGTCTGGCGGCGCCGCTGTGCTCCAACACACTGACGGAAACGCTGGAGTTATGGTTGGCTACAACTTTGTAAAAAACTACTTTAATAATACGTGGTCGGTACTTAGAAGAACTGGTTACAACCTTGGCTCTGCAGGTGATTCTGGAACTGAAACCGAGTACCTTAAATTAAACTCCGCTGGTGCTCTAATATTGAATCAAGAGGACTTTAGAAATAATGCTGCAGGAAAAGGACTTATAATTACAACCCCAGACAACACGAAGAGATATAGGGTTGCAGTAGACAATAGTGGCAACTTAAGCGCTACCTTTCACTCTAATGTTTGATGATATTTCGTAACTTTGAGCAAATTAAAATCCAAATCAATGAAACTTTTTGAAAGTATAAACTGTCTTCAGGCCCTTTCGATGGTAACTGAAAAAAATCTAGGTGTTAAAGCTGGCTACGCTGTAGCCATGAATATCAACCGTCTGTCTGAGGTGGTAAAGCCTTTTGAAGACGAGCGCAACAAGCTTGTAAAAAAGCTTCAAGAAACTCACGCTGACAAAGACGGTAAGATTAACGAAAAGGAGGCTGCGAAGGCTGAGAATAAGATTCAAGAGCTTTTGGATCAAGACACAGATGTGAAGATCGTAAAAATCAAGCTGGATGATATTCCAGACGACGCGGATCTAACACCTTCGTTCTTCGCTCTTTGCGGAGAGTTGATTGAAGAATGACAAAAAGGGGCTTAGGCCCCTTTTGTTATATTTGCACTATGCCCAAAGTAAAGAAGAGAAAAGGCGTAATGCCTAAAATGAAGATGGGGGTTCACAAGAGTAGATCTGGTGGGCTTACCGCAAAGGGTGTGGCTGCATACAGGAGGGCGAACCCAGGCAGCAAGCTCAAGACAGCTGTCACTACGCCTCCATCTAAGCTTAAGAAGGGAAGCAAGGCGGCTGGAAGAAGAAAGTCTTTCTGCGCTCGCATGAGCGGAGTGAAGGGCCCAATGAAGAAACCAAACGGCAAGCCTACACGCAAGGCTCTGGCCCTTAGAAAGTGGAATTGCTAATGAATGCTGTCAAGTACAACAAAGGAGGGAAGCTCAAGGTGTCTCAGAAGACAGTATCTGTGGACCCCCCTAAAGGATATCACTGGATGGAAGAGCGTGGACGCTACTTCTTGATGAAGGGTGATTACAAGCCTCATCCTGGGGCTGTTGCAAAGGCAAAATTCAAAACAGCGAATCATGAAAGCTAAGACAAACAAAGACGCTTGCTATCACAAGGTGAAGGCTCGCTACAGCGTTTGGCCATCTGCATACGCATCAGGGGCCTTGGCCAAGTGTCGTAAGGTTGGTGCTGCCAACTGGGGAAAGAAGAGCAAGAAGTAATGCCTAAGGTCAGGAAGACACAGGCTGGCCTTAATCTAAAGAGATGGTTCAAGGAGGACTGGCGAACGCTGTCTGGAGATAAGGACTATTCTAAGGGTGATAGGACATTTAGGCCTACCAAAAGGATTTCAAGTAAAACTCCAGTTACATCATCGGAACTTACTGGCGCAGAGAAGGCTAGGGCCAGAAAAGAGAAAAGAGAGAAGGGTAGGGTGTCGAGATACAGGGTGAAAAAGAAGAAGCGATAAATTGCTATATTTGCATCACAACCAAACTCTAAAAAACCCAAATGGCAACTACAACTGCATCAATCACTCTCGCAAGCTCTGACTTGACGAGTGATGCTCTGTCTCTTTCAAAGACAGCAACTCTTACTAAGGCTGGCACTACTACTGGCTTGACCCAAACAGGAGGTCTCGGTAGAAAGAGCACTAGCGCTAACTCCGCTTACGTTCTTTTCGCTGCTGCTGACACTCAGTTTACAGACGATAAGGCTACTAAGGTCTACCTTCTTAATACATCTTCTACTGCTACCGAGCACTTCATTGTGACTATCGGATCTCAGGTTGTAGGTAAAATTTTTGCTGGTGACTGGGCTTTTATCCCGTGGTCTTCTACTGCTGACTTTAAGATTACTCCAAGCGAATCCACAGAGATGACGCTTGAGTACATGGTAATCTTTGAGTAATGGGAACGATTAGAGCCACAGTACGGCTCAGTTCCTCTGACGTTCTGAGCACTACGCTAGACCTTTCTTCTGCTGTAGATCTTTCTGCTGACAGTGGGGCTCTTCAGCGTGTCAAGGTTTTGGCGGTTGCTGCTGGAGGAACTGCTCAGGTCATTCATAAAGCAAACGAGAAGCTTAACAGCTCCTACCTATACGTGAAGAATCTTGACGCTGTGAAAGAGAACTACTTGTACGTATACGAAGAAGGTGCTTCTGACGACCCAGTAATCTTGAAGATTGGAGCGGGTGAGTTTGCGTTTTTGCCTGTTGACCCAACGGCAGATCTAAAGGCTTATGGAACTAAGGTAGACCAGCTAATGGAGTTTGGTTCATTTGGTCTCGATAGTTCAGCAGTTAGATACAGCTAATGAGTAGCAACAGAGAAATACCATCAAGCCTTGTCGTAGTGTCTCAGGACGCTAGTAGCGACAGGACAGTCTCTACACCTTTGACTGATAGCTCACAGCATTTTAGATACTTCGACTCCGTGGTGTCCCAGTTGTCTGGGGGCCAGGTTGATCTTTACGGAGGTGGTATACACAAGCACTACGCTCAGGGGGCTACCACTGGTGACAACCTAATATCTCCTCAGAACGTAGGAACCCTTGTGGCGTCTCAGTCTATCACAGCACAATGTGTTCTTGTTGCGAATCCCGATTCAGACGTAACGGATGGTACTGAAACATCCCCCACTGTCTTTAGGGGTGGTGTTGAGATAACTTCGGATCTAACAAGTTTGCCTGCTTTTGCAAACATTGATGTTGCCTCTAACGTCATAACAGACATAGACACTCACTCGTCAACCCTCGGTACGGCTGGAGAGATTAAGATCGGAGACGTAATCAAGATTGACGCTGGAACAAACGGTGTTATTGAGTTTACAGTGACGGACAGAAACCTTGTTCTTACCGCTGGTTACTACGAAGCGAAGGAATCCTTTGTTACTTCTGTTGTAATGCAAGCTGGCGTCCCCGTTTATGGGAGATTCACAAAAATAACAGTCTCTAGTGGCAACGACCTTGGAGACGTTTCAATAACATACTGACAATGGCTCATCCATCAAAAAAGACCCCCAAGAATCTTTACTACATAAACACAGCTGTTGAGCTTGTTGCCCCTGCGGGTCGTAACTTTTTCTCAGTTACTTCTCTGGACGGAGGAACCATAAAGCTTAAGGGAGGGGGGATATTTGAATTTGTAGACGTATCTGAGCTTGCAGATGATGCTGCCGCAGCAAAATACATAGACCCCCTTACGGGCCTTCCTTTTGCTTCTAAGGCTATCGCAATAGATGCTTCTCACGGAGACAACTACTACGAGGCTATATCGTCTCATGTCGTCTCTGTAGCCCTTGTTGCTGGTCAAACCCTATTTGGTAGATTTACTTCAATCGAGGGCCCAGATACTAGCACAGAATTTATAGCTTACTCTTAATTAAATCAGTAATAAAATGGAAGAAAATCAACCCTCAGAAGGACTCCAGTTCTTCGACAACCAGGCCGACCTTGAGCAATCTTTGTCTCAGGAGCCACAAGTAGAAACTCAAGAACAAGCCCCAGAGGAGGTTCAAGAGTCTACACCAGAACCAGTCCAAGAAGAGCAAGTAGCTCAACAGGATGAAGTTCAGGACACTCCCTACGTTGATCCAGAGGCAGCGCCTGTGGAGCCCGTGCAGGAGATTGATGATAGTGAAGAATATACTAGCGAGGAGATAGAGGCTGCTGTTTACACATATCTCAGCGAAAGGCTGGGTCGTGATATCGACAGCCTTGATTCTCTTCAACAGCCCCAAGCCTCTCAAATGGACGAGAGACTCGAAGTGATTTCAAAGTTCGTAGAAGATACGGGCCGATCACCTCAGGACTGGTTTGCGTACCAATCACTTAACCCGTCTGAAATGGACGATGTGACTGCTGTACGTGTTCAGATGGCATCTGAATATCCAAACCTAGCTCCTGAAGAGTTGAACCTTCTGGTTGAGAGCAAATACAAGTTGGACCCTGACCTCCACTCGGAGGAAGAGGTTCGGCTGTCACAGCTTCAGATGAAGATTGATGGCGAAAAGGCCCGCAGGTCTATTGACGACATTCGTGGTCAGTACCTTGCTCCTGAGCCAAAAGAATCAGAAGAGGCGCCTATGTTCGATGATCAGTGGAGAAACAATCTCAACATGGAGGTTGACGCCTTGACTGGGTTAGAGTTTGATCTTGGGAACGGAAATTCGTTCACCTACGGGATTGAAGACCAGTACAGGAATAGACTCAGAGAGGTTAATTCACGACCAGAGGACTATTTAGATCCTTATATCCGTGAGGATGGTAGCTGGGATTACGATACTTTCAACTCGCACAGAGCTGTTATTGACAACATTGATGCCATCGTAGCATCTGCTTACAAGCAGGGGCAAAGCGCAGGGCAGAAAGGACTTGTTGAGAGAGCTGCGAATGTTAGTTCTCCGACCCCAACCCAAAACACGGGACAACCTAGAGAGGCCTCTATACCAGACCAACTACAACAAATCATGTCTAGTAGAGGCCCAATGACTTTCAAACTATAAAAATTAGGAA
>Ga0315330_10001577_pt1 | contig 15444 bp, 14 predicted proteins | sample M140m34915metaG_FD_203453 | JGI IMG/M metagenome (GOLD analysis project Ga0315330, IMG submission 203453) | Ammonia-oxidizing marine archaeal communities from Monterey Bay, California, United States - M1 40m 34915 | ecosystem: Environmental > Aquatic > Marine > Intertidal zone | place: USA...
TGCGTTCGAGATTGGGGTTTAGTAAACATATTCTAAAAATTTAGTTTTTTGTTTGGGACAAAAAGTTGTTTTCCAAAAATGAGCATAATAATGTTAAGTTTTTCTTAAGGCTTGATTAAGGGTAATGTTGGAGTAATCTTTGGCTGGATTATAGTAGTGATAGGTAAGAAAAAATTAACTTATTTTGTAGTCTTTTTCTTATTCAATTTTTTAACTTACTTAGATTAGATTAAAGATTAGTATTTTTGAAAAAAAACAAAGCCAAACCATGAAACTTTTTTTAATCACTTTTACATTGCTTGGACTTGCTTTTGCTGGAATAGCGATAAAAATTTGGGCTAAAAAAGACGGAGAATTTGCGGGAACCTGTGCCAGTCAAAGTCCCTTTTTAAATAAAAATAACCAACCCTGTGGTTTGTGTGGTAAAATGCCTGAGGAAACAGAATGTAAAAATCCTGTAACTTTCAATAATTGATAGAGATGCATGGAATCTCCTGATGAAAAAGATTTAATTCGAAGAGCCAGAGCTCAGGATCAAAACGCATATAATTTATTATTTGATGCATACTGGAATCAAATCTATGCTTTTTTATTTCAAAGAACACACAATTCTAATATTGCCGAAGAACTTGCACTAGAATCTTTTACGAAAGCCTTTGATCGTTTAGACAGTTTTGATGAAAAACAATCATTCAAGGTCTGGCTGTTTACAATTGCAAAAAATCATCATATAGATTCCTATAGAAAAACTAAACAACATAACGAAACCCATAAAGATTTGACGGAAAGTGACCAATTGGAATTTTCTAGTACGGATCCCTCTCCTGAAGATTTAATGATCGCAAATCAAAATTTAGATCGCGTCTTAGAACATATTAAATCCATGAAAAAAGAATTCCGCAATTTATTGAGGATGCGTTACTTTGAGGATTTATCATTAAAGGAGATTGAAGAGGTTTTAAAAGAACCCCCTACGACTATTCGAGTTAAACTTTTTAGAGCCAAAAAGGTTCTAGCAAATTTATTAGGCCATGAGGCGAATTAATTTATCTAAACTTGGTCCTGGACTCCTCTTTGCTGGAGCAGCAATAGGAGTATCTCACTTGGTTCAATCCACTAGAGCAGGGGCAGATTTCGGATGGGGATTGATATGGGCTTTATTGCTTATCAACTTATTTAAATATCCTTTTTTCCAATTCGGCCCTAGATATGCTCAAGCTACTGGAGAAACCCTTTTAGATGGATATTACAAATTGGGAAAAACTTATCTCTGGGCTTATTTTTTTGTAAATCTGGGAACCATGTTTACCATTCAAAGTGCCGTTACTGTAGTTACTGCAGGCTTAGCTTCTAAATTATTTGGAATAACAGATAACATAGTAATATGGAGTGTAATCATTACGGTATTTTGTGGGGGGATTTTAATTCTAGGTCGCTACCACTGGTTAGATAAATTCATTAAAGTCATTATGGTCTCACTGGCTATTAGCAGCATACTAGCAGTTACGGTAGCTTTTTTTAAAAACGACACTCCCCAATCTTATATGCAGATATTCCCTCAGGGTAGCGGATTACTTTTTTTAATTGCCTTTTTAGGATGGATGCCTGCCCCATTAGATATTTCTATTTGGCACTCCATTTGGACGCTCGAAAAAAACAAAACTTTAAAGAAAAAACCTTCTTTCAAAGAAAGTTTATTTGATTTTAACGTAGGTTACCTCGCAACCACATTTTTAGCCCTTTGTTTTGTTGGATTAGGAGCGCTTGTCATGTATGGAACGGACTTAGAATTTTCAAATCAAGGGGGTGTATTTGCAGGGCAGCTTATACAACTTTATACTTCTAGTTTGGGTGATGCTGCGTATGGACTAATTGCTGTGGCTGCCTTTTCAACCATGTTGAGTACCACAATCACTACCCTAGATGCTTCACCTAGAGCAATGTCAAAAACCATTCAATTACTCTTCGAAAAAAAACAATCTTATTATTTGCCTTGGCTCCTAATTCTAGGTTCGGGGACTGCTTGCATTTTTCTTTTTCTCTTATCGGAGATGGGGCAGTTAGTACAAATCGCAACTGTACTTTCATTTATAACAGCACCTCTGTATGCATTCCTGAATTATCGCTTAGTAGTAAGCAAACAAATGCCTACAGATCTGCAACCGGATAAGAGCTTACGAATCCTTAGTCGTATCGGTTTATTTTTTTTATCTGGTTTTACACTCTTTTATCTTTTGAGTCTGTAAGCATTCGATTATCTTTGTAAAAAAGATTGATGATGGAGGCACAAGAAACAGTAAGTAAGCACCAGAAAAAACCGGATTGGATTCGTGTAAAACTTCCTACTGGAAAAAAGTATACCGAACTCCGAGGTCTGGTTGAAAACTACAAACTAAACACCATTTGTACTTCAGGTAGCTGTCCCAATATGGGAGAATGCTGGGCTGAGGGCACAGCCACCTTTATGATCTTGGGAAACATCTGTACCCGTTCTTGTGCATTTTGTGGCGTTCAAACTGGGCGCCCTTCTGCAGTGGATTGGGCTGAACCTGAAAAAGTAGCCAATTCCATCAAAATTATGAACATCAAACACGCGGTAATTACTTCTGTTGACCGTGATGATTTAAAAGATATGGGATCCATTATATGGGCGGAGACTGTCAATGCTATAAGACGTATCAATCCATCCACAACATTAGAAACCCTAATTCCAGATTTTCAGGGAAACAGAAGAAATATAGACAGGATTGTTGCTGTTGCTCCAGAAGTAGTTTCCCACAATGTTGAAACGGTAAGCCGTTTGACTAGAAAAGTTCGTGTTCAAGCCAAATACCAAACCAGCTTAGAAGTGTTAAGCTATTTAAAAGATCAAGGTATTAATCGAACCAAATCTGGTATTATGCTCGGTCTCGGTGAAGAGGAAACTGAAGTCTTAGAAACCTTAAGAAATCTACGTGAGGCAAAAGTTGATGTGGTAACCATTGGTCAGTATTTGCAACCCAGTAAAAAACACCTTCCTGTCCAATCGTTTATCAATCCTGAGCAGTTTAAAAAATATGAAACTTACGCTCTTGAACTCGGTTTTAGGCATGTAGAAAGTGGGCCACTTGTTCGCTCATCATATAAAGCCCATAAACATATTCTCTAAACTGTAATTGCTTTCCTGTAAAGCAATTTTAGAAATGCCTCTTCCTCTTCTTTTGAAAGAAAACTCATTTTTATAGGTAGATAATACACTTCCCCTAAAGCAAAATAAGGTTGTAATCTTCCAAAATCCTTTTCAGTTGTTAGTAATGTTCTTCCCTGCTGCTGCTTTTTGATGTTCTCAATTTCATTTGGTTTAAACACGTGATGGTCTGGGAATTCTAAATGAGAAAATGGAATCTTATTTTCTTGGAGGTGTTCTAGTAAAGGTGTAGGATTTGCTACTCCAGTAATCAGTAAAAAAGGGGAAGAAAAAGAAGTTAAAGGTTTGGAATGTTTATGATTTAAAATTTTTTTGCTGTATTCTATTTTTGTGAAAAAAAGAGCTTGATTTTTAAGAGGGTTAATGTTATTTCTTATTCTTTCTTGTTGCTCCAAATTTAGATCATTGGGGCATTTTGTAACTAAGATAACCTCAGCTCTTCTAGCTCCTTTTGGTGCTTCCCTTAATTGTCCTAAAGGCAAAAGGCTGTCTTCGAAATACGGTTGAGCATAGGTAGTGGTGAGTATCATAACTTTTGGAATGAGATAGCGGTGTTGCAAAAGATCATCAAAAAGTAACACCTCCGGTTTCTTTTCTAATGTCTGGATTGCATCCAAGGCTTGAAGGCGTTTTTCTGCAACCAATACTTGTATTTCTGGGTGTTTGGAAAAAAATTGAAAAGGTTCGTCTCCTAAGATTTCTGCAGTACTCCTTTTTGAAGCGATAACAACCCCTTTTGTGGATCTTTTATATCCCCTACTTATAACAGCAAGGGAAAAATTAGCTTTAAAATGAGAAATCAAGTAGTCTATAGCCACAGATTTTCCCGTTCCTCCTGCACTTAAATTCCCTACTGCTATACTGGATTGCTCAATTAAATGTGATTTCAATACACCCTTGTCAAATAAATAATTTCTTAAAACCATGATTTCCCCATAAATCCAAGCGAAAGGATGCAAGAAGGTTGTCCACATTTTCATGTCCATGAAGATAAATATTATATTTGTTTATTACTTAAAACAAATGCGGGTTCAAGACCTTATCGAAATACTTGAGCAGTGGGCTCCAAAAGCTTATGCAGAAGACTTTGACAATGTGGGTCTTTTGGTTGGAAATCCAAAAAACTCGTGTTCTGGTGTACTGATTAGTTTGGATTGCACGGAAGCTGTTGTAGAAGAAGCACTCCAATCAAAATGTAATGTAATAGTAAGTTTTCATCCCATTATCTTTTCGGGGTTAAAAAAAATCACAGGATCCAATTACGTTGAGCGTGTTGTCATCAAAGCAATAGAACATAAGATTGCGATCATTGCGCTTCATACCCGATTAGACAATCATCCTCAAGGAGTAAATCATATGTTATGTGAGCGTTTAGGTTTACAAAATACCGAAGTCTTAATCCCAAAGAAAGAAACGCTAAAGAAACTCGTAACCTATGTCCCTAAAAATAATACTGAAACTGTTTTGGCAGCTTTACACCGCGCTGGGGCAGGAGATTTAGCGCAGTATAGTGAATGCAGTTTTTTACTCGAAGGAACGGGAAGATTTACCGGAAATGCTACAAGTAATCCTCATGTTGGAAATAGTAAGGAAAAAGTCACAGTGAATGAAATACAAATTAATGTAGTTTTTGAAGCACACCTAACCCATCAAGTCCAAAAAGCACTCCTTGAATCGCATCCCTATGAGACCGTTGCTTATGAAATGTATCATTTAATGAATACATATACCCAAGTTGGAATGGGGAAAATTGGGAAATTAGAAAAAAAGATGGAACTTACCCCCTTTTTAAATTTTGTGAAAAAACAACTTAATGCAGAACATATTCGCCATAGTCCAGCACCAAAAAAACAGATAAGTAAAGTTGCAGTTCTAGGGGGTTCTGGGAGTTTCGCAATTGCAGATGCAATGAAAAAAGGAGCTGATGTATTTATTACTTCAGATTTAAAATACCATCAATTTTATCAAGGTGAACAACATCTTTTATTGATTGATATAGGGCACTATGAAAGTGAACAATTCACCAAAAAACTGATATTTGATTATCTTACCGAAAAATTACCTAGTTTTGCATTCGTTTTATCGCGAACAAAAACAAATCCTGTTAACTATTTCTAAACTATGGCCAAAAAAACTGAAGCAACTGTCGAAAGCAAACTAAGAGCTCTTTATGATCTACAACTGATTGATTCTCGAATCGATGAAATTGTAAATTTAAGAGGTGAACTCCCTTTAGAAGTTGAAGACTTAGAAAACGAAATTGAAGGATTAAATACCAAGTCAGAAAAGATTAATGCCGAAATTCAAGAAAGTGAACACGGAATTTCTGAACAAAAGCAGACTATTGAGAATGCCAAAGAACTCCTCAAGAAATACGATGAAAAATTAAAAAATGTTCGAAACAACAGAGAATACAATTCTATTGTGAAAGAGCAAGAATACCAAGATTTAGAATCTCAACTAGCTGAGAAGAAAATCAAAGAGTTTAAGGCACGCATTGAACAAAAGCAAGAGGGTCTTCAAGTAATTAATGAAAAATTGGAGGAACGTAAAGCGCATTTAAAATCCAAGAAAGGTGAACTGGATGCTATTCTAAAAGAAACGCACAAGGAAGAAGATCTGTTACAAAAAAAATCTGCTGAATTTGAAAAAGTAATTGAGGAACGCCTCATCAATGCTTACAAACGTATCAGATCAAGTGTCAAAAATGGCCTTGCCATAGTTGCAGTAGAACGCGGGGCATCTGGAGGGTCTTATTTTTCTATTCCCCCTCAAGTACAACTTGAAATAGCTTCCCGAAATAAAATCATTATGGATGAGCACAGCGGAAGAATTCTAGTCGATGCTGAGCTTGCCAAAGAGGAGCAAGACAAAATCAAAAAAATTATTGGGACTTAAGTTCTATTCCCAAAAATCATAGACCAGTATTTTTTTTGTTAAGGGAACGAATAAATCCACAAAATTTTGGTGTAAAGAATGAGGTAAGTAAACACTATCTCTCGCTATTGCAGTGGGAAACTTCATTGTTAAGCTATGGGTGTATTCTTGATTAAAACCTTCTGGAGAAACATTCTCAGAAAAATTTAACGCACTTACCCCTTGAACAGCTTGAAGAGCATAAGCGGCATCCGTAATTTGTTGGAAATCTTGTGAACTAATCTCTGGTTTGAATTGAATAAGTACCAAATGAACCAACATTTTTTGATCACTTTTAGTAAAAGTCTTTAATTCTTTCTCTTTTTTAAATACGAAATATCCTATACAGGTAGTGGCTAGATAAAACACCCCGACAATGAAAAATGAAAATCGATCTGTAACCCCAATCTTAAACACAATTCTGTTTTTTCGTTTTATAAATATATAAATAAATGTGAGGGAGTGTTCAAATATTTTTTAATGCAAAAAAAGCCTGCTCGCAATTAAGAACTCAATATTAAACAAAATCAAATAATTATCAGAATGAATAATTTCACGAGCAGACTAACAATAAATTAATCTACATATATAAGACATTAAATAAAACAAAAAGTTACGTTGATAAATTATAATATAATGTTAAAAAATCAGTGCTTAAAGACTGCCCTATTCAATATAAAAACCCCAACGTGATTTTGAGGTTGAAGTGTGAAGAGTCGTTTTTTACTTTATAAAAATGATTTCAAAATTCAATTAGGATTTAAAGTAGTTGTAAAAAAGGGATAGGTTTATTATGTGGTGCATGGGGGTATACATTTTGTATAATGTATAGGGCATTTATTTGGAGAATGGAAGCATTATGGGTAGACGAACTTCCAAATTATGAAACCTTACAAGTTAAGATTTTGATACTAGCATTAATTGTATCATTTCAAGCATTTATAGTTTCCCTTGTAAAATCTTTTCCGCAAAAAAACCCCAACTAAAGTTGAGGTTATAAATGTGGGCGCTGAGGGATTCGAACCCCCGACCCCCTCGGTGTAAACGAGGTGCTCTGAACCAACTGAGCTAAGCGCCCGACAGGAAAGAGTATTTCCAAAGGGTTCGCAAATATAAAATTAAAACCCCAATTCTAAACTATTCCCTTTTATAATTTACTCGGATATGTTACTTTTTTTATAAGCCAAAACCTCAGCTGCTACAAAGGTACTTCCAAGAACAAATACCAAATCCGTTTCATATGCTTCCTCAAGTGCTGTTTTAAAAGCATTTGGAATGGTGTCAAAATAATCTAGTTTTAAAGATACTCCTGCTAAAAAGGTCTTTAATTCATGTAAAGGAATTGCACGTTCTAAATTTGGGCTACTCAAATAATAGCGTGCATTTTTAGGAAAAAGAGTCAAAATCTCATCTACAGCTCGACCTTTAACAAAACCCATAACCAGATGTAGGTTTTTATACTCCATTTTTTTTAGTTGGGAAGAAATTAACTGAAGTCCCTCTTTATTGTGCGCTACATCTACAATGATTTCTGGAGCTTCTCCAATTTTTTGCCAGCGCCCCATCAACTTTGTATTCTTTACTACGTTTAGAAGTCCTTTTTGAATTGTTTTTTCATCCAATTTAAATTCTTCCAAGGCGAGAAGTGCTTTCACAGCCGTTGCACTATTATTCTTTTGATAAGGACCTTCTAAATCCGATCTATAAATAGTTTTTGAAGGGGAATTAAAATGAATTGGGGCACTAGCTTTTTGTGCTGTTGATTCGAAAACTGTTCTTGTTTTTAAATCATTTTCACCAATAATTACAGGAACGTTTGTCTTTATAATTCCCGCTTTTTCTGCAGCAATTGCTGCATGAGTGTTTCCTAGAAATTGAGTGTGATCCAAACCGATATTTGTGATCACCGAAAGAACAGGAGTGATGATGTTGGTTGCGTCTAGACGCCCCCCTAAGCCCACCTCTATAACGGCATAATCTACCTTTTGTTTTTTAAAATACCAAAAGGCTAGAGCAACCGTCATTTCAAAAAAAGAAAGACGTTCTCTTTCAAAATAGCGCTTGTGTTTTGATATAAATTCTACCACTTGTCCCTTTGGAATCAATTTCCCATCTACTTTTATTCTTTCTCTAAAATCCAAAAGATGTGGAGAAGTGTAAAGGGCTGTTTTAAAACCTGCTGTTTGCAATACTGAAGCCATCATATGAGCCGTTGATCCCTTTCCATTTGTTCCAGCGATATGAATGCTTTTGAAAGACTTGTGAGGAGCTTCTAGATATTCGTCCAGTTGTTTCATTGCTTCCAAGCCAGGTCGATATGCTGATGCTCCTTTTCTTTGGTACATGGGCAATTTGGAAAACATCCATTCCAGAGTATCTTGATACGTTTCCAATGCTTACTCTCCCAATTTAAACTGAATCACTACAAAACCAATCTGTTGTTCAGGGGCTTTAATATCGGGAAACCATTTGTGAAGCAGGGCGGTCTTTTTTGCAGGGGTTAATAGACATGGGTGGGTATTGGTACTCCCCTTTACTCCTGGTTCGGCAGCAATGACATTTCCTTGTTTATCAACTGTAATACGAACGACTACCGTACCCTCTTGATTACACTCTTGTACTACCTTCCCATTGGACTGCAAGTTTCTCCCATTTAAACCGTAGCCTTTTCCTATTCCTCCTAAACCTGCATTGTTGTAATAACTACTCGCATAAGGATTCCCTTCAATTTTCCCTTTGTCACCCGCAACGTTATCATTCCCTTCGCCCTGAGTTTCCTCCCCTTTCTTTTCATTATTTTTTAATAGGTTAGAGACGACACTTTTAGTTTTTTCAGATACTTTGGGCTCTTCTTTTATGGGGGGAGTTTCTTCTTTAACTTCTTCCGTTTTGGTTGGAGGTTGAATTGTTTCCTTGGGAACTTCTTTTTTTGGGAGGCTAACCGTGGATTCTTTTTCGGTGAGAACTGGCTGAATTTTCTCTGGAATTTTCTCCTTGGGAGTAGGTTTTGGAGTGACCTTTTCTTTGACGGTTTCGTTTTTTACAGGGGTGGGTTTGGAAGCAACAGGTTTCTTAGGTTGAACAGTACCACTACCCTGAGCCAAGGTTCCAAAATTTACTTCCATTCCATAGCTGATGGGGGGATCGTAATAGGTCAGTCCTAAAACAAAAAAAAGAAGCAAAAGTAATACAGCAATTAAGGCAGTTAAACCAGCAGATTTTTTTTTATGTGGTGTATCTAAAATCTTCATAGTTTGGCTATGGGGTGTCAACAGCTAAAACAACTTTGATACCATTTTTATTGGCAATATTCATCACATAAACCACTTGTTCTATGGCTACTTTTTTTTCAGTTCTCAACACAATAGATGGTGTTTTCATAGCAGAAAGAACAGCAATTAAATCCCTTTCTAAATTTCTTTTCCCTACGCGATTGGCGTTGAGATAAAATTGATTGGAATTGGTAATGGTTACTGCTACGTTGTTTCTGTTTTCTGTTTTCCCTTCAGCTTGAGGTAATTTTACATCAATGGTATTAAGCTGTTTGGCAAGGGTAGAAGCAATCATAAAGAAAATAAGTAATAGAAAGACCACGTCCGTCATTGAGGACATGTTAAACTCTGGACGAATTTGATTTCTTCCCTTTAATTTCATCTTAGGCAGGTTCGTTTAGGAGGTCTAAAAACTCTAAGCTGGTTGCTTCCATTTGATAGACTGCTTTATTGGTTTTAACAACCAAATGATTATAGCTTATATATCCTATTATCCCTACAATTAGTCCTGCTACGGTAGTTGTCATTGCAGTATATAGTCCATCGGCTAGAAGCTGCATATCGATATTCCCTCCAGCATTTGATATCTCAAATATTGAAAGGATCATGCCTATCACTGTCCCTAGGAACCCAAGCATGGGTGCTGCTCCGGCAATAGTAGCCAAAATACTAATATTTTTTTCGAGCTGATAAACTTCTAAACGTCCCGCATTTTCGATGGCAGTATTTATATCTTCTAATGGACGTCCTATACGCGACAAGCCCTTAGATACCAATCGCGATACAGGAACATTTTCTTGCACACAAAGTTGCTGTGCTCCCTCAACCTTTCCTTGCATTACAAAAGAGCGAATTTGTGGCATGAAGTTAGGGGCTACTTTTACGGCTGCTCTAATAGCAAAAAGGCGTTCAAAATATATATAAACAACCATCAACAACAGAACGCTTAAAACACCTATTATGAGCTGTCCACCAAGACCTCCGTTTTGAATTAATTCAATAAGTGATAGGGTTTTTTCTGTTTGTAGGGGGGCAGGATTTTGTATGTTGAATGGTATCATATAACAACTCATTTATCTATATAACGATTGCTTCTTAAAAAAATTCTTTTTCTGCATCAAAATATATAATCTCGCATAAAAACAAAGGTTATAAAGCCTCCAATAAAACCTATTAAAGCAAGCCACGCGATCTTTTTTAAGTACCAGAAAAAGTCGATTTTTTCCATACCCATTGCCACTACTCCTGCTGCAGAACCAATGATTAACATGCTTCCCCCAGTACCAGCGGAATAAGCAATCAAATGCCAAACAGGGTCGTCTGGAGCCATGGAAAACATTCCCATACTTGCCGCAACTAAGGGCACATTATCAATAATCGCCGATCCTATTCCCAAGAGACCCACCACTATATCCGTATTTGGAATGGCAACATTTAAACCTTCTGCAAAATTAAATAACAATCCTAGTGACTCTAATGCAGCAACCGCTAAAAGGATTCCTAAGAAAAAAAGTATGCTTGGCAGTTCAATTTTGGAAAGTGAACTGTGAACTGGACTTGCCGTTTGATGTGCATTACTCTCAGTATCTATAGAGGTGATATTAATTTTTGCTTTACTGAATATTTCTGCGAATGTTGCAACAAAAGCAAGCGATAACATCATTCCTACATAAGGGGGTAAATGAGTTAGGGTTTTAAATACAGGAACAAAAACTATAGCAGACAGACCCAAATATAACATTTTAGCTCCGTGTTTATGATAGCCTGAGCTATTATCCTCCTCAAGTTGTTCGACCTCCCCTTGAAATGGTTTTGTAAAAGAAGCAACCAAAACAGGTATTACCAAGCAGACTAAAGAAGGGAGTAATACATAGGTAATCAATTTCATCGTAGTTACCTTATCTCCTATCCAAAGCATCGTTGTAGTAACATCCCCTATAGGAGACCAAGCTCCACCTGCATTTGCGGCTATAATAATTAACCCAGCAAACCACAGTCGTGTATCTCTTTTGGAAATCACTTTCTGCAAGATCGTTATCAGAACTATCGTTGCGGTTAAGTTGTCAATGATCGCTGATAAAATAAAACTCAAAATGGCAAAAATCCAAAGTAAGCCTTTCTTACTTTTAGTTTTTATAAAGTTTTTAATCGTAAAAAAGCCATTGAAATAATCTATAATCTCAACAATAGTCATCGCCCCAAGAAGAAAAATGATGATTTCTGCTGTCTTCCCTAGATGATGTAAAAGGATTTCATCTAAGTGCGAAGGTTCCAATTCTTTTAACTCTGTGTTGACATCAAAGACAGGTAAGTGTGCTAGGGAGATGATTGCCCACATAAGTGCCATCATGGCCAATGCAGGAATCAATTTATCCACTTTAAGACTATGTTCTAAGGTTATAGCCAAATAACCCAGTACAAAAAGTGAAACGATAATGGTTTCCATAAATTTGGTTTGTTTAAAGTTTAAAAATATAAAAATCTAAACCCCAAAGAGGTTTAATTAACTAAAATGTTAGGATTTATAAATATAGCCTGAACAATGATCTTGTGACGCTCCAGTGACCGATCTTAAACAATTATTTTCATTACGCAATCGCAGAACGCCTAGAAGTCCAAAAATCAATGCTTCTTTGTAATCTATCAAATCCCTAGATGGTATCCTAAACTTGGCTTTTGAATCTTTTCTAATGCACTGCATCAAATAAGCATTTTTCGCTCCGCCTCCTGTTACAAGCACTTGTTGGTCCTCTTTAAAATTTGATCCAATTTGCTTTGCAATATGGATTGTGTAGGTATGAAGCAAATCCTCTATGGCATCCTTAGAGTAATCATTTATAAGGGGCATGAGGTATTGATCAACCCATTCGATCCCAAGTGATTTTGGAGCCTTTTTCTGGTAAAATTCAAGAACTTCTAATCGCTCAAAAAAAGAAGGAATCAACTTCCCCTGTGCTGCCCACTTACCCCTATCGTCATAGGCTTTTCCTTTCTTTCGAGCGAAGCGATTTAAAACCGTATTTACAGCACAAATATCGTAAGCAACAACCTTTTCCTTTTGAGTTTCTGAGCTATTTGCAAATCCTCCTAAATTCAAACAAGCATCGTAATTTCCAAATAGCAATTGATCGCCTACAGGGACCAATGGCGCTCCTTGACCACCTAATGCTACATCTTGTACTCGGAAATCGCATACTACTTGGTGACCAATAAGATTTGCAAGTTTTTTTAGATTTCCAAGCTGAAAGGTAATACCCTTATCGGGTTCGTGAAAGATTGTATGCCCATGCGAGCAAACCGCATCAAGATCATGAACATTATGATCTAAAATAAATTCCTTTAGGAGACTTGCTAAATAGGCTGTATAAGCTTCATTTTCTTTCTGAATTTGCTTAAGATTTTCTTTATGTAGGATGCTGAGTTGACTTTCCCAATACTTAGAATAAGGAACTGTTTGAGAGGCTTTTATGGTAAAACTCCAAGTGGATTCATGGGCAAAATTTGCATAAACCAAGTCAACCCCATCTAGGGAAGTTCCAGACATCACCCCTACCACATTATATTCCGTTTTATTCATAAATGAGCAGTATGAAACTTGATTTACTTATTCATTTGGGAAATTAAGATTTTTTTATTTATTGATTCAAAATTTGAGGATTTCAAGTTTTAAGGCAAAAAATATTGTGAATTCGCAATTCTATGGGATTTGTGCTAAGAATAATCTTTCAATCAGTTGGTGTTCCCTATTTTTATTTTCCTTTAAAAAAAACTATGTTGCCAGCAAAACAAGGACTTTACGATCCTCAGAACGAACACGACAATTGTGGTGCCGGGTTCATTTGTAGCCTTCAGGGTAAAAAAACAAATGATATCATCCACAAAGCACTTGACATTTTAGATAAATTAGAGCATCGAGGAGCTGTAAGCGCCGACGGAAAAACAGGAGATGGAGCAGGGATCCTTATTGAAATTCCTCATCACTTCTTAGTCACTCAAGTGAGTTTTAAGCTTCCTAACCTACATCAATACGCAGTAGGAATGGTATTTTTACCAAAAAAAGAGAATCAACGATCTTATTGTATTGGCGTATTTGAAAATGAAATTAAAAAACAAGGCTTAGAAGTTTTAGGTTGGAGAAAGGTCCCAGTAAATCCTGAAGTAGTTGGTAATATTGCTTCGCAAACCGAACCTCACATCATGCAAATTTTTGTAGGCCGCGGGTCGGATTCTCTTTCTGATCATGAGTTCAACATTAAATTATTTTGCGCTCGAAAAATTGCTGAACACACCATATCAACTTCTAAACTCTCTGAGGCCAGCTATTTTTATCTTCCCAGTCTATCTACACATACTTTAATTTACAAAGGACTTCTTATACCAGAAGATATTAAAGGTTATTATCAAGATTTATCTGATCCAGCAGTTGTTACTCGTTTAGCATTGGTTCACCAGCGTTTCTCGACCAATACCTTCCCCACTTGGGACTTGGCACAACCTTTTCGCTATATGTGTCACAACGGAGAAATTAACACCTTCCGGGGCAACTTAAGTCGTATGCAAGCTCGAGAAGAACTTTTGGAAAGCGACTTGTTTGGTCCTGATATCAAAAAAATTCTTCCCATCATCCTCCCTGGAAAATCCGATTCGTCTTCTATGGATATGGTCGTAGAAATCCTTTTGGCTACTGGCAGATCACTACCTGAAGTCATGATGATGTTAGTCCCAGAAGCTTGGGAAAAACATGCCACTATGGAGGAAGAAAAAAAAGCGTTTTATGAGTACAATGCCTGTATTATGGAACCCTGGGATGGTCCAGCATCCATTCCATTTACCGACGGAAAATATATTGGAGCGCTTTTAGACCGAAATGGATTGCGCCCTTCAAGATATTCTGTAACTAAAGACGGCTATGTAGTCATGTCTTCAGAAACAGGAGTACTCGATATCCTCCCCGAAAATATAGAACGACACGGACGCTTGGAGCCTGGTAAAATGTTCCTGGTAAATATGGACGAAGGTCGCATCATTGAAGATGAAGAAATCAAAAAAGAAGTGACCTCCAAAAGGCCCTACAAAAAGTGGTTAAAGGAAAACTTACTTCCTTTAAAAAACATCCCTTATACTGGGAATACCTCAGCGGTTGAAGATGAAGATTTCGAAACCCGTATGCGCATTTTTGGGTATACCCAAGAAGATCTTAAAACCATCATAACACCGATGAGTGTAAACGCAAAAGAGGCTATCGGTTCAATGGGGACTGATACTCCTTTAGCGGTACTTTCTGACCGCCCACAGTTGTTGTACAACTACTTTAAACAGCTTTTTGCGCAGGTCACCAATCCTCCCCTAGATGGAATACGAGAAGAAATTGTTACCGATATCAGCTTGAGCATTGGTAGTGAATTCAATCTCTTTGAAATCTCATCAGATCACGCAAAAAAACTGAGTATTCAAAATCCAGTAATTTCTAATGAAGACTTGGATAAAATCAAATTCATAGAAAACAAAGATTTTAAAGCGGCAACCATTTCTTCACTTTACGAGATCAATACGGGCTTAAATGGATTAGAACAAGCCTTGGAAGAAATGATTACGGAGATACAAAAAGCCATTGACCAAGGAGCCAATATTATCATTCTATCGGACCGTGGGGTCTCTTCTTCACTTGCTCCAATCCCGATGTTATTGGCTACTTCACATACGCATCACGCCTTTAAGCGATTAAAGAAACGCTCTAAATTCGGAATCATTATTGAATCTGCAGAACCCAGAGAACCTCATCATTTCTCCCTCTTGTTTGGTTATGGCGCAAGTGCCATAAACCCGTATATGGTTAATGAAATCATTATCCACCAAGTTGCACAAGGAATTATAGGTCAAGAAGCAGAGATTGCCATCAATAACTTTAATAAAGCCATAGCCAAAGGGATCGTAAAAGTGATGAATAAAATTGGTATTTCTACCCTTCACTCCTATCGCGGTGGTCAGATCTATGAAGCCTTAGGTTTATCAAAAAAACTGATTGATCGCTTTTTCTGCAATACGGCTACACGAATTGAAGGAATTGGT
>Ga0315330_10001582_pt1 | contig 15436 bp, 11 predicted proteins | sample M140m34915metaG_FD_203453 | JGI IMG/M metagenome (GOLD analysis project Ga0315330, IMG submission 203453) | Ammonia-oxidizing marine archaeal communities from Monterey Bay, California, United States - M1 40m 34915 | ecosystem: Environmental > Aquatic > Marine > Intertidal zone | place: USA...
ATTCTGGCATAAAGTTCTGCACGATCGTGGGCACATTAGTTGCCCCGAGCCGTTCGGTAAACTTGTCAATCAAGGAATGATTCTCGGAGAGGTCGAGTTCAGTGGGTACGTTGATGAGTCGGGGCAACCTGTTTCAAGTAACGAGGTGAAACGAAATGCTGACGGTGATAGGGTGCGGCTAAACGGCGATGTTGTCACCTCCAAGACGTTGACCGAGGAACAGGTCGAAAAGAAGGGTGAGGGTTTTGTCTTGAAAGAGGATCCTGCCATCAGAGTTGATAGTCGTGCGTTCAAAATGTCGAAGAGTCGTGGCAACGTCGTTAATCCGGACGAGGTTGTACGTGAGTACGGCGCCGATTCCCTGAGACTGTATGAGATGTTCATGGGGCCCCTCGAGGCGACCAAGCCATGGGCAATGACCGGGGTCGGCGGCGTCAGGAATTTCTTGGATCGTGTCTGGCGAATGATAGTGGAGCCAAAAGCAGATGAGATGGTGGTTTCTGCCGCAATCTGTGATCAGCCATGCGATGCTGACCAGAAACGAATGCTGCACGCCACGATCAAAAAAGTCACTGAGGATACTGAGTCGCTCAGTTTTAACACGGCGATTGCGAGGATGATGGAGTTCACTAATTTCTTCACGCGAGCGAAATCTCGGCCCAAAGAGGCGATGCAGCAGTTCCTCGTTCTGCTAAACCCGTATGCACCCCACCTCGCCGAGGAATTGTGGCACATCCTTGGTGGCGAGGAGTCGATTGCGAAACAGGCTTGGCCAGCCTGGGACGCTGAAGCACTGGTCGAATCGAGTATTGAGATTCCTGTTCAATTGAATGGGAAAGTAAAAGCAAAGATTCGTGTTGCTCCTGACGTCAGCAAAGATGACTTGCAAAAAGCCGCTCTCAGCGACACCAAAGTGCAGGCATTGCTTGAGGGCAAGACAGTGGTGAAAGAGATCGTGGTGCCGGGCCGGTTGGTAAATCTCGTAGTCAAGTAGTAGTCAAGTAATTGTACGAGGCGTTGGTTGTTCGCGATGCCTTGCAAGGCTTTGGTTCGTTTTGCTGCAACATCCGACCCTGAGACGGCAAGATTTCGGTATCGTCGCTGTGAGTCCGGGGTGGCCGTTCTGATTCAAGTAGCGATCCGACGTGGGATCGCTGCGGACGGGGTGACCGTGTGACGCAGAATTCAGCTGAGATTGTCAGCTGACTCCTCTTGGTAACCGCCGCCAGTTTCTGGGGGCATGGCTCAATTGGATGCAAAAATGGATGCAAAAAAAAAGCCTTCCCTTCGCCACAGGTGGCGAAGGGAAGGCGTTGAATGATGTGGGCTTTGCCAGTGCTTTCTAATTCTCGAATTCGATGATTTCGAGATTCTTGTTGGACTCTGCGAGTTCATCGATGACGTCGAATCCGATGCTTGTGTTCGCCACGTTTAGCTTTTTCAGCTTCGGTAGGGTGCCAAGCTTGCGAAAACTGTCATCACTGAGTTGCGTACCAGCAACCGTCAAGTCTTCCAGATTTTGCAGTTTCATGAGGGTGTCGATCGACTCATCCGTGAGGGTGGTGGCCTTCAGATTCAGTGCTTTCAACTTGGTCAATCCGCCAAGTTCATTGAACGCTTCATCGTTCAACTTGGTTTCCCACAAGGTCAACACTTCCAGGTTAGGCATTTGCCCGATAAGTTTCATGCCCTCTGGTGTCACCAAGCGACATTCACTGATATCCAGATAATTCATACTCGGAAGCTTGGCGATGATTGCCATGCCAGCATCATCAAGTGATGAGTCGCGTAGTTCAAGTCGTGCAAGCTTGTTTAGGTTCTGGATGTTCTTCAGGCCTTCTCCCGTAACATCCGTTCCACGGATACGGAGTCGTTTCAGGTTTGGGAAATTGGCGACGCTTCCCATGCCAGCGTCGGTTAGTTTCGTGTAGTCCATTTGCAGTGACTCGAGAGTCGTTGTGTCTGCGAGGGACTGCATGGCGGCATCGCTGATGGTGGTGCAGTAATTGGCGTTCAGTGACTTGAGTGGAAGCCCAGCGACATTGGCAATTCCTTCGTCGTTGACGTTTGCTTTTTCAACTTGCAAATCCGCCAGTCTTGGAAGGCTTGCCAGATGCTTCAGGCCCGCGTCGCCAACGTTCGTATTGCGAAGGTCGATCGCTCTCATTTTGGTGAGTGGTTTCATATTCTTCATTCCTTCGTCACTGACACCAGTACGTCGAAGGAACAGAACTTCCAAGTTGGTCAGGTTTGTGAGGGCTTTCAAGGTTGGGTCGCCGATTGCCGAATTTGAAAAGTCGGCGCGTTTTAGCATGCCCAGTTCGGCCAGTGCTTCCATGCCTGCATCTGTCACTCCGGGGCCGGAAAAGAGAGCGATTTGGGTATTAGGAACACCACCAAGGTTGGGCAACGCGTCAGTGATCGGCTCGTCGGAAACGATCGATAGTTCCGTGACCAAGCCGTCGGAGTTGCGAGTCAGGTCGAAGCCGGCTGCTTCCAAGGCCGCGATTTTGTCAGGGTCTTCAGGAAACTGCGACAGTTTGCTCGGGCCACCGACAGAGACGGGCGGTGCGGTTGAGGTGACAGGTTCAGCGGGTTTGTTCTCTCGGTCGCAACCAGTCAGGATGCTCAAGCTAATGGTGCAGAGAAGTGCAGGGACTTGAAAAAAACGGGTTTTTTGCATGGTCAGTGGTCTTACGGGGGTGAGTCTGCGTGGTGACGCAATGACCTCAAAAACGGCAGGAATCAGAGGTTTTTGCGTTGTGCGTATCGTTTTGTAACGCGAGGGTCCTGTTTGCGAGCCGATCAAGGGCTGCAGGCAGAGTTCGCGAGGGTTTCATATGTGACAGGTTAGACTTTTCGGGCGATGCTGGCAACGAATCATCCTTGTGCCATTTCATTGGAAATCATTGTTGAAAACGGGGCACTTTGCTATGGTATGCCTAAACGAACTTTTGCAATTACGGATCGATTTGATCCATCAATTACACCGTTGAGGGAAATTCATGAGCAGAAAAAGCACAAGACGTAAGTTCATCGGTCAGTCAGCTGCGCTGACCGCCGGGGTTGGATACTGGGCAGGTACTAGCCCAAATCTGATGGCTCAAACGTCAGCTTTGCAGGCCCCTGCCGCAGCATGTGTCGGAGTTGGCGGTAAAGGCGGTAGCGACACCAGTCACATCAGTGAGAACGGTGTCTCGATCGTTGGCTTGTGCGATGTTGACGGCAATACCCTCACCAAGAAGGGACGCGAGTTCCCTGATGCAAAGCAGTTTCAGGATTTCCGCGAGATGCTGGAAAACCTCGGTGACAAAGTCGATATCGTCACCGTCAGCACTCCTGACCACTGTCACGCAGCAGCTGCTGTGCGAGCCATGCGGATGAAAAAGCACGTTTACTGCCAGAAGCCACTCACGTGGTCGATCGGTGAAGCACGTATGATGCGTGAGACGGCCGAAGAGAATGGCGTAGTGACTCAAATGGGTAATCAGGGCACCTCTGAGAATGGACTTCGCGAAGCTGTTGAAGTCATTCGTAGTGGAGCGATTGGTGATGTGGAATCGGTACACATCTGGTCCAACCGACCTGTGTGGCCGCAAGGTATCGGCCGCCCTGCTGGCGCTGATCCTGTGCCTGAGTCCCTGAACTGGGATGCGTGGATTGGTCCGGCTCCGATGCGTCCATTCAAAAATGGTGTTTACCACTCCTTCAAATGGCGTGGTTGGGTTGATTTCGGCACAGGCGCGTTGGGTGACATGGCATGTCACACCACCAACATGCCTGTCATGGCTCTCAAGCTTTGGGATCCCATCGCTGTGACCGCTGTCAAAAATCCTGGACTTTTTGAGGGCGAGACCTTCCCCGGTAGCTCGTCCTTGATGTTCGAGTTTCCGGAGCGTGATGGTTTGGCACCTTGTAAGTTCCATTGGTATGACGGCGGAAATCTTCCCGGCGACGATATCATTTCTCAGCTGCCTGCTTCGTTCCAGAAACGAATCGACCAGCAAAAGAAAAACCCGAATCGCAAGACCAGCGGCGCTGTCGTTGTCGGTAGCAAAGGCCTGCTCTTCTCCCCTGATGATTACGGCGCCAAGTACTACCTGTTGCCTGAGGACAAGTACAAGGACTTCAAGAAGCCTGAGCAGACTTTGCCACGTATCCCATTCAAGGGTGGCGGCGACCAGCGGCAAAAATGGGAGTTCGTAAGCACCATCAAAGGTGATTATGAGCCAGGCACTATGTCCAACTTTGGATATGCAGGCCGTCTGACCGAGACCATCCTCGTGGGTAACCTCGCGATGCGTGCCGGTGAAGGGCAACGCATCGAGTGGGATGCGAAGACTTTGACCAGCCCGAATGTTCCAGAAGTGAACAAGTTCGTGAATCGCGACTACCGCAAAGGCTGGGAAATCTAGGCAGACCTCCTGCGGAATCCCTCCCGGATCATCTCAAGGGCTGGTGGAGTCAACTGACTGCACCAGCCCTTTTTTTGGCCTAGGCGTGCCGTCGGGGTGCATGAGTCTCTCTGCCTTGGGGAGTTTTAAAACTTGATGAACATCCGTAAAGCGAAACATTGGTTTTTGGCCGTTGGTCGCATCTGTCATGCAATTCATCCAGGCCAGCAACGTGAGCCTGCTTACACCAGCCTCTCCTGCAGAATTGTCCCCGCACCGTTGCAACCTTTGAACAAACCTCGAACCAGCCTTGTTAAGATAAATGACACCGCGGTGGCGACTAGCCGAAGCGTACATGATCAAGTTTTCGTGCGGAGTATGGATTTCATGAAAAGTTTGCTTGCGTTTGTTGGTTTGTTATTTGCACCGGCCGTGCATTCGAGTCTGGTTGCCGGTGACCTGACAGAGGCCCGCTGCACTGCGTTGATTGCCGAACTGCAGCCAGGCAAAGATGCTCTCTGGCGGACCATCCCATGGAAATTGTCGGTGCTGGAAGCGAGAGCCACGGCGTTCAGGCAGGATAAGCCCATTTTTATCTGGGCGATGGATGGGCATCCGCTTGGCTGTACCTGAAACAACGGAGTCGTCGACCGTGAGTCGACATTCGCCCAACCTGAAATCGTTGAACTACTCAAGAACAAATTCGTTGCGGTTGCCGTGGATCAGGCCTGCCAGCGACGCCAAAAAGATGCTGAGGGAACTCTGTATCGCAGAATCGCGGGCCAAGGGCCGCGAAGTGATTTTCAGAATACGACTCAGGGTTTCTACATCGCATCACCCGCCGGGAAGCTTCTGCTTTACAACAACAATCGGGACCCAAAGAAACTGCTTCGTTTGATGCGCGAAAGTCTGCGTGAATATGAATTGGGTTCTTTTGCATTTGATCGTGATCAGGTGCAGGCCGAAGTTGACGCTGCTGCCAACGGTCAAGAAGATGCCCGATACACCTTGCACCCGCCTGAAGGTGGTCTCGTGGTACGCGTCCATGCAAAAGTTCTTGATGGGTACAGCACGCCCGCTAACCAAAGCGAGTCAGTGTTTCAAAAAGCTATTTCACGGGATAATCTGTGGATCACTCCGAAGGAAAAAGCGGAATTGGTCGCAGGGCGTGTGCCCGCCACTTTGCAACGAAGAATTGCCAGGTTTCACTTAGTCGACAATACACGCGGTGAACCCCCAATGTGGAAAGCGGGGGAAATCAAGGAGATGGATTTACAGATCGACAAGGGAACGCTGGTCGGTTCTGTTCGCTTGGAAACGGAAGATGGTTCGCGTGGCTATCAGGCAGAACTGCGCGGACATATCAGAGTGGTTGGCGATAACATCACTGGATTGGATTTGGTCGCCTTGGGTGAATTTTATGGTGAGGGAAGATACACGCAGAACGCACCCGATGGCAAATTTCCGCTGGCCGTTGCGTTTCAGTTGGCTGATGGGACAGATGTTGCTGACGCAGTCGCTCCGCAGGGAGCACGAGGCTGGTTGGATGGTTACTTGAAATAGGATTCCCTGGCGGGTGCCGCTTCATTGGTGCTTGTTGGGACTTTTTTTGGTCGCTTGAACGCTGGCGTCTGACCAAGACGAAGTTGATTGCGGGGAAGTTTGCCCAAGAGGCTCTTGAATTCAGTGATTCTGGATTCAGTGATTCTGAATTCAGTGATTCTGAGTTCAGTGATTCTGAGTTCAGTGATTCTGAGTTCAGTGATTCTGAGTTCAGTGATTCTGAGTTCAGCGATCCTGGCTTGGGGGACTTCGGGCTGAAACTCACAGCGTTGAAACACCGCAAGCAAAAGGGCGTGAGTTGCAACGCTGGAGGCAACCACGCGCGTGTGTCGTTTTTCGTCTGCTCACACAACCAGCAACGGACGGTTTCCATCTGTTAGCTCATCGACTGTGCCAATTTTCATGAGCGGTCTTAGCCCAGCATCGACAACGGCTGCGTTGATTTGGTCCGCGTTTCGCTCAGCCACGCCCAGTAATAAACCGCCGCAGGTTTGGGGGTCGAATAGCAAATCAAAACAGGGGTTATGACGAACCGCAGAGGAAGCATCGACCTTCGCCACAGCGAGACGGTTGCTTGGTGCGAGGCTGCTTTGAATGCCTGCGGCAATGGCGTCAGTTGCCCCTGCCAATGTTGGGATGTCGTCGAGGTGCAATGTTGCCGCTATGTTGCTCGCTTCAAGCATTTCCAAAAGATGCCCTGCCAACCCAAATCCTGTGATATCAGTGCCCGCGGTGACGCCGCTGTTTATCGCCAACGCAGCATACGCATGCTGACGCTCCAGCATGGCTTGGACCAGTTGGGAATAGTGCTCTGCGTTGCAGCGACCACGCATATGGGCTGCCAATAAAACTCCAATCCCGAGGGGCTTGGTCATGTACAGCCCGTCTCCCTCTTTAAGGTTTTGCTTTTGAAGCAGGTCGTCGCCGACCGCATTGCCAATCACTGTGAATCCGATCTCAAGCCGCGGTCCCTCGATCGTGTGCCCTCCAACAATGGCTGCCCCCATGGCATCAAACTCACGCTTTGCGCCTGCCAGTAATTCGCATAAGGTCGATTGCTGAGGACCAGACGCACCCTCTGGTACTACCACGTTTGACAATGCGTGTTTGGGGCTTGCTCCGCTGGCGACAATGTCGCTTGCTGCGTGGAGGGCGGCGACACGTCCTGCCAGGTAAGGATCGAGAAAGGGACTGGTGAAAAAATCTGTGGATGCAACGATTTTGTAATCGTCCGTTTTGCCCACCTCGGCTGCATCATCAAACTTAATATCGCCGGCTGATGGTAGTGCGGAGTTGAGAAGCCCGGCCCCGACCTTGCATCCGCATCCGCGACATTGCATGGGCTCATCATCTGCCATCTCAATCGGTTCATACATTTTCATGAATTTTGAATCGATCGAATGTTTCAAGTTCATCAGCCAGCGACTTGCCCTGGAGATCCCTTTCCATTGGCCAATGGCAGATCCGTCACCAGTGTTCAGTAATTGCAGGAAGCTGCGCTGTGGCTTGTATGGAACTAAAGGCGCGTCAGTGAGGATGCGCTGTAAGTTTTCCCACAGCACAGGTCCTTGGCGAACCGCATACACCCCGGCTTTGGGCGTTGGCGATTGCTGAATGGTCCCGGAATCCCCAACCGCGAACACATGGGGGTTCGTCGTGGATTGCAAAGTCGGAAGTGTTAGTAGAAATCCACGGTCGTCTGTTTCCAGTTGCAACTGCGATAGCAGTTTTGGAGCCGCAGCACCTGTGGACCAGATCACAATGTCCGCTGGGATTTCCGTTCCATCAGCCGCTTTTAAGCAATCATGCTGAACTGAACTTATTGAGGCACTAGTAAACGTTTTAATCTGTCGATGGTTGCATTCAGCGATGACCAGTCGCTGAGTTGCTGGAGTTGCATCAGCAAGAATTTTTGAACTGCGGGTCACGACTGAGACGGCAAACTTGCCTGTCCAGTGTTCTTTAAGAAAAGCAGGCAAGCAAAAAGCGATTTCCACGCCGGCCGCGCCGCTTCCCACAATGGCGACTTGCAGAGGTCGTTCGCTGACCGTTTGTTGTAGTTGTTCGAGATTTTGTTGAAGGCGATGCAGGAAGGTTTGCATCGGTTTGATCTCAACGACGTGGTCATGGCTAAGGTCAATGTTGGGGCGTGCCGCAGTCGAGCCGATTCCGATCGACAGCGCGTCATATGGCATCGGAGGGCGATGTTTGAATATGACCTTTTGTGCTTTTGGGTCCAGACCCGTCACCGCTTCCGTGACGAGCCTTGCCCCCGCAGATGAGCATAATCGCACAAGGTCGATTTGCATTTGTTCGGGCGGTACCTGGCCTGCAAGTACCGCTGGCATCATTCCTGAATATGTCGCAACATTGTAATTTGAGATGCAGGTCAAGGCAGTGTCCTCAAGACCCTGCATTCCATACATGCGAAGAATGTGAGCGTTGGTGTGGCCGATCCCCAGCAGGACGACATGCCGTGAGGGAAGTCGTTCATTCATTCTGGTGTGGGTTCCGTGTTTGCCAAGGGTTTGGTGTCGCGTATCGCTGCGTTGATTCCGTTCGCAAGATCAGCGAGTTCGTGGTCAGCAACGGTTCGCAAGTCAATCATGACTGCTTCTTCGGACACTCTTGTTTGTATAGCAACCGCCCCGTCCCTCATGTGGTGTGCCAGATGGTGCGGTGGGTAGCCGGCGACTTTTATTGCATAACTCGGCAAGCTCGAGCCAGGAATTGAACCACCACCGACCTGTGATTCACACGGCACGACCGTAATCGATTTCGATTGTTCGATACGCAGCAGTAATGACTCACATCGTTGACGAATGGATTCAGCCGATGTGGTAATCATTCGCAGGGTGGGAAGTTCGGTCAACGCATTGCCAGCCAAGTGAATTTCAGTTGTGGCTTCCAGAGCGGCGAGGGTTAATTTGTCGACGCGCATGGCACGCATGATGGGGCTGCGGCGCAGTTTTTCAATCCACTGTTTTTTGCCAACGAGAATTCCGGCTTGGGGCCCGCCAAAGAGTTTGTCGCCGCTGAAAAGCGAGATGTCAGCGCCGGAGCGTATGCTGTCCAGTACGTTGGGTTCCTGCAGTCCATAAGGTGTCAGGTCTACCATCGAACCACTACCTAGGTCATCGATCACGGCCACGGACTCGGGTCGCTCCATTTGGACGAGTTCGTCAATTGTCGGCTCAGTGACGAATCCTGAGAGGTGGAAATTACTGCGATGTACTCTGATCACCGCCCCCGTCTCGTCGTTTACAGCAGCTTCGTAGTCCTGCAGATAAGTTCGGTTGGTAGTGCCTACTTCGCATAACGTAACGCCCGCAGCACGAAAGACATCCGGTAGACGGAAACCACCACCTATTTCCACGAGTTGTCCACGTGACACAATTACTTCTTGCCCCGCAGCAATTGCTTGCAGAACAAGCACCGTTGCGGCGGCGCAGTTGTTAACAACCAGGGCGTCCTCCGCTCCCGTCAGTTGTGCAAGAAGCGTCATCAAGCGCTCGCCGCGTTTGCTGCGCCGACCCGACTCTAAATTGAGCTCAACATTGGTGTAGCGTGCTGCCCGGTTGGCTGCCTCAATGGCGCGGTCGGACATAGGGGAACGACCTAGGTTTGTATGCAGAATAACGCCCGTGGCGTTGATTACCGGTTGCAGACGTTGACCAAGGTCTGCCTTGGATTGGCGGAGTACCTGATCAATGATCCAACGTGTTGGGGTTGCATCAAAAGTCTCCTGGCTTTGAAGAATTTTTTCACGACAACCTTGTATCGCCGTTCTGACCCACGCGGTGATTTGAGCCAGGGTGTTGCTGTCGCGTAACGCCTTCAATTCCTCATCTCTGAGGATGATGTCCACCGATGGCAAGGCTCTTAATTTTTCGGCTTTTGTCACTGTTGAGGTTCGGCGGTTTCGGGTTCAGATCGGTTGGGCATGCCTCTACCTTGAACGCGGGCATCGCCGGTGCGTACGGTAATCGCTGACTTATCACAAAATTCAAGCAGCGGGATAGCATGTTTGCGGGTAATACCCCAGTGGTCGCGGATTTCAGCGACAGAACGTTCGGGCGACTCACTGAATAATTCACTGAGTTCCGTACAAAGAACGTCGAATGATTGTTGAGAGATAAAGAAACCGTGTCCTAAGTCAATGAGGATTCGCTGCTGGGTTGCGAACCGAATTAGGGACGCAACCGTGTCAGAAGGACTTTCCAAAGCCGCGGCGGCCTCTTTGAGCGTGGGAGGTTTTCGCTCGTCTCGGTACAACGACAGCAACTGGTTCATGCGATTGAGTTGTTTCTTCGACAACACCGTCTGTTCGGATGGAACTGCGATCATTCGGTTGACGCGTACTACCTTTTTTTCCTTGATGAGTTGCGTCAAAACCGTTTGAGTTGTTTCCGAGGCTGCGATTGGCGTGGCACGTTGAATGACCGATTGCTCATCAAGCCAAGCGTCATCCATGGATTCCGCTTGATGGGTGAGGATCTTTAAAATGAACTTTGATAGACGATCCAGCAGTGATGGAGATGTCAGGATTTTTCCATCCGCTGAGCTGATAAGAGAGCCGCTTTCGATACATGATGTGATTGCAGCTTGGAATTGTTTTGGGTCGAGGTCAAGTTTTGCATGCAGGTCGATTGAATTGATAGGACACTCGCCAAGGAAGTCAATCCAAGCCGTTAGTCGGTCAGCAGCAGCGGCGCCTCGGAGTTGTGCACCCAGTTTTAAAAGCCTTGTCGTTTGCTTGGCTGCGGGTTGCACACTGCCTAGAATTCGTCCGCCGGCAAAGGAGCCTACGGGGTACGGCCTGCGAAACAGGCAAGCTTGGCCAGGGTTGGCAACGACCGGTTGCTCGAGGTCAACAATCACAACCTCGGAACCACCGGCGGGGATGCTCCGTGGTCCAAAGATTCGAGCCGCAGTCGCGCTGGTTGCCGTGTGGAATTGGATCGTGGTCGGGCATTTGATCTCCCCCGCATCGACAAACATTTTTAATTCGACGAGGATGCGGCTGGCGGGTGAATGCGTGTCTTTGGACACCAATTCATCACCTCTCGCAAGCTCGGTTGCCGATGCACCCGCCAAGTTCAGAGCCGTTCGAACACCAATTCGGGATTGTGCTTCATCGGAGCCGTGGACTTCGATTTCACGTACGCGAACGAGCTGCCCAGTGCGGGCAATCTGTAGCTGGTCACCCACCCTCAAGACACCGCTCCACGGTGAACCTGCCGCCACACAACCGCGACCCTCTACGGTGAACACCCGGTCGATCGGCATGCGAAAATGACCCGTGGCGGTACGTTCTGTTGTCCTCGCCATCTCTGACAATAAGGCTCGCAGTGTGTCTAGACCCTCGCCCGTTACGGATGAAAGCGGCACTCTCGGAATATCTTCAAAGCCAAATTCCGCCAAGAATAATTCCAGTTCTTCCGCCAGTTCCAACTGAGTGCTTTCGTCTACCAAGTCGATCCTTGACATGGCGACGATCAGTTTTGAAACACCTAACGACTGCAGGATCGCCGCGTGTTCCAGCGTCTGGGCTTGGATGCCCTGATCGCAGGCAACCACCAGTAAACCTACGTCAACGGCAGAGACTCCAGCCAACAGGTTGCCGATGTATTTCTGATGGCCAGGAGCATCAATCAGAGCAAACTGGTCTGAACCATGGGTGAACGTCGCAAATCCCAAATCAATGGTGATGCCGCGACGCTTTTCCTCAGGGTGGCTATCGGTATCCACGCCGGTCAACGCCGCAACCAGCGAGGTTTTGCCATGGTCGATGTGACCAATCACGCCAATGATGGTGTAGCTCATCGAGCGGTGCCAAAGGAAAGAAAATGAGATGGCAAGTCGGTGAAGAATGGCTTCCGAACCCTGCCTCCCTCAGTTTGGCGAATCGAGCAAGGTATCGCTAGGACCAACCTACAAGCCTTTCTCCAAACCTTTCGTGATCTGACGGATGGTTAGGCAAATTTCGACGAAACGAACGCTTCGCACGACTTGTTGACGTTGGGAATCTAACAGTTACACTATGCTTATTGAGAATCAGTTTCAACAAGGCAGGCTTCCGGATGTTCTGGGTTTCGCTCCTTGAGGAGCAGGCCCGCACGGAACACGGAAGCCAGTTGGATTGGGAACTGAGATGGTCCGCCTGCCAAACTGGGCCATTTACTAGGCAGAACTGGGCATGCTGAGCAGAACCGGGAATCAAGACAGAGGCGACACCCATGCAAAATGAAACCATCATGAACGTCTTCCCGGCCGCAGATGACCTTCACCGTCTGGTGATCGCCGTCCAGCAAGATGAAGGGCACGCGGCAAGTCGCTTGGTTCTGCGGCAAGAAACCTATTCTGATGATGTGGGCTGGTTCGTTCAGAGTTGCGTGGCAATCGAGCCAGAGCAGGTCGCTGGCCTCAAAATGGCCCTCTCAAGCCAGGCCGCAACCCGAGTTAAAGCTGATCGGCTTCATTCTGGTCTTTCTCGCGTACCAGCGATCTTAAGCTTTGACGGTGCATTGGCTGGGAATGCTGGGTAATTGCAACTTGCCAGCCCTGAAGTAACACGGCAATCAGTACTGCGGGCGATCAACACTCAGAGCAGTTAGCTCGCCCAGCGACGTCAGTCATGGGGCATCCGTTTGGCCGGTGGTCGATCTCGAGTAAATGTTTTTGGTTCTGAAGCACGACGGACACTACTATTACCCAAGGATGCAGTATCCGCTGCCGCAAACCGCGAGCAGGCATCAGGGTATCAGAAGCATTCCCTGTTCTCGCAGCAGTACGCATTAGCGTGGTTCACGGTCTCAGCCCGTCAAGCACGCTACCTAGAAATGCGTCCAAGTTCCAAAGTTGACAACGGATTTGTTCGCACGGCGGCAAATGGACTATTTCTGAAAAGGAAGAAGCGCGTCAAAACGAACTAGCCTCATGGAGAGGCTAATGACGTCAACCTTCGGGTCAGGCGCTCTTCAACGCCGGATTCGTAGCTGACGTAGCGTTCGAATTACGCAGCAGTTTGGTGTACTCGTCAACTCCGTCTTGTTCTTCTTTCAGGATATCCTCAAGGAAGATTACCAGCGGCTTGTCGTCACCAGCCATTTCGATGGCTTTGCTGTACATCTCAACCGCTTTTGATTCAAACGCCAAGCTAAAAGCGAATACTTCTTGGAGATCGCGGGACTGCTGAATTTCGTTGCGGGTTGCAACTGGAACACCGCCGAGAGCGACAATTTTGTCCCCAACTTGTTGGGCATGACCGAAAGATTCCTTGGCATCGCCGAGGAATTTATCGGCATAAACCTCTCGCCAAACGCCTTCGATAATGAAACTCGCCTGAGAGTACTGGGCTACACCGGTCCACTCGTGCTTGAGGATTTCATTGAGGTGGTCGATGAGGTTTTGGTCGGCCATGATGGTGATCTCGTAACTCGGGTATATCGGACAGAATTTGTAGTGATGGTGCAGTGAGGCAGGGTGTAGCGAGACAGGGTGCGTTGAAAAACTGCGTCACAGCTTGAGCCGGGAAGATAGCCGGATTCGCCGATCCTTAAAACACCAATCAGGGAACCAGCAAGAATTTGCGGTATTTCAGCACCTCCGAGGGGGCATTGCTTAGCTACCCAGCAGGAACCGCTGGGTGAGGGCTGCCGGTCATATAAACCGAAGTCGGGTGTTTGTTGATTAGCAGAATAAAACGGGTCGAGTCCTGACTGACGACGTCTCCGTTGAATTCGACGTCTGCTGGCGTAGGCTACGAACCGCGAGCGGTGCCACGATCAATCATGCGAGATGTCGCGTTACTCAGGTGCAATGTGTTACTGTCTAGCGGATCAGCGAGACTTCGATTTCGAGTCCCGGGCCGAATCCTAGCATGACCCACGGCTTGGGCTGATTCTTGGCAGCGAATCTCTCCAAGATAAAGAGCATGGTTGCAGAGCTCATGTTGCCATGGTCAGCAAGGACACTTCGCGAAGTAGCCAACGCGTCGTCTGGCAGCGCAAGCGCATTTTCGACAGCAGACAGAATTCGCGATCCGCCAGGATGGACGGCCCATCCTCCGATCGAGCCGAGCGATTCGCCATGCTGCTGAAGAAAGTCACTCAGGTAGGCAGCAAGGTGCTCTTCAATCAGGTGCGGGACTTTCGCTGACAGCGTCATCTGATATCCATTGTCACCAATGCACCAGGTCATGGCATCGCGGCTTTTTGGAACAAGGAACGACCCGGTGGCATCCACGGAGCCAAGCCGCGATGAAGTGTTGTGCGGTAAGTCAATTGATGAAGATGGATCAGCTTGGTGTCCACCTCCTTCGACCACGATTGCTGCCGAGCCATCAGCAAACAGTGCGTTGCTAACGATGTGATCAGTGACCATGCCGTATTGGTAGTGAAGGCTGCATAGTTCAACGCAGCACATCAGGACTTTCGCATCCTTGTCTGCGGCAACAATGCCGTTGGCGGCTCGGAGGCCATTGATGGCTGCATGGCAGCCCATGAAGCCAACTTGAATTCGCTGAGTGGTATATGGCAGTTCAAGTTCGTCGATTAAGGCGATGTCGATTCCAGGTGCATTGAATCCGGTGCAGGATACCGTGACCAGATGGGTGATTTCCTCACTCATCAAGCCACTTGCTTGCAACGCTGCGCTCGAGGCTCGTTTCGCAAGTGCAGGCGCTTCGCTTCGATAGCGATCATTGCGCACTTTCGTGCCGGGTCCGCGGTCCTGCGTGTTCTCTGCTGGTGCGTAAAATTCGTTCACGATATCCGACACGGCGTGCTCCTCCAGCAGCACACTGCCGCGTTGGTCAATGCCGGTTCGGCGGTACAAAGCTTGAACTTTGCGTGATTCGGCCGTTGTCGCGCATGAGATCTTCGTAGCAAAAGTTGCGCTCGCTTTGCTATTGGCTTGATATTGAGGGACGGCTGTTCCGATGCCCGTGATTTGCCCGCCGCTGCGTACCGTTGGCGTCTTTGGTTCTGGAGAGGGGGTTTCTGCTAAGAATGCATTTGACATGGGAAAAGTAATCCGAGCTGCAAAAAAGATAGGATGCCGTTGACGTACGTTGCCTTTGTGAGTGCCTCGTTAGCGTCACCGGCGGGGTGATTGTAGAGCGTTGGGCGTGATTGGCGTAGGTGATGCAATCCGTTGCCGCACAGTTCGGCTATTAACGCCGTAACACGGCCCTTGTGTACCGAATTGCAACATGCGTGCAGGGTAAGGCGACAAAATCTCAATCCCTTGGGTAACCGAGGGGTGCCAAACCATGCCGGTGTTTTTTGTTAATTAGCCGGGTTCGAGCACCGTGGAAAATCGAACAGGGGGATTTCGAGGGTCCCCTTAGTACGCGGGATTTGCGAGTCATTCATGCGTGCATTATTTTTGGCACGCACGAGTGTGAACACACCCAGCACGGCAGCATCTCTGCAGCGGTATCTGTTGGATTTAACGCGTGGGGAAAACGGAATGCA
>Ga0315330_10001585_pt1 | contig 15419 bp, 25 predicted proteins | sample M140m34915metaG_FD_203453 | JGI IMG/M metagenome (GOLD analysis project Ga0315330, IMG submission 203453) | Ammonia-oxidizing marine archaeal communities from Monterey Bay, California, United States - M1 40m 34915 | ecosystem: Environmental > Aquatic > Marine > Intertidal zone | place: USA...
TAGCACTTCCAGAGATCGATGAGAAGACACAGGGCGGAGTAATCATGCCTGATGGACTTGTCAAAGACGAATCAACAGCTTCAATTATTGGTTTTGTTTTAAAAACAGGGCCAGATGCTTACTCCGACAAGGAAAGGTTTCCTAACGGGGCTTGGTGCAAAGAGGGCGATTTTGTTATTTTCAGATCGTACTCAGGCACTAGATTTAAAGTATCGGGAAAAGAGTTTCGTCTTATAAACGATGATACCGTGGAGGGTGTTGTCGATGATCCAAGGGGGTATACAAGAGTATGAATAAAGCTGCAGAACAAGATATTGATTTTGATGCCACTGAAACACAAGATGTTGAAGGGGTAGAAAAGGAAGAAGAGACTTCTTCTGAAGTAGAGGTCGAAATCGTTGACGATACCCCTGAAGAAGACAAGGGTAGAGCAAGAAGAGCGGAAGGTGCAGAGCCTGACATTCCCAATGATGAAGAGCTAGAATCTTATAGCGAGGGCGTTCAGAAACGCCTGAAGAAAATGAAATGGGAATTTCACGAAGAAAGGCGAGCTAAGGAAGAGGCTGCTAAACTAAAAGAAGAAGCAGTAAACTATGCTCAAAAAATTAAAGAAGAGAACGATAAGCTTAAAGAAACACTTGAGAAAAGCGAGGGCGTTCTTGTCGATCAGGCAAAGGGCAGGATCGATTCACAGATTGCTCAAGCAAAAGGTAAGCTTAAAGAGGCTCATGAAACGGGTGACACTGATGCTCTTATTGATGCACAGGAGAACCTTACAAATCTTCAGAATGAAAAGTTTAGATACGATAACTATACTCCTCCAAAAAGAAAACAGGCTGAAAATTTTGAACCCGATCAACAACAACAGAAACAACAGCCTCCCCCACAAGCTATGGAGTGGTGGAAAAATAACCCTTGGTTTGAGGGAAATTCTAAAGGAGATAAAGCCTTAACTGGGTTTGCAATGGGTGTTCATACAGAATTGCAAGCAGAAGGTGTTGTTTTAAATTCAAAAGAGTATTATGATAAGATAGACGCTGCCATGATGGAAGCGTTCCCAGATAAATTCGGCGTTGCAGTAGAGGAGCCTACATCACAGCAACCCCGAACAGGAGCCGTGGTTGCCCCTACGTCCAGAACGTCTAAAAAACCACGCAAGGTGAAGTTAACTCCGACCGCAGCCGCACTCGCGAAACGGCTTGGTCTAACTGCAGAACAGTATGCCGCGCAACTAATGAAGGAAAATTGATATGACTGATAGAACTCCACGCACTACAGAAACTAGAGAGAAAACAGTTCGTAAAAAAGGATGGTCTCGACCATCTGCGCTACCAACCCCCGAACCAAGGGATGGATTACATTTCCGTTGGATTCGCACATCAACTCTGGGTAGTAGCGATAATACTAATGTTTCGGCTCGATTTCGTGAAGGCTATACACCAGTCAAAGCTCAAGATCATCCTGAGTTAACCGTTGTGTCTGACATCGATTCAAGATTTAAGGACAACATTGAGGTAGGTGGACTTCTTTTATGTAGTATACCTGCAGAAATTGCTGAAGAACGTGTCGAGGTTCAACTCGAACAGGCTCAACACGCACAGGATGCGGTAGATCGTAATTTTATGAGAGAAAACGATCCTCGTATGCCAGTGTTGAACCCTGAACGTTCCACGCGCACATCGTTTGGAAAGTAACCAAAAAGTTCAATTGAACTTCTAGGGAGCTTTCTTAATATTAATTTGGTTAGGAGGAAGAGCAATGGCTTCTACAGCAGCTCCCCAAGGCCTGAAGCCGGTAAAACGTGCTGATGGTATGCCCTATGCAGGGGCAACTACTACATACCTGATCGATCCTGCGGGCGAGGCGACTAATATATTTAATGGTCAAGCCGTTACGCTAGGTGCAGATGGGTTTATCGCATTAGCCGGTGGCACAGGTGCGGATATAACAACCAACAACTTAGGCGGCAGTGGCATTGGTGCTATTGGTGTTTTTGTCGGTTGTGAGTATCAGAACGATGAAGGTCAAACAGTTCATTCGAACTATTACCCTTCAGGTAAACTAAACGCGAAAGCTTTAGTTGTTGATGATCCAAACGTGCTTTTTCAAGCACAACTTGATGGCACAGGAGCGCAAACAATTATTGGTACTATTACCAAGTTTGCAGCAGTGCAATCAACTTCGACTGGAAGTACCGCAACAGGTAATTCCAATTCAGCACTAGATGCGACTGTCCAAACTACGGTTGGCGCATTTAAAATCGTTGGTCATGTATCTGATCCCGGCGATGCGTTCCCAGATGTTCTGGTTCGTATCACCAATGGCGCTCACATGATGACCATGAACACTGGCGTATAGGGAGACTGACTAATGGCTATTTCACGCGCACAGCTCCTTAAAGAGCTACTTCCCGGCCTAAACGCATTGTACGGCTTGGAATACGACAAATACGAAAACGAACACTCAGAAATTTATGAGACAGAATCTTCAGACAGAAGCTTTGAAGAAGAAGTCAAATTAAGTGGTTTTGGGGCGGCTCCTGTGAAAGCAGAAGGTGCATCAATTTCGTATGATAACGCACAAGAGCATTATACTGCTCGATACAACCATGAGACCGTTGCAATGGGTTTCTCTGTCACTGAAGAAGCGATGGAAGACAACTTGTACGACTCATTGTCTGCTCGATATACAAAAGCACTAGCTCGCGCTATGGCTTATACCAAGCAGACTAAGGCTGCAGCTTTGTTAAACACAGGTTTTACAAGCTTCAACTCAGGTGATGGCGTTACATTGTTTAGTACTTCACACCCAACTGTCGGTGGCGGTACAAACGCAAACAGGCTTGCAGTAAATGCAGACCTGAACGAAACCTCACTAGAGCAAGCAGTTATTGATATTTCAGCGTTCACAGATGAACGTGGATTATTGATCGCGGCTCGCCCTCGTAAGTTAATCGTTCCACCTGCGCTAATGTTCGTAGCAACAAGACTGCTACAGACAGAGCTTCGCACTGGTACAGCGGATAATGATACAAACGCATTGCGTTCAAATGGATCAATCCCTGAAGGCTACCGTGTGAATCACTATCTAACGGACACAGATGCGTTCTTCATCACAACAGATATTCCAAATGGTATGAAGCATTTCGAGCGTACCACGATGGCAACATCTATGGATGGAGATTTCGATACAGGTAATGTTCGCTACAAAGCTCGTGAGCGTTATTCTTTTGGTGTATCAGATCCATTAGGAATGTTTGGTTCCCCCGGAGCCTAAACTATGATATAGGAGAGTTATTCCGGTTTAGGAATACATACTTCTCCCAGTATGTTAGGGGCAACTTTGATGAGGAGTTGCCCCTTTCTTTTTTAAAAAACTATGTTATGATCTTTTTAGGGGCAACATTAGCCTTGCAGACAGGACACTCCCCGACCTGACGTTGCACAGACTGCTAGGCGAAACCTTGTGCAAGGGGTATTTATTATGGCATCAACTACATTTTCAGGTCCAGTTACAGCCACTGATGGCTTTGCAGGTCTTATCACACTAACAAATTATACAGTTGCATCAGCACCTTCCGCTGCTACAGCAGGTACAGGCACTATAGCGTTTATCTCAAACGGCGCTGCAGGAGCTGCTATCTTGGCTTTCTCTGACGGAACAAACTGGAAGCGTTCCGATACAGGCGCAACCATTTCTGCTTCATAGGGGGTAAATCATGAGTAGATTCGCACCACCAAGCGCGGAAGAACTAGCGGCTCGTGGGTTAGATCCAGATGGAAACCCACTAAAAGTCTGGACTAACAAAGTTCGCGCAAGAAACAGCGATGGAACGCTTAAAGCAGATGATCCTTCCACACCTGATGTAAATGAGGCATGGGAAGAAGCACCTGTTAAAAAGCGCGGTCGCCCTAAGAAAGAAGGGTAAGCTATGTCTAGTGATGTAAAGGCAAAGCGTGTCACAGGAACAGGCTCACTCGCAGTTGGCCCTGCTCGCATACGGCAGATACATGTTTTATCAGGATCGGGTACACCCCGATTAACTATCTCAGATGGTAACGGTGGGGCTACAGTTCTAGATTTGGATCTAAAAGCTTCTGACGTTCATGCTGTCAATATCCCAGACGATGGGATTAGAGTTAGTGATATTCATGTAGCTACTGCTACGGCACTAACAGCTATAACAATATTCTTTAATTAATGTTATGGCTGCTCGCAAGGGAACTATGAAGGGTCACTCCATCAAGGGGGGGCAAAAACGCCCCACCAAAAAAGGTGCGGGTATGACCGCTAAAGGTGTAGCTAAGTACCGTAGGGATAACCCCGGTTCTAAGCTTAAAACCGCTGTGACTGGCACAGTTAAAAAAGGTAGTAAGGCTGCGAAAAGACGTAAGTCTTATTGCGCTAGATCTGCAGGTCAGATGAAGCAGTTTCCAAAAGCAGCAAAAGATCCAAACAGTCGCCTGAGACAGGCTAGAAAAAGATGGAAATGTTGATGAAAGCGCAAGACGTATTAACGATTATGGAAAAGCATGAAAAAGAGTCAGATAGACGTTTTGAGCGTATTGAAAAACAGCTTGAACGCCTTGATATGCGGCTGTGGGGCATTGCCGTCTTAATCATTGCTGCGGCTGTAGCGGGAAGGTTTTTATAATGGCTATCTCAAGATCGAATATGAGCAAACAGATAAAGTCAGGTAAGATGAAAAAGAAAGTTGTTAAGAAAAAGAGTGGCAGCAAAGTGCTTGGTAGTATCAGTCCATTATATGGAATGATTTCGGGTGAGGGTGCTTTTGGTAAACTGGCAAGTGCAGGTTTTAGCCCTGCGGGTATGCTCGCAAAGCAACAAAAGAAAAAGAAGCAGATGCGAGCGCAAGAAGCAGTCCCTGTTGCAAAAAATGGTGGTAGCATGATGTCTACTGGCGATGATGCAAAAGACTTAAGTATTGTTCGCATGGGTAAAGGTGGTAGCCCTAAGAAGAAGTCCAAGAGCCGCGTCAACGAGGCAGGTAATTATACAGATCCTGCAAAGCGTAAACGTATATTCAATAGAATAAAGGCAGGTGGAAAGGGTGGCGCTCCGGGCCAATGGTCAGCCAGAAAAGCCCAAATGATGGCAAAAGCTTATAAAAAAGCAGGTGGAGGCTACAGAGACTAATGGGAGAAATAGAGAGAGATCTTAGAAGTTGGTCGAGTGAGGTTTTAGAAGTACCGAACCAGAACCTAAAAGGTCTTTCTCCATGCCCCTACGCTAAGAATGCTTGGGAAAAAGATAAAGTATTAGTTGTGCAAACAGATGATATATATGCAGACAGTCTAAGACATTGCTCTGATTTTATCTTATCTAATAAGGAGCTTGTTGTTGTCGCTTCATATGAAGTTCCAGAATTAGACAAATTTAATAAATATGTTCAAAACCTTAATATACTTTTTGATAACCTACATTGTATGGAATTTCATCCTGATTACGGTGCGGATGATGCAAACCTAGACTTTCTTTCAGATAATGACTGGGAAAGCTCAATAGATAGGCACTATTGTATGGTGTTTATTCAAGACCTCGAACAGGTAGTTCGAGCAAGTGATAAGTTGCATACTTTAGGTTACTATGATGTGTATCCTGATGAAGAGTATGAGGAACTAGTTGTTAACAGAAAAAGGAGACTTGACGATGGCTATGAAACCTAGGGCTATGAAAAAGAAGCCAGTTGCTATGAAGCGTGGTGGAAAGAAAATGATGCGTGGCGGTATGGCTAAAAAGCCTATGGCTATGAAACGTGGCGGTAAAGCGAAGAAAAAATAATGCCCCTAAAAAAGTCACAGAAAAGCCTTAAGAATTGGACTAAGCAGAAATGGCGTACCAAAAGCGGTAAGCCATCTACGCAAGGTCGTAAGGCTACTGGTGAGAGATACCTGCCTTCTGCAGCCATAAAATCCCTTAGCCCTGCCGAATATGCGGCTACCTCCCGTGCTAAGAGAAAAGGCAAGAAGGCAGGTAAGCAACATGTGGCTCAACCCAAAAAGATAGCAAAGAAAACGAAAGGGTATAGATAGCAATGCCCCGCAATTATCGAAAAGAATACGATAGCTACCACAAATCTTCTACACAGAAGAAAAAGAGGGCATCTCGAAACACGGCACGATCTAAGATGGTTAAAGCAGGTAAGGCAAAAAAAGGTGATGGAAAAGACGTTGATCACAAGAACGGAAATCCTCGTGATAACTCTAGGAAAAACCTTACGATGAAAACAAAAGCTAAAAACAGGAGTTTCCCTAGAAACTCTAAAGCCAAGAAACGGTAGGATAAAATGGCAGTCGTTACACCAGATTTACCTGACATATTTGAAGAAGCTTATGAACGTGCAGGTCTAGAGCTAAACACAGGTTATGATCTTCGAACAGCGAGGCGTAGCCTTAATATTATGTTGCTTGAATGGCAGAACAGAGGTCTAAATCTTTTTACCGTTGATTCAGGTGTTTTGAATATAACTGCAGGTACAGAGACTTACACTATGCCTGTAGACACCATAGATGTAATCGAACATCAAATAAGGACTGGAACAGGAACAAATCAAGTTGATACTGCACTGCAGCGCATATCTGTTTCTACTTACGCAGCGCAATCTAATAAAAATACACAGGGCAAGCCCAGTCAAATATTTGTTCAAAGACTGGCTACAGAAACAAAGGTGACGTTGTGGCCTGTACCTGACGCATCTTATGTATTGGCTTTTCACCGTTTGAAAGGAATAGATGGGTTAGCGTCTGGCGTTGGCACAACAGCGGCTATACCACCTAGATTTGTTCCATGTCTTGTTGCGGGTCTTGCATATCAAATAGCTATGAAAAAACCAGAAGCGATAGCCAGAGTTGTTCCTTTAAAGCAAGAATATGAGTATCAGTTTGAGCTTGCAGCAGGTGAAGATGCGGAAACAGCATCTATTAAGTTTGTTCCATATAATACATTTATATTGGGTGGTGGATGACAACTGCTAGAAGTAAATATGCTTTCGGTTTCTGCGACAGAACTGGCTTCAGGTATCCACTGAACGAGCTTGTTGATGAGTTTAAGAACGGTGTTAAGACTGGCTTAAGGGTTGGTCGAGATGTTGCTGACGGAGATCATCCTCAAAATTTTCTAGGCAGAGTAAGGATATTTGATCCCCAAAGCCTTTCAAATGCTAGGCCAGACAGATCCTTAGAAGAGAGTAGACAGCTATTTGGTTTTGGTCCTGTTTGGAACCCTGCCCAATTTATGACCGCATCTGTAGGCAGAGTTGTCGTGAGCTTTGACGATAGTGTGGTAAATGCCACAGGTGTATCTGGTACAACTGCTGTTGGCGCAGCAGCAGCTCTTACATTTACTGCAAGCCCGACAGCCCCATCTCGTGCCTTAACTGCTGTAGGTACAGTTACAATAACAGGTGACATAGTGGAAACTGTTCCTGTCACTGGTTCTTCTGCTACATCTGGTGTTGGAAGTGCTGTTCCATTGGTGAATGTAACACAGATCTTTACAATCACAGTTGCTTCTGCGGGTTACGGTAGTGGTAACAAGTTTTACATTGATGGCGTACAAGCACCTACAGGTACTATTAATGAGGGAAGCACTTATCTATTTGATCAATCACATTCAAGCAATAGTGGACATCCACTAAGGATTTCTACAACCTCAGACGGCACTCATGGCGGTGGAGTGGAGTACACAACAGGCGTTACAACTGTAGGAACCCCCGGAAACGCAGGTGCTTATACTCAGATCGTGGTAGCTTCAGGCGCACCAACATTATATTACTATTGTACTAACCACAGTGGTATGGGAGGCCAAGCGAATACACCTTAACGGTAGATTTGAAAATTTAAACATGTTAAAATAAGTTCAATTGAACTTTTTGGAGGGCAAGATGGCTATAAAAGGTAGAAACAAATCAAGAACTAGTAAGCCAAAAATGAAGACGGAAAGAAAGACTGGAAGACCTGAAGGTGCGGGTTCTGTAATGAAAAGAATTGCACCAATGATAATTGGCTCGATTAGAGGCCTTGCTCAACCCCCTATGCCAAGCGCTCCTCCTCGAAGAAGAGGCTCTTCTGATGCAGATAAAAAAACTTTTACAGATCTTGAACAGGGCGCAGACATTAAAAGAAAAGCTGCGGAAGTTCGCAAGAAAAAAGATCCAAAAAATCAATCTTTGCGACCTAAAATTAGACCAAAATCAATACCCCTAACTACTTCTTTAAGACCAAAAAAAAGACCCACAAAGAAATCAGCAGAGGGTGGAAGCCTTAAGTCGGTTCCTGAAAATAATACGGGTTTAAAGAAACTGCCTACGGCTGTTCGTAACAAGATGGGATACATGCAAAAAGGTGGTTCCTGTAAGGGTATGGGTAAGGCTGTTAGAGGCGGCAACTTTAGTAGAAACGGATAAGTTCAAATGAACTATACAGAGTTAACACAGGCTATACAGGACTACACAGAAAACACAGAGACTTCTTTTGTGGGTAACATCCCTACGTTTGTTAGACAGGCAGAGGAGAAGATACTCCGTCAGGTTCTTATTCCAGAGCTTCGAAAGGCCGCTACTGGTAGTACAGTTGCTAACTCTCAATATCTAGCTAGACCCACAGACATGATCGCAGTCTATTCTATAGCCATCACAGATGGCAGTGGTAATTATAGCTATCTCCTCAACAAGAATGTTACCTTTATGAAGGAAGCGTTTCCTGCAGGAGACACAGGATTACCAAAGTATTATGGTCAGTTTGTGGGCGGGACAGCGTCCACACCGGGATATTTTATCTTAGGGCCAACGCCAGACGCTGCATATCTTGCTCAAATAAATTACTATTATGATCCACCATCTATTGTTACAGCAGGTACAACGTGGTTAGGTGACAATGCCGAAACAGCTCTGCTTTACGGTGCATTATTAGAAGCGTACTCATACATGAAGGGCGACACAGATCTTATGAACGAGTACAGAAAACAACATCAACTCGCTATGCAAGCCTTTACTAAAGTGGGTGGCTTACTGCAACAAGACGGTTATAGAGATGGCGAAGAGGGATACAGCGAAAGCGAGAACAATGTTTAAATTCAATGTAGAAATACCGAAAGAACCAGTAGTTAACATACAGACTACAGAGAATAGAGGGTTTACACCTGATGAGGTATCGGAGCGTTGTGTAGAGAAACTTATAAGTGTTTCTGACAGTACACACCCTGCTATCCGAGATCAGGCACAAGCCTTCAAAAAGCACATGGAAAAGGTGGTTGCATTTTATATGCGAGAAGCTATTCGCAGTGACCGCACAACCGTGTATAATGCCTTGAAAGACGCGGGGCATCCTAAACTTGCCGAACTAATAAGGAGATTATGATATGGCATTTTCTGGTAACTTTATGTGTTCGTCCTTCAAGCAAGAACTTCTTGAGGGAGCGCACAACTTTAAAAACTCAGGAGGTGATACATTTAAATTAGCAATGTATACAAACAGCGCCTCTTTTAATGCAGCTACAACTGCCTACACTACTTCTAACGAAGTAAGTGGGTCTGGTTATTCTGCAGGTGGGGGAACTCTAACAAGAGTAGATCCATCATTAAGTGGCACGACAGCGTTAACAGATTTCGCTGACCTGACATTTACAAGTGCAACTGTGACAGCTCGCGGTGCTTTAATCTACAATACCACAACAGGTAGTGGATCAGGCACAACGGACACAGTGGTCGTACTAGACTTTGGTTCTGACAAGACCTCTACAGCAGGTGACTTTACTATTCAGTTTCCTGCAGCGGATGCTTCTAACGCTATTATTCGCATAGCTTAATGGAGCCTTACTGTGGTAAAATTTGCAGATCGAGTTAAAGTAAGCACTTCGACCACAGGCACAGGAACTGTGACCCTTGGTTCTGCTGAGTCAGGTTTTCAGACTTTTGCTTCTGGCGGTATCTCTAATGGGGATACCGTCAGATACGTTATAGAAGACGGAACCGCCTTTGAGATAGGACAAGGTGTATACACGCATTCAGGTACTACTCTGACAAGAGTACTATCATCCAGTTCAACAGGATCACTACTAAATTTATCAGGTAGCGCAGTCCTGTTTATCAGCCCTAGTGCTGAAGACCTAACCCTCTCTGGTGCTGCTCATAACTTTACTAACTTTACAGCTACCGCAAACCAGACAACATTTACAGTAAACTATGCTGTTGGGAACATCCTCGTGTTTATGAACGGGGCCAAGCTAAACAGTGCAGACTTTACAGCCACAAACGGAACGTCAGTGGTTCTTGCTTCTGGGGCAACCGTAGGTGACATTGTTGAGGTTGTGGAGTATGGTGGGGCATCAGCTAACTACTCGACAACATCTTTTACGGCAACGGCAAACCAGACTGCGTTCTCTGGAACTTATAATGTAAACAAGTCTGCAGTATATCTAAACGGTATACTTCTACTGCCAACAACAGATTATTCGATAAGCGCATCAGCGGTGACCTTGGCGTCAGGGGCTTCGTTGGGCGACATCCTGCAAGTTCAACAATATGCTATTTAGGAATTTGACATGACTATAAACAGAAATTTAGCAAAGTTTGCTCCAAGTATTAACACTTCAGGTAAAGCGGCAGTTGCAACAATTACGGTGACTGTAGCGGGCGGCAAGTTTGTAATGGATGGTACGTCTCAGCAAGCTATATCGCTCTCTAAAGGCATCACATACCGTTTCGACAACAGCGCAAGCACAAACAGCGGTCACCCACTTGTCTTCTCAACAACTTCAGATGGCACACATAATAGTGGTTCAGCATTTACCACAGGGATTACGACAGTAGGAACTGCAGGTAGTACAGGAGCTTATGTAGAGGTCACATTAGAACAAGACGCAGCAGCCACTCTTTATTACTATTGTTCTAACCATAGCGGTATGGGCGGTACGGTAAAGACTGCATATGGAAACTCGAACGTAGTTGAGGATACTTCTCCACAGCTAGGTGGCAACCTCGATGTAAACGGTAACTCAATCGTATCAGTGTCAAACGGCAACATATCAATTACGCCAAACGGGTCAGGTAAAGTTATTCTTGATGGCCTCTCTCATCCAACAGCAGATGGTAGCGCAGGACATGTCTTGAAGACAGATGGATCTGGTAACTTAGCATTTGCATCTGTCGGCTCGCTTTCTGGCTCAGGAATTACAGATGTAGTAGATGATACCTCTCCACAGCTAGGTGGTAACTTAGATGTCAATGGCAATGATATTGTTTCAACATCTAATGCCAACATAGACATTATCCCTCACGGAACTGGCGATGTTAACTTAGGTGCTGATACGGTAATGGTTGGCGACAGCAACGCCAATGCAACGATTACTACGCAAGGTACTGGAGACTTAACTTTAAGTACTAACTCAGGCACAAACTCTGGAACGGTAACTATCGCTGATGGGGCAAATGCAAATATATCAATTACACCAAATGGCTCTGGTAAAGTTGTTATCGATGGAATTAGCCACCCTATAGCAGATGGAAGTAACGGACAGGCTCTAGTAACCAACGGTAGTGGCGTTCTTAGCTTTTCCACAATATCAGCATCAGGTGGTGGCGCTCAAGGTGGCGGTAGTGACGAGATTTTTTATGAAAACGATCAAGCCGTGACAACCAACTACACAATAACAGCAAGTCACAATGCCATGAGTGCAGGGCCAATAACAGTAAATAACGGTATAACAGTAACAGTTCCTTCAGGGGTTAGGTGGGTTGTAGTTTAATGACACAACTTAAAGTAGATGCAGTTGTAAATTTAGCGGGGTCAGGTAAGCCAAACTTTCCTGTTAGCCCGACCCATTCTAGTGGATCTGCTTTAAGCACTTTAAATACTTACTCTTACACATCATCAGGAACAGAGCCTAGTAGCCCTAAAAACGGGGCTATCTGGTGGGATAGCTCTAACAATAAAGTAATGGTTTACATAAACAGTGAGTTTAAAGAGATATCTTTAAATACTGATTATCCTTTAGGCACTCCTGCATGGAGTGGAGACAGAGGACTTGTTGCAGGGGTAGACGCAGGTGCTAGTAATAAGCATATTATATATTTTAATATAGCAGGAAGTGGCGGGGGTTCTGCAAACTTCGGCGATCTAACACTGCAAAGAGCGCAGTTTGGTTCAGCGGGTTCTACTACTAGAGGCTGTTTTTTAGGTGGCTATAGCGCTGCTCATAGTGACCCTGCTGCCAGAAGAAATGAGATAGACTATGTTACTATTGCAACCGCAGGTGATGCTACAGATTTTGGAGACCTAACTGTAGGTAGAAGTGTTTGTGCCTCTTGTAGCAATGGAACAAGAATACTTACTGCTTCGGGGATGACCCCAACCAATTCAAATATCGTTGATTATGTAACGGTAGCTAACACAGGTAATGCCACAGATTTTGGGGATCTCACATTAGCCGCAGACAACGTACACGGGGGTGCAGCGGCGGATGCAACAAGAGCGTTGTTTAGTCCTATTAGCACTTCAGAGCCATATAATGGAATAGATTATTTCACTATAGCAAGCACAGGTAATGGAACTGACTTTGGAGATCTACTTGAAACTTGTCTTCGAAATACAGCTTGTTCAGATGCAACCAGAGCAGTTTTTATTGGAGGTGGTTATAATCACAGCCCGGCAAATAAAAACATGGAGTATGTAACAATCCAAACAACAGGTAATGGAACTAACTTTGGTGATTTAACCGAACAATCTAGTAACAAAGCAGCTACTAGCAATGCTACAATAGGTGTTCATATTTCTGGTGTTCATATGGAAAAGTTTACAATACAAACTGCTGCTAACGCCACAGATTTTGGTGATATAATAGAATCTAGAAATCAATGTGCTGGAACATCAGGAGCGCCATCATGACAGAATTAAAAGTAGATAATATAACCAACGTAGCAGGATCAGGTAAGCCAAACTTACCTGTCGCTCCAACTGTAGGAAGCAACGCAGCTATAAGCACACTAAACACACACTCGTATACATCTTCTGGTACGGAGCCTAGCAGTCCTAAAAATGGAGCTTTGTGGTGGGACAGTGCTAACGATAAAGTTAAGGTTTATATAGACAGTAAGTGGAAGACGATAAGCCTAAACGCTTCTGCTGCTGCTGCGTTCGTTTGGGGTGGTGACAGGGGTATTTTTGCAGGTGGTTATAGTGGCGGTTTTAAAAATGAAATAGACTACGTTAATATAACCAGTGCGGGTAATGCTACAGACTTTGGTGATCTCACAGTTGCAAGAAATGGTGTCTCTGGTACTGCAAGCACAACCAGAAGCGTATTTGCACTGGGTTGGGATGGTAGTGTTTATAGCAATGTTATGGACTATATAACTACCGCATCAACAGGTAATGCAACTGATTTTGGAGACTATAGTGTTTCAAATGTACAAGGTGCAGGTAGAGGGGTTACTTCAAATGGCACAACTGGTTTATGGCAAGGTGGGTGGTCGGGTGACAGCTCTACTAGAATAAATGTTATTCACAAAATAACGATAGCTACCCCCGGAAACTCTACAGATTTTGGAGATTTAACAGTAGCAAGAATGATTGGAGGTGCAGCGGGCGATGCTACTAGAGGATTGCTTTCATCGGGTTCGGCGCAGGTGGGTGGGTCAACCGCTAATTCAAATGTAATAGATTATACAACGATAGCAACTGCAGGGAACGCTACTGATTTTGGCGATGGTACTATAGTAAGAACAGAGCTTTCGGGCGCTTCTGATGCCACTAGATCTCTTTTTCTTGGCGGTCATGGAGATGGAGCCGCAGCAGAAAGAGTTACAATAGACTATGTTACAACACAGACCACAGGAAATGCTACCGATTTTGGAGACTTAACAGGCCAAAGGTTTGACGGTAGTTCAAATAGCAATGGAACAAAAGCCTTAAACGTAGGTTATTTTGGCGGGGCTGTATCAAACGTGATTGATCAAGTCACTATACAAACAGCAGGAAATGCTACAGACTTTGGAGACCTTACGGTAGCAAGGAATGGTTTGGCGGCAACATCAGGAACAGCATCATGAGTGAAATAGATAGAATAACAAAGATTACAGACAGAGCGGGTTCTGGCGCTCCTAATTTTACGAACGGTGTAAACTTTGCAGGATCTGACAGCGGCATAAGCCCCCACGCGCACACAGAAAGCGCAAGTGAACCCGGAAGTCCTAGCAATGGAGACACTTGGTGGGACAGCGATAACGACATCTATAAAGTCTATATGGACAGTGCTTGGAAAGATTGGTTAGGGACAACTGCTCCCACTAGTAATGCTTGGAGTGGTGACAGGGGTGTTATCACTGGTGAAAGTTTTACAAACTACGAAATTCAATATTTTAACATAGCTTCAACAAGCAGTGCAGCAGATTTTGGTAATCTTAGTGTAACTAGGGGTTTTAAGCTAGGTTCTTGCGGCTCTAGTACTAGAGGTACTTTTGGGGGAGGTTACGCTAGTTCAAGAAGAGATGAAATAGATTATATTACACATTCCACAACAGGTAATGCCACGGACTTTGGAAATCTTAGTGTGGCAAGGAACTATGGAAGTGCTTGTGCTAACGGAACAAGAGGGCTTTATGCGGGCGGGATAAATGCTGCAGGAAGCTTTGTGAACACAGTAGATTACATCACAATAGCCAACACAGGAAATGCTACAGACTTTGGAGACATGTCAGGCATTAATAGCGGTAGATTAGGGTCTGGCAATGATGCGACTAGAGCTGTGTTTGGAGGGGGTTTAGGTGGGGGAGCTTCAAACACAATAGATTATTTTACCTTTGCTTCAGCAGGGAACGCTACAGACTTTGGAGACTTCTTAGCAACTCAGAATGATATGCAAGGCTGTTCGGATGCAACCAGAATAGTTTTTGGTGGTAGCGCAGGAGGATCAAATGTGCTTCAATACCTTACAACGCAAAGCACAGGAAATGCCACAGATTTTGGTGATCTTACAGTAAATTTAGATGGAGCCGCAGGTGTAGCAAACCTACTAAAAGGAGTTTTTGCAGGAGGTATTACGCCTAGCAACCCTGCTAATAACTTAGAAATTATAACGATCCAAACCACAGGGAACGCTACTGATCATGGAGACCTCGCAGAAGCACAGTCTTATCCTGTAGCTTGTTCAGGAGCTGCATCATGAGTACAATAAAAGTAGATACAATAAAAAATAGAAGTAGTGCCATTAATCTACCTAATAACTTCAAGATAGGCGGTCTAAGCATCATACAGGGTTACACTTCGTCTGGTAGCGAACCCGGCAGTCCTTCAACAGGTGACTTCTGGTGGGATAGCACTAACGAGAAAATCTATCGATATATAGACGGTGGGTTTAAAGAACTTACTGAGGCTGCTCCTGCTAGTAACGCTTGGAGTGGTGAC
>Ga0315330_10001592_pt1 | contig 15371 bp, 6 predicted proteins | sample M140m34915metaG_FD_203453 | JGI IMG/M metagenome (GOLD analysis project Ga0315330, IMG submission 203453) | Ammonia-oxidizing marine archaeal communities from Monterey Bay, California, United States - M1 40m 34915 | ecosystem: Environmental > Aquatic > Marine > Intertidal zone | place: USA...
AATGACTACACAATTGCAGTAAATAATAAAAAAATATATGATTTTTATAATGAAAACCCAAATGTAAACTTTGAAAGTGCAAATTTATTGTTAATTGATTTTATGGATTCTATATTTAATAACATGACTAATGATTTGAATAGTAATATTAATTCTCAATTGTTATCATTTATGAAGGATAATCAAACCAAGATTGAGAACTTTACAAATTCATTAAATATAGTGAACCAAAATGTAACCAGTATTACAAGTAATATAACTAATAGTACGATGTTACAAATGAATAATATGAAAAAAGAATATATCAATGATTTCTCACAGATTATTAATACTAATTCATTGACTATTAATGAAAAGATTAGTTCTCTTATTGATAAAAGTAACTCTATATTGGTAGATAAAACAACATTGATATTAAATGATATTATTCCAAAGAATCAAGAATCATTGCAAATACAAATTAAAGATAACCTTAAAGAACTTCATAATAGTATAACAACTGATACATATGAACTTACTAAAAATGTAAATAATAAGGATGCCCAGACAGAATTTCTAAACAATATTGAGAACAAATTAGGCAAGGTTATACAAAATATTCAACAACCCTTGTATTCTGTTTTATCTGCAACAGAAGAAAGGTTATCAAAAAATATTAATAATATTAAAGAAACAACTCAAGTTTCTCTTAATACACAAGACAAATTATTTGGAGAACTTGAGACATTCTTGGGAAAATACAAATCATCTACCCATAAAGGTAAAGTTGGTGAAGAACAATTATGTTCTTTGTTAAATAGTATTTATAATACTGCTGAAATTACGAATACTACAGGACAAAAGGCGTCTGGAGATTTCCTACTGAAAAGACTTGATAAACCGGTTATCATGATTGAGAACAAAGAATATAATTACAACATTCCAAAAGAAGAAATATCCAAGTTTATTCGTGATATTGATACTTTAAATATGTCTGGTATTTTTATTTCACAACATAGCGGTATTGCATTTAAAAATAATTTTCAAATTGATATTAATAATGGTAATATTCTAATATATATACAGAATTGTGATTATGATCCCGAGAAAATCAGGTTGGCAATTGACATTATTGATAATTTGTCAATTAAATTGAAAGATATTAATATAAACAATGAGAACATTCACATTTCAAAAGATATTATTGATGGTATAAACGATGATTATCGTTCATTTATTACAAATAAAGAATTGTTACACACTATCTTACGAGATTTCACTAAAAAAATGAATACACAAATTGATGATTTGTCTATGCCTAATCTGGATAGATATCTTGAACCCAAATACGCATACGTTAAAGATAGAGTTTTTATATGTGATTTATGTAACGACTTTGTTGGAAAGAATAAACAAGCATTATCATCCCATAAACGCGGATGTAAAAAAAGGAATAATACCGATACTAGTTAATTTATAATATTAAATAATACAAAAATATTTATATGCCTACTTTCAAAAATAGGACAATGAAAAGTATGTCCATTTTTTTTTTCAAAGCCCATAAGTTTTTCAGAAAAACACAAAAAACCACTTCAGAGCATAATGCAGTGAAACCCGTTTTTCATGATTTTATTTGTTACTGAACTTTTTTTATACTTTTTGGAAAAAAGGATTTAGGAGTTTTTTATGTTATCATATTATAGATAATAATGGTAACCAATAAAACTCCAAAAAACTCCAAAAAATTTAATTGTGAAACGTGTAACTTTATATGTAGCAATAAACAAGACTATACAAGACATTTGTCCACTGCAAAACATAAAAGGATAACGAATGATAACGGAAAAACCCAAAAAAACTCCAAATCATTTATATGTGAATGTGGGAAAACATATATTTTTTCATCTGGGTTATCCAGACATAAACAAAAATGCACATATACTACAGAAGAAGAACCCAAGAATACAATTGTGATTACAAAAGAAGAATCTAATATAGATTATAAAGCCATGTTTATAGAGGTCATGAAGAAAAATGATGAATTACACCAAACTATAAAAGAAATGGTTCCTCGTATTGGAAATAACAACACAATCACCAACAACAATACAAACAATAATACCTTCAATGTTATGTTATATTTGAATGATCATTGCAAAGATGCGATTAGTATTGAGCAATTTATGAATGATATTGTTGTTACCGACCAAGATGTCGTCTCCATGAGTAAACATAAGAAACCCGCAGATAACTTCGCGAATCTTATTATGAAATCCCTCAAAAACTTTGATGTTACCAAACGACCATTACATTGCACCGACCAACATCGTGGCACTCTCTATATCAAACATGATGAAGGTTGGGATAACGACAAAAGTAAAGAACGGGATTTGGCGGAAATCAAAGAAGCGGAGAAATGGAAAAAAACGGATACAAAGGACCCAATCATTCCAAAAGCAATGAAGCAAACAATCAATACGAAATCGTGGCGTGCAATAATGGCGTATAAACAATCTCATCCTAACAGTTGTGAATTAGATACTCCGGAATATGTTATGACAGGTAAAGCCGAACAAAATACCTATTGTGATTGTACCGACCCAGATGAATTGGATACCATTACACATAAAATAACAAAACAAATATGCCCCACTGTACGACTGGATAAGAATGCAACAGCATAATATTCTTTATTTGTAAAAACTTTATTACAAATAAAGAGAACCATCCGCATAAATGCTGATGTAAAAATAAAATAATGTTTAATTTTAATTTATTTTTTTACGATAACACTTTTCAAAATCTATTATTATACATTTCCAATTTTTTATAATAAAATTATTAATTCTATTATATCTATATAATAATTTTTTAAACCTTTCATTATATCCTGAATCAACTATTTTATATTTCTTCATTTCTTCTATAAATCCATTAATCATAAAACTACATATTTCATAATCATTATGATATATACTATATTTATTTTCTATATAATTCAAATATTTTAAACCTTCTTTATGTAATAACATTGATTTAAATACAATATTTAGTTTTTTATTGTTTATTTCTGTTTTTTGTATTAATTCTTTGATTTCTTTATTTATAATAATACTTTCATTTTCGCATATATCTTTCTTGAAATATTCCATTTCAAGAAAATATAATATATATTTGTCACTATTTATATAACCATATTTATATATTTTTGGAATAATTATGTTTTCATTATTTATATATATTTTTGATAATTTTTGAAAATATATTTCTATTAAAAAATCTATACATACTTCTTCTTTACGAACATGTTCTTTATCTATATTTATAACTTTGATTATTTTATTATTAAATGGCTCTAATACACCATATACATATGTATTTTCTTCCTGACTTTTTTTTATTATTTTAGTTTTAATATATTGTAATTTTCTATTATCAAATATATCTCTATGTGTATATATTTGTAATTCACTATACATTTTTTGTATTTCATTTACATCTTCTTCATATAATAAACCTTTTTCGTATTTTTTATTTAAATATAATTCTACTTTTTCTACCATAATAATTATCTATAAATTAAGTTATGTTTTATAACATATTATATAATTTAATACTGTATATTCAGGAAAGTGTTCTTTTTCATTTCCTTCACTTATTGCTACTCCACTATCATCATGTATATTTGAAGTTGTAATTGATTTTTGACGGTTATAATCTAAAATAAACCATCTTTTATCAGAATTATCATTTGTCCCATCTATATAATTATTCGTATTACTGGCGGCATAATCATTCGGGATTACATGCGAATGTTTAAACTGACTTGATTCTATCATATTATTTCCACCTGTTTTTGTACTTATTCCACGATAACTTATAATATTTGTATTATTATCGGTTGGACCTATAGGTAAATGTTGTTTAAAATTTGGAACATTAAAAGTTGTATCACTATCACTACCATAATTAGTACCAATTACACTAAATAATTCTATATAATCATCACGACTATAACTTGAACCATCACATAGCAAAAAATTATTAGATATATTATTCACATTTGGACCTGCATATAATAATATTACTCCTATATCTGTTGTAACTGTATCTATTTTTGTATCTTCATCGAATTCTATCTCGGTTGTAGTTATTCTAATAGACGTCATTTATATATAATAGAATTAATATTATATATAATTTACGAAATAATTATAATGTGTATTTGATTCAATATATAAATATAAAGATTAACTAAATAATAACATATAATGGAATTAGTTAAAATTTATGATAATGTACTTGAACCTTCATTTTGTAATAATATAATAGAAAAGTTTAATACGAGTAAACACCAATATAAAGGAACTACTGGTGCTGGTTATAATAAAGATATTAAATTAACTACTGATCTAGCTATTTCTCGTCTTACAGAAGACCCCGAATGGTTAAATATAGATAATATTATCAATGAAAAATTAAACAAATATTTAATTAAATACACAAATGATATTAAATCACTAAACAAACAATACGCATTTAGTAATATGGTATTTCAAGATACTGGATTTTTAATGCAAAAATATAACAAAAATGAAGGCTTTTTTTCATATCACACTGATACAGATTCTTTTTATGAAAATAATTGTACTTATCAACGGCATATTGTATATTTATTCTATATTAACGATGTAAATGAAGGTGGTGAAACTATTATATGGAATGATGTTAAAATTAAACCTAAATGTGGTAGACTACTGTTATTTCCATCTACATGGTGTTATCCTCATTCTGGTTCTATGCCCATTAGTGATAATAAATATATTATTACTGGTTGGCTTTACAATTAAAATTAGTAATTTAACTATTTTTATAACGTATTAAATAAACTGTTACAACAAATTTTGTTAAATAATCTTCATTATCTGCAGGATTACCAGTAGTTGCGGTATAATTATAATAACTGTTTGTATTATGGTAAGAATCGGGATAACTATTTGTGTGTGTGCTATCCCATGCGTTCTGGTTATTAAATTTTTTTACAAAATTATTCATAGATAAACCATGAGTATGTCTTAAATGAGTATTGTTTAATTTCTTTACACCACCCATTATATTTGTTGCACTCTTATTAATAAACCCTTGTCTATTTGCACCTAATGGAAATCTTTCACACATATTTGGTATTTTAAATTTATTTTCATCATTACTATCATTACCATATTTATAACCTATTTTTTCAAATAATTTATCATATTTTTTTTCATTACTATTTTGACTAATTGTTTCTTCTTTATCTAACATCGTACCATCACATATTAAATATCCATTTGGTATATTATCTACATTACCGGGCCATAATATTATCGATCCTATAATTGGAAATGCACCCATCATCTTGCTAGTATCTTTAAATTGAACATAATTTTTGTTTACTTTTACACTTGACATTATATAAATTCATATATATTTTAATTATTTATATTCTACATACTATTTTATATTTTTATTAAATACCTCACTATTGTATATGATGGTTCGTACATACTTGTTGTATTTGAATTATATGATATAACATTACCTGAATTATATGTTATTGATGTACGGTGTGCATTTTTGTCACTACCCGACTCACCATCATTCCTTGCGTCTATATTATTGCTTGTAATAATATTTACATCTACAGTATGTTTATGAATAAATTGGGTTTTTTGTATTTCTTTATTACCACCTTGCTTTTTATCTTCATCCCAATACATATCATTCGTTGCTAAAGTACTATCACTACCCATTGGAAATCGCCCATTTAAATTGGGTATACGAAAACTATTTTGACCATCACCACCATATGTGTAACCAATTATATTAAATAAATCTATCATATCTGTTTGATCTTTACCGAATAGTGAACCATCACAATCAATCCAACCAGATGGTGTATCTTCACATGCATACATTAATACTGTACCTATTGGTGGCATTGCTGTAGTCTGTAAGCTATTATCTAGATATCTTATTCCTCCACTATGAACACTTACACCTATTGGTTTTGTGTAAAAAGATATAAAAGTATCATTATAAATAGGATTTGCAACATAATCTTGACTACCTCTATCTGGGTCTGGATATTCTTTTTCTATTTCAGTTATTTTATTATCTGATAGTGTACTATCTATCATATCTCTATTTGAAGGAATAACCCATAGTTTGGTATCATTATTATAACTTAAATATAGTGTTTTATATTCTATTGCTTCATTATCATCTCGTGTAATTTGAATATAAGCTATACAATCCACATATTCTAATATACTTGTACTCATATCATACCATAATTCTAAAATTAATATATTATCAGCATTCGCCGTTAACCCCCCTATACTAACATCAGCTATACACTCTTCTTTTAATTGTACAAGTGATGATAATTTTCTTGCTTGATACTTTGAAAACATTGGCACTTGAGGCATATTTGAATATATTCGTATTAAATTTACTTCATCACTTACTGTTAATCCAGTTGAACGAATTGTACCCGATACTAATTCACTTGTATATGTCCACTCATTTATCTGCAAATTATAATTCATTTTTCGTGATTCATAACTGATTTCTTCACTATTATCTGCTTTATGAGAATAAAATACCCATAAATCTACTACAGGTGATGCATATATTAATCCGGATGAACCTGTTCCTTTTTCTACCCAAATTCTATGAATACCGACTACACTACGACCAGAATTCTCCGCTCTATATGCTACATCAAAATTTGATTTTATATGTGTATTTGATATCATTATTGGTATTCCATTTGTTATATCTACAGTGAAATACACTTCTTCTGTATATGTTTCTACCTCCATTAAACCTCCGGCTTGTACTATTACTGTTCTAGTAACTCTACTAGTATTTCCTCCCCCATCTGTTACCGAATATATTACTTCATATTCACCCATTGTTGAATTATCTATATTACTTGTAACTTCTACACTTGAAGTTATAACTATTGAAGGTGTATCTAGGTCTACTTGGTCTTGTGCTGTATAACCTGGTTCTTGATATACGCTATTTCTATCCAGATAGAATGGATTATTACCCTGCAAAGTTATTACTGGCAACACTGAATCATTCATATTACCTACTTGTACTAATCTGGTTACTTCTGTAGTATTACCCGCAGCATCAGTAACTGTATATTTTACTGTATTTATTCCTACTGTACTAGTATCTATATCTCCTCCTGTTATTATTACATCACCGGTGATATTACCATCACGATTATCTGTTGCAGTATAACCTGGTTCAGTATACGTACTATTCGGTTCTATAACATACGGATTATCACCCTCCAAAACTATTACTGGATCTATGTTATCTACTACATCTACTGTTCTATTAACTGATGTTAGACCGGTAGCACTATAAGTTAATGTATACTGTCCTAAAGTGTTTACATTTACCGTTCCTGTTATTTCTACTGTATAACTACTAGATACATCGTCGTCATTAGAATCTGTTATAGTATATCCTGGTTCTGTATAAGGTGTACCATATACTTGTTCATATGGGTTATCACCAGTTAAATTTATTGATACTACAGGTTCTAGATACTTGTAATACTCGGTTAGTAGAGATAATTCTGATTCAGTTAACCCATCAGTTGAATCTGTTGCAACTGTACCACCAGTACCATCAAAATTATCATACAAACCAGTTATAGTGCTATATTCCATGCGTGTAGTGAAATGAGTACCACCAGTACTACCACCCGCATATGAATAATAAAAAAAACATTCTACAATATCATCATTTACTGTACTTGTAGTGTACCATATATTATATATTGTTCTTACATATCTGTAATTTGAATTTTCAGTATATTTACTCCTTAATTGGGTTAAAGAATCGGTTGAAGTAGCGCTAGTAATATCAAAAACCATATTTATTATATATAATATTTTTATATATAATATTAAATTTTATCGCATTATAAATCTTCACCATTATAATTATATGCCCGAATTGTTGGAGTTTCACTCATTACTGAAAATGTATCTGTCATCACCGTATAAAGTATAGTTACTGTTGCAAATTGTGTTTTTACTAATACATCGTCTTTTTCTTTATATGAATAAAACATGATTCCATCCACAATTTCATCACCCGCACTTGAAGAATTATACCATAATTTATATATTTGTATTATTGAATGTAGAGGATATACTATATTATATTGTTCTTTCAAATAATCTCCTTTGTCATTTAAATGAGTTAATCTAAATATACTATACTTCACGGTGTTACTTGCTTTTACACTATTATATACTTCTGTTGGGTTTTTAACGTTCCAACTATTTATTACTCTATTATATTCAAGTGATGTGTATAATTCAGATATTGGATTTGATAACAAATAAAATTTCATATAACAATCTAATATATGTGCATTATCAATTAGATCACTCTCATAAAACTTATCTATACCTATTTCTTCACCATAAGTTTCATTATATTTACTTATTAATTCTGGTATTTTTTGTACAAGATTGTAATCTATATTATGATAAATTTGAAAATAATTATTTGAAGATAATCCATCTTCTAAACCACTTGATACGGTTGATAACGGTTCAATATTCATTAATGTATTCCATTCACGTGTATTCTTATTATATTTTACATCTAATTTATTATAAATTTCAGTATGTATAGGATTTCCATTTTCATCATATTCTCTTTTTTTACCATATATTTTCATACCAACATCACTGGTTGTTATACTTGTTTCAGCTACCGATAAAGAACTACTATCTATTAAAGGCATTTGTATTTTACAATCGCTTGAATATACTAATAAATTTTCACCACCCATATAACCATGATAGTAACAATATACACTTACTTTATCAAAATTACTATTTATCATTATTTGTATATCTCCATGATAGAAATCATACGTTCCATCTGCGGTTGTTGATGTTACCGATTTACTAAATTTTTTTGTACTATCACCTGAATATGATATCTGTAATGTTTTTCCTGCATTTAATATTGCCATTGGATGTTCTTCTGGAATGTTCTTTATTGTATATGTTCCTGTTCCTAAACCATATTGATAGTTTGAACTATAAGTTGTATGACCATTAAATAAATATTTATTTCCGTTATTATTTACCACTGATGTATTTGAACTTTTATAAAGACCTAACGTATAATTTATATTTAAAGATTCGGGAAGACCTATTTCACATGCTTCTTTATATACTAATAATTTTTCACCACCCATATAACCATGATGATAACAATATATACTCAATGTTATGAAATTACCTAATACTGTTACCGTGATATCCCCATGATAGAAATCATATGTTCCATCTGCGGTTGTTGATGTTACCGATTTACTAAATTTTTTTGCATCATCACCCGTATATGTTATTAAATGTGTTTTTCCTTCATTTAACAGTGCCATTGGATGTTCAGCTGGAATATTCTTTATTGTATATGTTCCTACACCCAAACCATATTTTTTATCTGCGTTATAACTCGTATCACCATTAAATAAATATTTATTTCCGTTATCATTTACCACTGATGCATTTGTTGACATGTAAAAACAAGAATATAGATATTGAGAACTAATTATTATTACTGTTCTAGTTGCGGTGCTTACATTACCCGCATTATCTGTTGCTGTATATGTTATTGTATATTGACCTTCTTCGCTAGTTTCGGTTATTGTATCACCACTTGTTACTACACTCACAGCTCCATCTATATTATCTGTTGCGGTTGCTCCTTCATCTACATATGCACTACCCAATATTATTTCTACCGGGTTTGAACCGGCTATCTCAATTACAGGAGCTTCTGTATCTGGAATTTCTGTTACATTTACTATTCTTACTGCTGAATTTCCATGTGGCGTTTGAATGTTAAATATGCTTATTATTTCATATGGGGGGGTAACACTTGTATAATATAATATTGGATATACACCTATAGTTGATGTATCTACATTACTTAATTTAATTTCTGTAGTTATTTCTCTATCATTATATCTTGTTATTGCGCTCTGTTCTGTATAATTAGAATCTTTATAGACATTTACGATTGAATCGCCATTTATTGACACGTTTGTATAGTGTTCTGCTGAAAGCATTATAGATATACCTTCGTCTATATATCCAGAAATTGGATTGAATCCTTTTTCAGATAAAAAGTTTGTTGTTGTTTGTTCGCTTGTCGTTGGAAAATCCTTGAAATCTATAATATATTCATTGTTTGTATCATTATCTGTTATAGTAATTTTACCAATATAGAAATTTTCTTTATTTAAACCGTGTGACTTGAATTGTATGTTAGCAAGTCCAGTTCCTATATTTCCTACAGAATCTGTTATAGTCCTCAGTCCAGTGTCTAACTGCATACGTACCTCTGAGTATCCATTATTGTTAAACAATATTTCCACAGTATGTCTTCCGTCTGGAACATTGTTAAATATATAGTTATCGGTAAGAGAGTAACCTATTTGAATTAATTCTCCATCCTGAGAATTACCAGTAATACTTTCAAGTATTATCTGCCCACCAGGACCGTTGGGGTGTACATGATACACGTCTATCAATACCCTTCCGTTTGTTATTCCGTTTGCTGGAAATCCATGTTTTGAAAGAAGATCTAATTCTATTCCTTGACGACTATTATTAAATTCTAGCCAACTATATGGTGTTAACATGGGGTTTTCTAGATTTTTTGATAAGCGTCTTTTCAGTACCCAAGTGTCGCCGTAAGTAAATAAACCACCTTCTTTAATTTGTATTCTTTCATCTACACTTAAATTATCAACACTAACACCAGAACCCGCATAAGTTGTCATTATTGGAGCACCGTACGTTCTTATCACCGCATCATCATTAGTAAAAAAATTTATCGTATCATAGCCAGTATATACACTAAATGTAAGTTTAAATTGTATAATGCCGTCTCGAAGATTATATAGTTCTAGTTTTCTATCATCACCAGTTAAATTATAAAGTTGATACATATATTTGGTATTTGCATATTGGTCTGAAAGAAAAAGAGAAGACGAATTAGCATAATCAGGATTTAAACGTAAAAAATTAAATAAATATATATGATATTCATTTGTGCTAGCACGTTTTACATCAACCTGGCACATACCTAGCATGGTTACATACGCACCTAAACTACAGTATTGTGGTATTATACGTATTCTTCTAACATTAAAACCTACATTGCCATATTCATCTTTTGCTGTATATATTATTGTAATTACTCCGGTTGTAGTTGCTGATGGAAAATCTGGGTACGCTGTAGTTTCAACTGTTAATGGATTACCATTTTTATCTGTTGCTGTTGCCCCTTCATCATAATAAGAAGCACCTGTTGTAAGCGTAGTAGTACCTTTATACATCATATATTCACTAGAACCATTTAATGTTACAACCGGCGGTGTTATCACTACTGGTTGTTGCGTTCCACCACTATCTCCACCACTGGCTCCACCACTATCTCCACCACCATCTACACCACTATTATCTATTATATATACTCTTCTTACAATAGTAGTACTCCCCGCATTATTACTCGCGGTGAAAGTTATATTATATTCTCCCTCTACGTTTGTATTTACTATATCTCCACTCACAGTGATTGATTCACCACCAGTTGCCTGACAACCGAGATCAGTATATTGAGTTATACTATCCTTTTCTATAAATAAAGGATTATCACCGACTAAAGTTAACTCTGGTAAAGGAAATGCTACACCCGGTACGGGTAGCGGTGTTCCTGTTTCTAGTGCGGAAAGCACATATTGATTACCAGGTTGGAATCTATATATAAATGTTGTATCTGTAGATTCCGCTTGAAGATCACTATTAAAAATAACATTATTATTAAAATCAAAGTTTAAAATATAATCATCTAGATCTGTTGCCGGACTCATTTCGTCATAATACCTTCTTTTATGAACATATGCACCATTCACAATATTGAAATATGTAAATTTAATATAGCCATCATCACGATGAAAACAGACATATTGCCATTCAGCTGATGCTCTTGGGTTTATATAAACTGGTCCACCCGCTTGAGTATAAGCAGAATTACCCATAGATTGACCAGCTTTACGTGATGCCCACCCCCATATCGGTGCAACAGTTGGTGAAATTATAATATTATTAACTCCTTGATTTGCGAGTGATCCATGTGCACCAGCTTGACTATCTTTATTACCATATATTGTTGTAGGTGCAGGTGCAGCTCCTATAAATACCATTGAAATATATGATTCTGCTCGAGTAAATGTTACTCCTTTATTATCAAGAAATTGAATATCTGTTTGTCCCGACCCACTTGAATAATCCTGATAATTAATTGTTTCACTTTGACCAGTATCTTCATTTTTAATAAACAAATTACCATAATGACTCTCTCCAGGCCAATCATATTCTTGCCAAAAAGCTAGTTTTTGTACGTCTGATACATCAACATTTGAGGTTAAGACTGCAGTGGGATTCGTTTCTCGGTCTAGATAATGACTTTGAGTAATACCATTCCACTCAAGTTGGTATTCATGAATACCTGGAGATATATTATATATTCGCGAATACTTATCATTTTGTCCGGTTAATCCTGTGTAAAAGTAAAGATCTATGGTTATTTGAGGATACCACGTTTCTGCCAACCTAATAACAGTTCTACTACCATCAGTACCATAAAATCTAAATTTTAAAAGACCGTTACTTATTCCACCACTCGTATTCAATGTCGTTGTTAGAGAATAACTCCCATTTATATATGTTTCTCCATAATATGTATTTGGAGGATAGTAGGGGGGCGTATATTTCATAAAATATTCCCCCGCTGAAACTACATTTACTATTCTATTCCTTACACTTATATTACCAGCATTATCGGTTGCTGTATAGGTTATTGTATATGTTCCAGCAGTTGATGTATCTACGGTTCCACTTGTTGTTACTGATAAACTTCCATCTTTATTATCTGTTGCAATTGCACCTTCTTCAGTATATGTACCACCAACATCTAATTCTATAGTACTATCACCATTTAATGTTATTGTAGGTGGAACTGAATCAGCTTCTTCTATTACATTTATAGTTCTATTTGCTGTTGTTGAATTACCAGCACTATCTTGAGCTGTATACGTTACTACATATGTTCCAATAGTTGATGTATCTACGGCTCCACTTGTTGTTACTGTTACTGAACCATCTTTATTATCTGTTGCAGTTGCACCTTCATCTGTATATGACGCCACACTATCAACGATTATATACTTTATTCTATCACCAATTAATATTATTACTGGTGCCACATTATCAGCTTCTTCTACAACAGAAACTGTTCTATCTTTTGTTTCTATATTACCCGTACTATCTTCTATTGTATATGTTATTGTATATGTTCCTAAGGTTGTTAAATCTACTGTATTTAGATTAGTTATTACTATTTGGTCTGTTATATCACCATCTATAGAATCTATTGCAGACGCACCACCATCAACATATGTAGTTATACTACCTAACTCTATTTGTGTTGGATTATCACCTAATATTGTCAATACTGGTCCTACCGTATCAGCTAGTATATTTAAATCACGAGTGGCGGTACTGACATTTCCTGCATTATCTTGAACTGTATATGTTACTATATATTCTCCTACAATTGATGTATCTATAGTACTTTCTGTTATATTTGTCGCTTTATTTGTATAAGTTGCAGTAATTTGGTCAGTCACATCACTATCTGCATTATCTATTGCAACTACACCTATTTCCCTATAAGAACTCATACTTTTTTGTATTATATTAATGGGATTTTGACCTAACACAGTAATCAATGGTCCTTCACTATCATTTGCAGTACCTGAATTTATAGTCAGTTTATTATACCATACCTCATTTATTTTTTTCAATTTCTTTGTACTATTATAATATGCCAAATATACACTTCGTAATGCTTCTTTTGATGATTCTCTTACAATTGTATAACTATCAAAATAAAAATATGATAATTTATAATTATCTAGACTGGAAATTATGGAATATCCTGTATCATTTATTGTAGATTCTATTGTTACATTTGTGTACATTGTCCATGTATAACTTGCGTTATTATTCTTTACTGTATATTTCATTTTTCTAGTTTCAAAAATAGGCTTTACATTTCCACCTTCCAACAAATATGGTTTTAACATTTCTATTGTTATTTGTTTTTCATCAAAATCTGTAATGGGTTCAATTGGAGTTGCATGTTTATCTAATATATCTTCTATAGCAGTTTGGTCTGTTAACACATATACCCATACATCTACTTCTCTGGTTGTGTTATCATAATCCATATCAAAAGTATTCGTTTCATTATACCATATGTTAAAAATTTGTATATAATTATATAGTGAATATCCAGAATTATTTAATAATGTATTTACTATATTTATTGAAGTTGATGACATATTTATTTTAAAAGGTTCCAATCCACTATAAAAAGATGTATAATCAGATAAATCTGTTAAACCATTACTTGTTACTGTTGCATTCACTATTATTTTAGTATCTATCCATTCATATGTACCATCATTTTTTGATAAAAATTGTATTTTACGACTAGTATATAATACCTCATTACTAACTGTAGAATACGCATAATATATCCAACAATCTGTTCCACCGGTTATTTGAGTATTATTATACCACATATTGTATATTTCTTTTAATGAAATCACTTCATCAAAACTATTTATTAATGTGGCTAATTCGTCTCTTTTTATATAAGCGATTGATGAATTAAATGCTACTGTATGTACTTCTATATTTTCTACATTTATTGTTCTTGTTACTGATGTTGTATTTCCTGCATTATCACTTACAATATATGTAGATTCATATCTTCCTATTGTACTCGCATCTATATTATCTGTTATTACTACATAATTTGTTATATCACCATCTACATTATCTATTGCAATGTAACCCGGTTCACTATATGTACCATTTAAACCTAGAATATATGGGTCAAGACCTTGCAATTCTATTTCTGGACTTATTATATCTACTACATTTACTGTTCTTGTTGCCGACGTTGTATTTCCTGTATTATCACTTACACTATATGTAACTTGATATGTTCCGATAATTGATGTATTAACATTTGATGACGTTTGTATACTATTTGTAATGTTTCCATCAATATCATCATTTGCATATGCACCTTGATCAGTGTAAGTATTCCCGAGTGCTATATCGACCGGATTATTACCGTTAATTGTAATTGCCGGGCCAGATATATCTATTACATTTACTGTTCTTGTTGCCGACGTTGTATTTCCTGCATTA
>Ga0315330_10001593_pt1 | contig 15364 bp, 15 predicted proteins | sample M140m34915metaG_FD_203453 | JGI IMG/M metagenome (GOLD analysis project Ga0315330, IMG submission 203453) | Ammonia-oxidizing marine archaeal communities from Monterey Bay, California, United States - M1 40m 34915 | ecosystem: Environmental > Aquatic > Marine > Intertidal zone | place: USA...
TTCCTCTTTGAATACCTTCACCGAAATATGAGTCATAATCATAAGGATTAAACATATATATTTTTTTTACTATTTTAGGAAGTTCAATTGATAAGCTGGCTGCTAGGTTTGCACCTATAGATTCACCGGCAATGGTTAAATTTTTGAGTTGTAATTTTTGTATAAAATTAACAATAGATATTGTAAAAAAATTGAGATCATAATTTGTTTTAGTATTTATAGGGGAGTCTCCAAACCCAGGAAGATCAATTGAATAGACTGTAAAATTATTCTCTAATAACTTTCCTAGTTTATCTGAGTATTCTAGTCTATTTCTAAAAGTATGAAGAAGCAATATAGGTTTGCCTTTACCTATTTTTTTATACCTGATGAAGGTTTCATCGTTCAAATAAAATTTGTAAAGTGACATTGTAAATCTTAACTTTTTTATTTTCTTATAACTTATAAAGTATTATTATTTTACCATCTTATGTGCATTCCACCGAATATAGATAATGGTTGTCCAGGAGTTACAAATGTACCGCTTCCACCTGTTCCATCAACTTCATTTTCAGCAAGAATACCCCCAGTTTCAAAGTTTGTATCTAAGAGGTTTCTTCCTTCAATGAAAAAAACTGAGCTAAATGGTGTTCCTGGCTTTAGTGGAACTGAATATTCAGCGGAAGCATTTAATAAGAAATAACCCGCTACTTGTTTACCTTCTGCGTTATTTTCATCACCCCTATAAAACTGTTGTGAATTATATTCGGTATCTAAAAATAAACTTAATCTATCTGTGGGAGAGTAACCTATACCTATTCTTCCAATGTGAGGAGAAAGACCAGGTATTGCGTCTCCTGGACCAACTTGTATTTGATAAGCCTCTCTTGATTCACAAGATTCTTGATCAGCCTCTGCAGCGGTGTCACCTGCAGCGTTTGCACCATATTCATCTGAACCTCCACATGCGTGAGGGTTTTCTGAATGTCCTGCACTTGCAATTTTTTGATGAGTTTCAAATGATGCCCTGACATAAGAATAATTTCCGTACCAAGATAATTTACGACCTAGCTTACCGTTTAATCCAAGTTCTGTTCCCATTCTCTGAGTATTACCTACATTTCTAAAATATCCAGTACCAACTCTATTCCCACCAATGAAAATAATATCATTATAGTTTCGTCCAGCAAAAGCTGTGGCATTCCAGTTTATATTGTGTTCCATTCCGAATAAATTTCCTCCCTTTAAACCTCTGGCTCCCATTTCAAGGCTTCTATTTTTGACCTGGTCTAACGGAGGATCTGCCTGAAATGAATTAGGGAGTCTACATGGTTGATCAGGGTCTGCACAACCTAGTTCAGCAACAGAAGGAGTACGACTTGATTCCTTGTAGGTTGCGTAAACTGAAGTTCTTCCAAGCACTGGTGTGTTACCAAGTTTTCTAGTGACACCAACACCAGGATTAAATTCATTAAAAAAGTGATGTCCTTCTAGAGCAGTTCCATACTGATCTTCCATTTTTAAAGATGCCCAGTTCCATCTACCAGAAAGATTCAATGACGTAGAATCATTTAGATCAATTGTATTACTACCGTAGAGAGCTATATTATGAGTTGTAGCTTCTATATTTGTGATAAATATATTCTCACCTTCAGAATCCTGGCTTAAAAGAACACCTGTCCCTTGAACTCCTCTATCACTCTGGATAATACCAAGCTCGGTGGACGAGGCAAAACTATTGTGCGAGTATTCATATGATAACCCTGTAATAAGAGTGTTATTTTTATTGTAAAAGTCGGAGTCATATGTTGACTGGAAGTTAAATCCCATTTGGTTTTGTTTAGTATTAGATCTATTAATTGCTCCAATACTTTCAATTTCATTTTCATCATCATCAGCCTCTAATCCCAATTCTTCGTAACTTATAGTATTACCTGAAACATCTAAATAGGTTTCATCTGAACCACCAGAAACCTCTAATTCTGAACACAAAATACCATCTGCAGTTCCTCTGTCAGTATTATAACCCAAGCCGCAATCACCAGCTTCGAATTCATCACCATTATAATTTCTTCTTTCCATGTGACGATAATAAATATTACCTTGAATAGATAACTTATCGTTAACGAAGTGATTGCCACCTAAATTGGCATAGTAATTCTTGTTATGAGTATTGTCAGGATAAGTATAAACAGCATCCCTACCCTCTAAATCCATTAAAGTAAGTGGAACTGCTCCATTACCTCTTAAGTCGGTGTAGGCTTGCCCAAAATTAATGAAAAATTCTGTATCTTCATCTGGTCTGTATCTAACGTCACCAAATACAGTATTAAGGTATGATTCAGATTTATCTCTCCAACCAGAATCATAGTTAAAATTTGCGCCTAAGTAAATTGCGACATCATCAAATTGTTGCCCATACTCAAGCACTTCATTTGACCGCCCATAGGTCCCTCCAGATGTAGTAATATTTGCTCCTTCGAAGTTAAAACCGTTTTTCATTTCCATAGTAATGGCTCCACCAAGTGCATTTTGTCCAAAAATTGGATCACCACCTGTGAAAATTTGCATACTATTTATAGCAAATTCTGGAACAAGATCCCACTGAACCACCTCACCAAATGACTCATTAACCCTCATACCATTTTGATAAACTGCTATCGATTGAGCTGTACCAAGAAGTGGGCCACCAACGTAACCTCTAAAGTTTATATCATTTTGCATAGGAGAACTATTTAGATTAAATAATGATATACCAGTTGCTTCTCTATTAAGTGTTTCGGTGATAGAGAAATTTTTCTTTTTACCAATTTTTTCTCTACTTAAAGTTTGAATTTTACCGGGTACTCTTTCCAAATCCAAACCAGATCCTTGAACAGGTGTTACAGAAATGATATTTACATCTGGAGCAATATATGTTTTATTTTGAGAGTAAGCAGGATTATGAGCCAAAAAAGCAAGAATTGAAACATTTATAATGTGAATACTTTTATACCTATTATTTATTTTATAAATAATTGATTTCATGAATAGGCCTTCCTTTTGTTATACTCTGATAAACATAAATAATATTAAAAATAATCCAGAAATGCAACCCTTATAATCCATGTTGAACATTGCTTTGTAATACATTATGTATATCATATGCTAAATTTTCTAGAGAGATTAAAAACCAAAGAAATCAAGGATATTAACCCTGACGAGAAAAATTCATTAATAGTTTCAGTTTTAATTGAATCTGCAAAATCTGATGGTGAGTTTTCTGAGGCTGAAATAGAGAAAATTATTTCTATCATTAAGAATAAGCTAAAACTTGAAGACAAGCCCGCACACGAACTTTTTTATAAAACTTTAGAACTTAACCAAGATAATATAGAAATGTACTCGATAACAAAAGATATAAGGGATAATTTTGATGCAGATGAAATCAAAGGAATTGTTAAATATATCTGGTATGTTGTACTCTCAGATGGTCATCTTGATGATTTTGAAGCAGCATTAATGAGAAAGTTGACTGGTTTATTTCATTTGACAGGAAAAGAAGCCGCAGAGATAAAGAGTGCCGCTGAAAATGACTTAAACATCGAAATCTAGACCCTTAAGCTGCTTACTTCTTTTTTCAAATAATTTCCTATGCTTGATTGATTTCTGGTTAACTCTTTTTCTCCATAACCTAAAACTCGAAGGTTTTAAATTTTTTCGCATTATTTTTATTACTTCGGATTCAGCTTTACCCGTATTTTCTTTTATCTCTTCAAACGTAATCCTGTCAGCCCATGCTGCCCAAATTATCCAATCGATAGATTTTTTTTCTTTTGGCTCAACATTCTTTACTTTAGTTTGAGGTCTATCAGATTTTTTCATTTAAAATAATTTAGCCTCTTCAATTTCAAGCCTCGCGTTAAAATCCCTCCCATATGCAACAAACGCTATTGACTCAATATCCAAAGGCGAAAATGAGGCCGGTTGGTAGAAGTTTGATTTTGAGAACTCATTAAAGTTTATTATAATCTCACTCCAAGATTCGCCTGCCTTAAACTTCGCTGAATAAAATTGCCATGGAAAAATTAATTTAGACGTTCTTAAGTGCACAAAATAATTTTCAGAATTACCTCTAACCTTAATTTTAATACCTGTGAAACTTTTGTCATTGAGCTCAAGCTTTTTTCTGACTTGAATGAAACCTCCATTATTTTTTGTGCTGACATCACCTGAAAGTCTCAAAAAGAATTTATTATCATTCAAAATTTCAACTTTTCCAACTGAAAGCCCACCCATAACTTGATCACTAATATATTCCCAGTCTTCGAAAAAATCTTGGGGTTTGGTTATTTTTTCATCAATCAGATTCATTGCATCAGTTGAGAAATTAATCAAAAGAAAAATTGAAAAAAAAAAAAAATTCATATATTAATATTTATCATAACTAAAATAAAAAATCTAATTGACTATTAAAACATTCATAAACTTAAACTGTGATGTCAAAAATTTTATATTGTGAGGAAAAATGCCGGGAAAGGAAATCCAAAATTTAATTATTAAAACTCAGGAAAGGTGGGCCTCTCTTGTTTTAGCAATTGGCAAAGCTCATAAAAATAAAAGTAATTTGGAGAATTTAGTTTCAGAATTACTCAATGATATTTATGCTTTCAACCATTGCGATGTTTTATTTAAACCAACATTAGCTAGGGAAAAACAATTTAGGTCAACAAAAGGAGAATTTGAGTCTTACTTTTTGGGAAAGAACAAAGTCTGTAAAGAGGACAAAGGGTTTGCAATTAAAAATTGGAAATCTATCAAGTTTGAAAACTACAAAATAATTAATTGTAATGATTATTTTTTATCTATGGGAAATTATTACTTTGAAGATGATGAAAATAACTTACTTAAAGTTGAATATACATTTGGTTTTATAAAAATAAATAACAATGAATTGAGAATTAGCCTTCATCACTCATCACTCCCTTACGATGATTAATATAAAAAGATTTAAAACTCTGTATAGAGAATATAATTCAATGTATATGGATTATCTTGAACTAATTAACATTTTAAGTTCAGAAAGAATAATTTATGAATAAAAGTATTATAACAAATTTAACGGCATTATTTATAATTATTCTAGGAATATTTTCGCCAGTCTATAGTGATGAAATTACTTTAGCCGGCCTATTTAGTCTGTCAGGGGGTGTCACAAATTGGTTAGCAATTCATATGCTTTTTGAAAGAGTTCCCTTCCTTTATGGTTCTGGTGTAATCATCCAAAGATTCAATGAATTTAAGCATGGTATAAAAGAGCTTATAATGAATCAATTTTTTTCTAATGAATCAATTGGAGCAAATTTTAATGAAAAAAAATTTGATAAAGAGACCATTCTTAAAAAGATTAACTATGATGAAATATTTAATAAGTTTGTAGAATCAATTGAAGAATCGTCGATGGGTTCAATGCTAAGTATGGTAGGTGGCAAAAAAGCCCTAGAACCACTTAAGGCACCACTAAAAAATAAAATGAGGCTTATATTTGATGATTTAATTGAAAAGAATTTAATTGGAGATAAGTCACATGATGGAATAAAGTTTGAAATTGAATCTTTGATCAATAAAAGATTAGATGAATTAAGTCCGGTGGATGTTAAGCAAATCATAAAAAATATAATTCATAAACACTTAGGATGGTTAGTTGTGTGGGGAGGGATTTTTGGGTTTTTAATGGGATTATCAATTAGTATGATAGGTTAATTAAGTTGAAAAAGAAAAAAGATTTTAATTTTAAGAACTCGTATACAGAATTACCAAAGGAATTCTACCAAAGGATAAAACCAGTTGGTGTTAAGGATCCCAAGCTAATTAAATTTAACTCTGAACTTAATAATTTTCTAAATTTAAATTTAAATGAAAATGATGCGAATCTTGGAAGAATTCTGTCTGGTAATATCTTACCTCCTGGATCAGACCCTATTGCTTTGGCATATGCTGGACATCAATTTGGACATTTTGTTCCCCAACTTGGTGATGGAAGAGCAGTATTACTAGGAGAGGTGGTAAATAATGATTCTCAAAGATTTGATATCCAACTTAAGGGGTCAGGTGAAACAAAATTTTCTAGAGATGGTGATGGCAGATCTCCTCTGGGCCCAGTAATAAGAGAATATATTATGAGCGAAGCAATGTTTAGTTTAAATGTGCCAACTACAAGATCTTTAGCTATGTTGGAAACTGGAGAATTTGTGCAAAGAGAAAAATTATTACCTGGAGGTATACTTACCAGAGTTGCATCAAGTCATATTAGATTTGGTACATTTGAATATTTTAGCTATAAAAAAGATTTGAAATCATTAAGAATTCTTACTGAATATTCAATAAAGAGACACTTTTCAGAAATTATTGGTAAAGAAGATATGATCCTAGAATTCTTAAATAAAGTGCAAGAATTAAGTATTAAATTAGTATGTAAATGGATGAGTATTGGTTTCATTCATGGTGTAATGAATACAGATAACTCAACAATCTCCGGAGAAACAATTGATTATGGCCCCTGCGCCTTTATGGATTTTTTTGATCCTAATAAAGTCTTTAGTTTTATTGATCAGGGAGGAAGATACTCATACATTAATCAAGGTAAAATTATGTTTTGGAATATTTCAAAATTTGCTGAAACTTTAGTGCCCTTGATTGATAGTGATAAGAAAAAAGCTACCAAAAAAGTATTAAATATTTTGGAAAAATATCCTGATTATTTTCAAGAAAATTGGAATGAAAATATGAAAAGAAAAATTGGACTGAAAGTAAATAATAATATTAACTGCAAATTAATTACTGATTTTCTTGAAATTCTTTATCTTAATAATGTTGATTTCACACTAGCCTTTAGAAATTTATCTTATCTTTTGGATAAAGATTCCTTTAATGATAAATTCTTGACACTTTTCAAAGAAAAAAGAAAAATTAGGGATTGGGTTCGCGTTTGGGAGTCTAGACTTATAAAAGAAAAAGATAATAAAATGAAAATTCTTAGTGATATGAAACAGATCAATCCATTTGTAATACCACGAAATCATATTGTTGAGGAAACCATCAACAAAACTATGAACAAAGATTATGATCTTTTAGACGAGTTTCTAAAGGTCATGAAGAATCCTTTTAGTGAAACTGATAAGGAAAAATTCATTAATCCTCCAAAAATAAATGAACAAGTCCAAAACACCTTTTGTGGAACTTAGATTTTCACTAAATCACTGAAAAATTATTTTTTTTTGATTCATCGAATACCTCCTCCTCTGCTTCTAACCACAGTGGAATTGCCTTTTCTAATATCTCCTCACCATCATTTGTTAAAACAACCACTCTTTTTCTGAGATCTTTGTTATTAATATTCCTTATGAGTTTTCTTTTCATTAAAATATTAAGCCCTCTTGTCAAAGTTGTTCTATCCATAAATAATTCTTCAGCTAGTGCAACTAGGTTTTTCTTTCCACTTGTAGCAATGAAAGATAGTATTGAAAATTGTGTTATTTTTAGGCCAAGCGGTTTAAGCTTTCTATCATAAAGCTGAGTTGTTAACCTTGAAGCTCTTCGTACTTTAAAGCATTTACAGTTTTTAAGTTGTCTGAATTTAAAAGAAGAAGTCTGAGTCATCAAAAATCAAGTAGTGTTCAATTTTTTTATCTTACAACTTATTGATGAGAATCTAAATCTTTTTTTACATCTTCATGATCACCAGTCACAATATGGTGTCTACTCTTAACAATTAATTTCTCAAATAGTGGAATAAAAAGAAGTGGAACAATCCCTCCTATTACAATACCAATTATCATGCTTCGTAAATGTGGATCTAAATAACTTGCAACAAAATCTGCTATTATATGAGACATGGCAGCTCCTAATATTCCAGCTATATGACCTTTTGATAAAATCTTTAAAAATCTATTTATACTAAAACCCGTATAATATCCTACTAGCATTATACTTACGTGAACAAATCCAAATACAAACCCCCTAAGATTTCCGTTAACTTCGTTAAATAAATGGTTAATTAAATGTTCCATATAAATTTTTTAAAGATAATCTATCTTACAAGAGTTGTATTTATAGTTGTTTATTTTTATATACTTTTTTTATAGCACATCAATATAAATAGTTTTGGATAAATATATACAATATTGTTTAAAATAATTGGCGGAGAGAGAGGGATTCGAACCCTCGAAACAAAAAATGTTTACACGCTTTCCAAGCGTGCGCCTTCAGCCACTCGGCCACCTCTCCATAATAGCTATTAGCTCCCTGAAGTTTTGAGAACATTTATAAAAGCCGATTGAGGTATTTCAACCTTTCCAAATTGCCTCATCCTCTTTTTACCTTTTTTTTGTTTATCCAATAATTTATTTTTTCGAGTAACATCTCCACCATATAATTTTGCTGTGACATCTTTTCTGTAACTGCTTATTGTTTCTCTTGCGATTATTTTTCCTCCAATTGATGCCTGTATGGGAATTTTAAATTGTTGTCTAGGTATAAGGTCTTTTAATTTTTCACAATAGACTTTTCCTCGCGATGCAGATTTTAATTCATGACATATGAAGGATAAAGCATCAACAGGTTCGGAGTTTACTAAAATTTGAACTTTCACTAGTTTATCTTCCTTGTACTGTTTGAACTCATAATCAAAACTTGCATAACCACTAGTAATTGATTTTAATCTATCATAAAAATCAAACACTACTTCTGCAAGAGGTAGATGATAGATAACCATCGCCCTTTTACCAACATAAGTGAGATCTTTTTGAACTCCTCGTCTGTCTGTACATAGTTGAATAACTGGACCTAGATATTCATCAGGAAGTAAAATTGTAGCCTTAATTATTGGTTCAAATACTTTACTGATCTTTTCAATATTTGGAAGTTCTGATGGATTATGAATATTTATCATTTCACTATTTGTTTTTTCAACTTTGTAAACAACAGAGGGTGAGGTCGTTATAAGAACCAAATTAAATTCTCTTTGTAATCTTTCTTGAATTATTTCCAGATGGAGTAAGCCTAAAAAACCACATCTAAACCCAAGACCTAACGCAGCTGATGTTTCAGTTTCATAGGTAAAACTAGCATCATTTAATGCTAATTTTTCTAAACTGTCTTTCAATAAATCATAGTCATCAGCTTCAACAGGATAAAGACCACAAAATACTACTGGTATACTTGGTTTGAAACCTTTTAACGGATTTTGAATGGGAAGCTTTTCATCCGTAATAGTATCTCCAATTTTACAGTCACTTACATGCTTAATTCCAGCAGTAAAAAAACCAATTTGTCCTACGGTTAGTTCCTGTGTATATTCAATTTTTGGAGTAAAAAAACCACATTTTTCTATATTGTATGTTGCATTTGTCCCCAACATCATGATTTTCATCCCTTTCTTTAGAACTCCTGCTTGAACTCTTACTAGAATAATCACCCCAAGGTAAGTATCATACCAACTGTCAACTAACATAGCTATGAGTGTATTTTCAGGACTAGCAATAGGACAAGGCAACCTGTTAACTACAGCCTCTAGTAAGTTCTCAACTCCCTCACCAGTTTTTGCAGAAACTAGAATAGCATCAGATGTGTCTATACCAATTACATCCTCTATTTGTTTTTTTACTCTGTCTGGATCAGCGGCTGGTAAGTCAATTTTATTTAGAACAGGTATAATTTCATGATCATATTCAATTGCTTGGTAAACATTTGCTAATGTTTGAGCTTCAACACCCTGTGACGCATCAACAACTAGTAGTGAACCTTCACAAGAAGCTAGGCATCTACTTACCTCGTATGAGAAATCAACATGCCCTGGAGTATCCATTAAATTAAAGTTATAGGAATTACCATCGTTGTTTTTGTAATTCAAAAAAACAGTTTGAGCCTTAATGGTGATTCCCCTTTCTCTTTCAATATCCATTGAATCTAAAACTTGTTCTTTCATTTCTCTATCAGAAAGTCCTCCACATTTTTGAATTATTCTGTCAGCAAGTGTCGATTTTCCGTGATCTATGTGTGCTATGATTGAAAAATTACGAATATTTTTTAATGACATGTCTATCTCAACTTAGCAGAAAATTTTTCTTCTGTTTTTTTAACAATTTCTTCAGATACTTTATTAATCTCTGATTCACTCAAAGTTTTTACTTCCGATTGTATTTTAACCTCTATTGCAATGGCTCTATTTTGTGAATCATCAGAGTAGTCATCAAAAACTTTTACCGTTCTTATTAATTCTTTATCTAAGGATTTTATAAAATTAACAACTTCTCCGGATGAAATTGTTTTATCGATACTAAAAGAGAAATCCCTTATTGATGACTGAAAGCTTAATTTCTTAAACTCCTTCCTAGAATCTGATTTATCTTTTAAAAAATCTTTTAACTTTGAGAAATTTATTTCTAACATCGAAACATTATTCTTTAAACCAAAATCTTTGATTATTTGCGGATGAATTTGCCCTAAACTACCAATAGTTTTATTCCCAAATTTTATTGAGCAATTTTTGCCAGGATGATAATAGGAATTCGCTGAGTTTGAAAAATCAATTTTACTAGAATCTAAATTTATAATCTCAAAAATAGCTATCAAATCAGATTTCAAATCAAAAACGTCGAAGTCTCTATTTTTTTCAATCCAATTTTTTTCCACCGCTTTTCCAGAGCGCATAACCACTACATTCTCAGATTGATCAACTAATTTTTCTTCAAAAAAGATTGGTCCAATCTCGAATATTGAAATATTTTTTAATCCTTTATTGTTATTATTTTTCAAAATATTTAATAATCCTCCAACTAGGTTGGTTCTAAGGACTGATAGGTCTGTGCTAATTGGATTTTCTAAAAGGACTTTTTTATATGATGTTTTTAGAATATCCTCCCATTTCTGATTAACAAATGACCAGTTAATGGTCTCAGTTACTCCTCTAGAAACAAGAATTTCTCGTATTTTCTTTTTTGACTTTTGTTCTATATTTGTAACTTCATAGTTTTTTTTATTAAAATTCAAAGGGGTACTTTCAATATTATCATATCCAAAGAGTCTTGCCACTTCTTCAACCAAGTCCTCTTTAAGTGATATATCTTGTCTCCAACTTGGTGGTGATACAAAAAAGATTCCATCTTTTTCTTTTAATTTACATCCTATCTTTGTTAAAGATTGTATAAAAATTTCCTTTTTTAAATTTGTACCAAGCAGTTTATTAAGAAACTCTAAAGTTATATTTATCTCTGGTGATTTTTCGGTACTAATTGTTTCATTAACAATCGTTCCAATTTCGCCACCACAAGTTTTTTTGATCATATCCGTTGCCATCTCTATTCCATCTTTGGTTGATAATGGATCTATACCTCTTTCAAACCTATATCTTGCATCACTTTGAATATTCAATTTTCGCCCAGTAGACGAAATTGACTCTGGTAAAAAATATGCGCTTTCAATCAAAACATTGGTAGTGTTTTCGTCACATCCTGAATTTTTAGCCCCAAGTATTCCTGCAAGACTGATTATTTTTTCATCGTCACATATTACAATCATATTATTATCAAGAACGTACTCTTGATCATCTAGACCCGTGAATCTTTCACCTTTTTTTGAATGACGAATTGTTATATCACCACATAACTTGTCAGAATCAAAAACATGCAATGGCCTGCAATAATCAATGTTAATATAGTTTGTAATATCAACTAGTGAGGAAATAACTTTAATTCCTGTCTTATTAAATCTTTTAACTATAAATTCTGATGAAACTCCATTTTTAAGATCCCTTACCTCTCTAATCAAAAACTTAGGGCAATCTGAATCACTTATCATATTATTTACCTTAAACTTTGTTTTGTATGATGAATTATGTTTTTTAATTCTTAACTCTTTTTGTTTTCCGAAACCTGAAGCACTTAAGTCACGAGCGATTCCATATACACCAGCACAATCCACTCTATTTGGAGTGATTGCAATTTCAATATCTATTTCATCATCTTCAATATATTGACTAAAACTTTCTCCAATAATATAATTTTTATCAAGCTCAATGATCCCATCAGATTCATCAGAAAAACCTAGCTCTTGAGGGGAGCAAAGCATTCCATTTGATTGGATACCTCTAATTTTATTTTTAGTAATTTTAAATTCTTTATTTGAAGATGGATAAATAATTGCTCCAATTTTTGCAAGAACAGTTATCATACCTTCATGAACATTTTTCGCTCCACAAACTATTTCATGAAAGTTTTTTCCATCATTAACTTTACATACTTTAAGCTTATCAGCATTTGGATGATCTTTAACTTCACTAATGGTAGATACCACAAATTTTTCTAATTTATCTTTGGGATTATTTACATTTTCGACTTCTAAACCAATGCTTGTCAATTTATTACACAGTTCATCTATCGAACTATCAAAATCCAAATACTCTTTTAACCAACCTACAGTAAATCTCATATCATCGCCAATTTAGATCTGTTGTGTCAAATGGTGAAAATCCATAGTGTCTTAACCAATCTAAATTTCCTTCATAAAATTCTCTAAGGTCAGGCATTCCATATTTCAACATCGCCAACCTCTCAATTCCCATTCCAAAAGCAAATCCACTTAAATTGGTAGCATTACTAATTTCACAAAGTTTAAATACATTGGGATGAACCATTCCACACCCTAGAATTTCCATCCACTTTGTTCCTTTACCAAGAAAAATTTTCCCTGATTTAACTTCGCAATTGATATCTACTTCAGCTGAGGGTTCAGTAAAAGGAAAATATGAAGGTCTAAACCTCAACTTTAATTCACTATTTTTAAAGAAAACTTTACAAAACTCCTCAACAAACCATTTTAGATGTGAAAACTTTATATTCTCATCAACAACAAGACCCTCGACTTGATGAAACATGGGGGTGTGCGTCATATCTGAATCGCAACGATAAGTTCTACCAGGAGCAAAAATTCTTATAGGAAACTTATTTTTTTTAAGGGTCCTGATTTGAACTGGTGAGGTATGTGTTCGAAGCACTAGTTTTTCATTCTTGTGAGAATTCTTTAAATAAAATGTATCATGCATTTCTCGTGCAGGATGATTCTTTGGGATGTTTAGAGCCGTAAAATTATTAAAATCATCTTCTACGTCTGGTCCCTCCTGAAATGTTAATCCCATATTTCCAAGAATCGAAACAATTTCGTTAATAGTCTGGCTTACCGGATGAACCTTTGAAATTCTATTTGTACTATCTCTAGTAGGAAGAGTGCAATCAGTAAATTCTTTAGATAACTTCGATTCTAATTCTTTGTTTTCAAATGCAACTTTTTTTGATTCAATTGACTCTTGAAGCTTAACTTTTGCAATATTAAGTTGTTTCCCAAAGGTTTTTCTCTCCTCTACTGAGTATTTTGATAAGTTTTTGAGTTCTTGAGTAATGACGCCTGCCTTACCTAACAACTTAACTCTAACTTTTTCTAGAACCTTTATATCTTCTGAGTTTTCAACCTCATCCAATGATGATTGAATTAGTTGATTAAGATCATTCATTACAATATTACGTTCAGGCAGCCTTGACTTTGTTTACTATTTCTTTAAAAGAATCTGGCTCTAGGGCTGCAAGATCTGCCAAAACTTTTCTGTTAAAGTTTAAGTTCACTTTTTTAAGGCCATTCATAAATGTTGAATACTTTATACCATGTAACCTGCAACCTGCGTTTATTCTTTGTATCCACAAGCTTCTAAATTGTCTTTTTTTTACTTTACGGTCTCTATATGCGTATTGACCTGCTTTTTCAACAGCTTGGTTTGCTACTCGAAACGTATTTTTTCTTCTGCCGAAGTAACCCTTAGCTCTTTTAAGGATTTTCTTATGTCTAAATCTAGTTGTAGTACCTGCTTTTACTCTTGACATTTTATGACTACCTTAACTTCATATTTATATATTTTTTAACTATTGTACTATCTGCTTTAGACATGACGGTTGGGCCTTTTGCTGATCTTTTCATTTTTCTAGTTCTCTTTGACAAGTTGTGTCTTTTTCCACTGGCAAACATCAATATTTTACCAGTGCTTGTCACTTTGAACCTTTTTTTCGTTCCACTTTTAGTTTTAATCTTTGGCATAAAAAACTTTATAATTTTTTTAATATTTATATAGTTTTTTTTTCCTAAAGCAATAGTGTTTTCAATTTACTATCTCGGTGCAACAACCATAATCATCTGTTTACCTTCAAGTGTAGGAACTTGTTCTATTTTTGCCAAAGATTCTATTTCACTTTCAAGTTTTTTTAACACGTCCATTCCCCTTTGTTGATAAGTCATCTCTCTACCTTTAAACCTAAGTGTTATTTTAACTTTATCACCTTCACTTAAAAATCTTTGGATAGACTTGAGTTTAACACTGTAATCGTGGTCTTCTATACCAGGCCTGAGTTTAACCTCTTTTACTTCAAAAGTTTTTTGTTTTTTCTTTGCCTCAGCCTGTTTTTTTTGGAGCTGATACTTATATTTTCCATAATCAATTATTTTACATACTGGAGGCGATGCATTCGGTGACACCTCAACCAAGTCCAAACCCTGGTCAAAAGCCATTTTTATGGCTTCTCTTGTTTCGAGAACACCAACCATATCACCTTTTTCTGAAATTACTCTAACTGACTTAGAATTTATTCTTTCATTGATTGCAGGACCCTGCCTTGAAGAATTGAATCTATTTTTATTCATAAGTTTGTTGTTGCATAAATTAAAGTTACCCTTTCTTTTTATTATTAATCAAGTATATGTGACCAAGATACCCATAATTTAATCGATTCTGCAAGATTTTTTTATTTTTTTTATGAACTCATCGAAGCTATGCACCTCTTGTTCCTTTGATCCAAGTGTTCTTAAAACAACGTTTTTATTTTTCAATTCTTTCTCACCTATTATAGCTATAAAATTAATTTTCTGGAGAGATAGCTCTCTAAGCTTATAATTTAATTTTTCATTCCTGAAATCAGTAATACATCTAATTTCATTTTCCCTTAATTCAGAGGCAATCTCGTTTGCGTAATCATTGCAGTTTGAATTTATTGTTGCTAGAGCAACTTGGACAGGACTCAACCAAGCAGGTAGTCTTCCCGAGTAATTTTCTATCAAAATCCCTATGAATCGCTCAAATGAACCTAAGATTGCTCTATGTAACATTACTGGTCTGTATTTTTGACCATCCTCACCAATGTAACTAGCATTTAGCCTTTCTGGCAAAACAAAATCTACTTGTAGGGTTCCACATTGCCAATCTCTTCCGATAGCATCTCTTAATATAAATTCAAGTTTTGGACCGTAAAAAGCACCTTCTCCTGGATTAAGTTCATAATTATATCCAGCGCTTTCTACTGCATTGATCAAT
>Ga0315330_10001601_pt1 | contig 15337 bp, 12 predicted proteins | sample M140m34915metaG_FD_203453 | JGI IMG/M metagenome (GOLD analysis project Ga0315330, IMG submission 203453) | Ammonia-oxidizing marine archaeal communities from Monterey Bay, California, United States - M1 40m 34915 | ecosystem: Environmental > Aquatic > Marine > Intertidal zone | place: USA...
GTGTGGAGTTCATTGTCCAGCCATCAAAATAGACCAGGATTGGGAACTTGAAGATCCCGTCGGGCAGGCCTACGAAGTGTACGAAACAACGGCGGCCGAAATTGAACGAAGGCTTTCGCTGATTCTGGATCAATCATCTTGAGCCGATGGAACATCGCCGACACCCTCGAGGTCGATGCGTATGACGCTCACGGTACGAGCCCCGTTTTCTCCGTCCACTTCTTCGGATTCGCATGTCAAATGTTGAATGTTCACCGTTTCAGGCAACCCTTGCGCAATGTGCCCGTTGCGACGACGGCAGACTTCAGCGACGTCAACCGCCCGCGAAATGGTTGCCCCTCGTGCGACCAATTGCAACTCCCTATCACCGTCTTCCATGGCCTTGACAACCGCTCGGACATACGCATGGAGGGGTTTTTTTCCGACAAAAATGACTCGGCGTTCCGACATGTCTCTCGGGGGTTGATGGGCCCGTTCATCCCATAAACATTCATGGTAATTTTATCAAAAATGCCACGCAGTGGTGCGAGCGCCGGGACTCGAACCCGGGTTCAGGCGTTGGCAACGCCCGGTGATAACCACTACACTACGCTCGCTGGTAGCCGTCCCACCTAGACCGAGTTTAAACCATTGTCGGCCGAGAACCTTCCTGAAAGAAAGGGGTTGCGAATCGTCCTGTCATTGCATGCCAAACCGGTCGCCGCCGCCTTGGCCTCCCCGTCGCCACATCAACGTGAACACAACGGCGGCTCCAGCAAAGACAACCACACCAAGTCCACCGAGAACGGCCGCATTCAACCCCGCTCCTGTGCCGGTCGGCGTATTGGGTTCAACCAACGTGATCACGGAGGACCCCGTGTTGAGTTCGCCGTAGGTATCAAACGCTCGAAGAGCGACCTCATGGGTTCCAATTGGCGTGCCCTCCCGCACAGACAGGAGGATGCTGTAATTGCCATCACCGGCGACTTCATCCCCACCATTTGAGCCATCGTCGAACATGGTAGCCCATTCCGCACCACCAATGGGCGTATACACACCGAGCTTGATTTGGACCCGCTCAACACCGTCCGGATCGCTTGCTTTCACCGTGTAGGTGAAGGTTTCTTCAGGATTTTTGGCGATGGTTGCAGGCTCATAGTCAAGGGCGGGACGGTCATTGAGAATGTGAACTTCCACCGGGAACTCCCCTGTTGATGCGACATGGTGTGGACCAAACGTCGGACTTCCGACACCATCAGCGGGCGTATACACCCGCTGCTGGACCGTAGCGCCAAGCTCATCCGTGGCGATGACCAGCAGCGATTGATAGCCAGGCGTCATTCCAGTTGGCATCTCAACCATGGCGGCCCATGGACTGCCTGGACCTTCATTGGTCAAGTTGATGATTTCCCCTCCGTATTCCCTCAAGTCGATTTGGATCGAAGCAATTCCATGACCATCGTAGGCATTGATGTTCACCACCACCGATTGACCTCGTTCAAGGGAGGTAGGCACCATTTCGACGTCCATCAGACGAGGAGGCTGGTTGGTCACAGCGAGCGTCTCAGAGGCAGTGGAGGTTGAACCAAAACTGTCGATAGCTGAGACAGTGGCTTGGAGGTCGCCGGTTTGAAGACCGGGAAGAACGATGGCTGCGGTGTATACATCATCACCGATTCCGAGGTCCCCGTTCAGACCACGGTCGTTGAGTTGAACCACGCCTAAACCAAAGGCCGTCAGGTCCACTTGGACGTCAATGATGTTCCATTCTGCATCCTCCACCACCGCTTCGAGATGAGCGATGCCTCCACCTTCACCGACAGCGAGGCCGTTTCTCCATTGAATCTGACCTATGTTGGGTGGTGTGTTTTCATCCTCGCTAACGATTTCGGGGGAAAGGACGCGTTCCAAAACCTGTGTCTCTTCAAGAACCACCGATTCACCATCGTCACCAAACGGAACTGAGAGGGAGCGCTGAACGGAGGTTAAGAGCCCCTTCAATGGACCCGAGGACACCATGGTACCGGAGGCCAGACCCCCTTCTCCATCATAGGAACCTGTCCATTCGATGACGGTCAAGTTGTGATCGTCGCGGACATCGATTCGGGTCTCCCCTGCTGTGACCGTAAGCGTAACACCATCTTGTTGGCCCAACCGCAAACGGTCATGTTGAGCCAAAGGAATGGGCATCAGCCCTGTTTCTCGACCCACTGTGAGGTTCCCAAGGCCTTCTTCAGCGACCGGTGGTGTAGCGTTGCGCTGTTGAGGGCTTCGTTCGGGGAATTCCTCTCCTTCTGAAGCATCGGGGCCAGTTTCTCGCCAGACGAGTCGAACGGTGCGATTGTCCCAATCGGACTGGACGGTTTGGTAATCCCATGTTTGGTTATGCGTTGCCCCAAGTCCAGCCCCATCAAAGAAATTACCGCCGTTAATCCCGGTTATGTTGAACCATGACTCTTGGAAAATGACGTTGACAAGGAAAGCATCGCCCGTTGCATTCGCTTGCATTCCAGTGGTTTCAATGCCTCGAAGTACCCCAAAGGTTCCTTGAACATCACCGCTCAGGGTTCCGTCAACGTGCAGGTCGTCGATGACCGTCGTGCCATTTTCCAATTTCGTATGAAGGTCAAGAATTGTACCGTTCACCTGGAGGGAGGCATTTTCATCTTGGTCCTCAAAACCGAACGTTCCATCGCCGTAGAGCTCCTCCAAATGTTGGGTGCGAACGCCGTCTTCCCAACGATTGACCGAGGTGAAACCATCAAGAGACACATCCAACCGAGAGCCGTCCTCAATCAAAACAAAATCAGCCATGGCCTCAAACTGGGAATGTTGGAGGATTCGTTCACCGTCCACGTCAATGTATTCGAGGAAAAACACAGCGAGTTCTCCATCGATGTTGAGGGAATTGTTGTCCTCCCCCTCTTCTGAAATGTTGAGTAAACCGGTGGCCTCAAGCGACAAATGTTCTCCAACCACGCCGTTGATGACCGACCGATTGAGCAGAGCCTCCGACACGTTGGCGTTGATCACCGTGACCGTCTCGCCGTCAACGACGGTGGTGCGCAAATCCCCAAAACCACGAGCATCAAAGATTTGGCTGGTCAATGCGCCAGCGACGATGGTCTCGTTTTTCCACAACTGCGTGAACACCAAATTCAACGCTGTGGTGCCGTCCTCTGTGCTCTCGAGGGTTTGGAAGGTTCCGTTCCCAAGTTCCCAAGAAGACAGGGTTTCGCCAACACGCTCCTGCCAGCCCTGCCCAGTGAACTCCAGGGAGAAATTTTGCTCCCCGAATTCGGTTGAGTAGCCTTGGTCGAGTGCCCATGAGGTTGACAAAAGAACTTCATGGTCGTCCATCGGCTGATTCCATTGACCCACTGTAAACGCCCGAGTGGTGTCAATGGAGAATCCCGAAACCTCATTGTGGTCGGTGATGGTGATGGTGAGTTCGACGGTGTCGCCCCACAGAAGTGAGGTATTGAAATTCAAAAGCGCCGTACGTACACCGTCCACACTGTCCCAAGCCATCGTGTGCGCGGTTGAAAGCGATGAACCGTTGCGCTGATGAACCATGTCAACATCAAATCCGTACGTACCGTTATCGGAAAACGTCAGGAGGTAGGCATGGGCTGCGTCGGTCGTTCCATCGCCAATCCAGTGGGTGGTGATCTGAACCGACGGCGCGCCATCCGCTTGGACCGAGGCGGGCACCAACGAGGTCACCAAGAGGACCATGATGCACAACGGCGCAAGTTTCCGACGGGTGTTCATGGGAATGTGGTGGTGCTGCTCCCCTTCAAGACTTTGGGGAGAATGTGCTCTCTACAGGTCGAGAACATACCCGAACAACAAGGGGAGAACAATCGTTGCATCGCTTTGAATGTTGAATTTAGGCGTTTCAATTCCAAGTTTTCCCCAACTGATCTTCTCATTGGGTGGAGCGCCGGAATAGCCCCCGAACGAAGCAGTAGCATCCGTGATTTGACAAAACCACGACCACAATTCAACTTCGGTCTCTCCAAGGTCTTGGTGAAGCAGAGGCACGACGCAGATGGGGAAATCACCCGCGATGCCTCCACCCGATTGGAGGAAGGCCAACGGCGTGTTCGCCGCTTGGTAGAAACGCATCAAATCCGTCATGTAATGGGTGCCACTCAAAACGATGTCTGGGTGAAGTTTGCCCTGTGAACATCGGGCGGCGAAGATGTTACCGAGCGTGGAATCCTCCCACCCGGGAACATAAAGCGGCAGATCTACCTCAGCGGCGGCCAATACCCAAGAATTCGAAGGATCGGCTTGGAACTCGTCCGCGAGTGCTCCAGATGTGAGCAGCCGATACAGATAGCGATGAGGCAACAAGGATTCTCCTCCGGCTTGAGCAGCGCTCCAAATCTTCATCAAACGGTGCTCCAACCTTCGGATGGCTTCCTCCTCCGGAATGCAGACGTCCGTCACACGGTTGAGGTGTCGCTCGAACAATTCCAAATCATCTTCTGGTGAAAGGTCCTCGTGAGATGGCACCTTGACATAGGCGTCATGGGCCACGAGATTGAACACATCTTCCTCGAGGTTGGCTCCCGTGCAGGAAATGGCCGCCACATGTCCAGCCCGAATCATGTCCGCCAGGCTGCGTCCGATTTCAGCTGTGCTCATGGCTCCGGCAAGGGTCAGAAAAAGACGCCCGCCATCGGTGAGAAATCCAGTGAGGGAACGAGCCGCTCGGCCTACGGTTCCAGCGTTGAAATGGCGGTAATGCTCATCCACAAATTCTCGCACGGTCATCTTCATGCCTCCGTGATGAAGCGATTGACTCGCTCCCGACGAAGGCATACGAGGTCAGGCATGCGTTCCAAGAGACGTTCATGGAGGTAGTCAGCGATGTGGCCGGGGTCGGTTTCCCCGCATGTGAAACAATCAACGGCCAGCAAGCCTCGGTCAGCATAGCAATGGGCGGTGATATGGCTCTCATCGATGAGCACCACGGCTGCAAATCCAGGAGGAGAGGTCGTGCCGTCAAAGGGGGCGAGATGAGCATGCACTTCGGTCGCAGAACTCTGAGCTACGGCTTCCCTCATGAGCTCAAAGAGCCATTGATATTCATCCTCATCGGCAAATCGTGCATGAACATAATCCAAGAAGACGTGGGCTCCTTGGCTTGGATTGACGACCATACCCTCACCTGCGCTTTGCCCCACCGCTCGCTATTTCAAAATGCCGAATTGGCTGTGGTCTCAAGTTTTGAAAAATACGAACGGTCAAATTCCAAATGGCCTGAAGAGGCCGTTGGCTCCCACCGAGCATTTTCCCGTGCTCGCAGGTGAGAGGCCACGATTTTTGTGGCCAAACAAGCAGCGGTAAACTGTGTAAGGGGTGTGCCGTCTTGAGGTACGATTTCATTCACATCGGCGCTGATGACCGTCACCTGTGGATTGGCAAACAGGGTCTCAATGGTTTCAACCGCCTGCCAATAGCTCAATCCACCCGGCACAGGTGTCCCCGTCGCAGGCACCAATGCGCCGTCCAATCCATCAATGTCGAGGGTGAAATGAACAGGACCAGAAAGCGACTTGAGTTCGTCAAGCCACCGATTCCATGCTTCTCCGCCAGTGTGCGGGTGTTGCGTGTCCTTCGCGAAGTACGTGGTGATTCGGTCATCGGCGTTGATCCGCTCGTGTTCCTCCTGACTGTACGCCCGTACACCCGCCTGAAAGAGGCGCCCCACGCCGATGTCAAGGCTTCGCGAAGCGGCGCAGGCATGAGAAAACACTTCACCGTCCAACGAAGTTCGTAGGTCAGCGTGGGCATCGAGTTGAACCACGGTCAAATGAGAGAGGTCGCCCTTCACGGCAGGATGGTGCCGTGCAGCGTGCATGATGGGAGGCAAAATTCCGTGCTCACCGCCCAGAAACAGTGGAAAGAGGTCCCCCTTGAAGAACTTCAAGGCATGGCCGGCGAGTTCGTCAAGTTGCCCACGCAGGGTGGCGGCGGTACCTTCCCAAACCGGTTCGGTGACAATGCTTCGTCCCGCCGGTAAATCGGTGCCGAGGTGTTCATCGTAAAGTTCGACTTGTGCACTCGCATCAAGGCATGCCTGAGGCCCATCGCAGGCCCCCATGCCGTAGGAGGTTGTGAGTTCGTAAGCCAACGGAACCACCGCAATATCGACGGGGCCATCGCTTCGTGGAAGACCGAGAAAGGCACCCTCTTCAAACGCCTCCTCCATGCTTTCTGTCCGTCTTTGCCTCCTTCATCATCCTACCGATGCCAAACGCGCCCCGAATTAAAGGCTCAAAGGAACGATTTCAAGAAAAAGGATGGAACACTTAATATGGGTCGGTGACCAATAAAATATAGCAACGGGGACCGAAAACACCCGGTTCACTTGTTGTGGGGGCGAGCACATGGGGATGACAATGGCAGAATTAACCAAAGCGATACAGCAACACATTGACTTGGACATGGACGCTGAGGTCGCTCAAGGCATGGCCGAGCACGCCCTCGGTTTCTTTGGATTTTACAACCGCATCATCGACAATGCTCTTGAACCAACCGACCGGAACTTGTTTTACATGTTCCAAGATTACGACCTCTTGACCACGGAGTCCGAAGAAACCACCTTGTGGGATGGACGGGAATGGCGCATTCACTACTGGAAGTTTAAGCCCGACCTCCGGGAGCGCGTCGAAGCCTACATGCAACGAAATTTGCAAGAGGATGACATCGATCCCTTCTCCGACATTTACTCCACGGACGGCCCAAGTATTTGGACCCGTGAAGGTGAGAAAGTCGCCAACCCGAACGCCTTCACCTCCGACTGGTGAACTTGAACGATGCAAGTGTTTTTCATTTGTAGCCACGAGGCAGAACCATGCGAGTAGCCGTCGGTTTGGTTGTTTGCATGATGTTGGCCGTCATTCCAACGGCTGCCGCTCAGTACGACCCAACGCAAACGCCCATGTGGCCTGGTGAGCCGGTTGACAGCCACGTTCACATGACGTGGGCTGCCCTTACCATGGAGGTCAACGATTGGGCCGACGAGAATTCCGACATCGTTGACTTGGTCAGTGCCGGTAAATCTGAACTTGGACGAGACCTTTGGGTTGTGCGCCTTTCTGACTGGTCGATGGAAACCAAAGCAAACGGCTCGAGCAAAGAAATCGTCTACATCGACGGAGGCCACCATGGCAACGAATACCTCGGGACGGCCCTGGCATGGTTGTCTGCAAAATGGTACATCAACGGATGGAACGAAGGCAACGAAGAAGCCATCAGCGTACTCCAAAACAACGAGCTTCACATCCTCATTATGCTCAACCCCGATGGAAACGACATCGATACCCGTTGGAACATCAATCAAGTTGACCTCAACCGAAATTACGACCATTACTGGAACACGTGCCCAACAACCCAACCTGGAAGCAGTGCATTTAGCGAAGCTGAAACGGCAGCCAACGCAGCCTACATCGACGCTCATGTCACAGACGCCGACCTGTACGTCACCATGCACACGGGTGTTTGGATCATTCTCTATCCTTGGGGCAAGTGGCCTGAACAGCCGCCCGACTGGGAACTTTTCTGGACCATTCGAGACACCGTAAACGCTGGAATTTCCGACATCCCCATCCAAAACGCCAACCAAGGACTTTACCCCAATTGCGGCACAAGCCGAGACTATGGCTACGGTAAAATGGGCTTCCCGACGTTCACGTTCGAAACGGACGACGAGCAATTCGTACCGGGCAGTTTTGAGAACATCAACGACCGTTTGGCCGAAGAGATGGATGTCATGCGCTACCTCATCGAGAACGTTTGGTATTGGCGTGCCCGACTTGTAGCTCAATCCCTGACCGTTGAAGAGGGAACCCTCACGCTTGACATCATCAATCACGGCCAAGCCTCAACCGCCAACGCCAGCCTCGAGTACCACAACGCTGCGGGTGAAGTTCTCTGGGCTTCGACGCTGTTTGGAGTGAACGCCACGAACAGCACAACGATTTCCTTTGATGTTGACCAAAACGTCTTCACCACAGAGGGGACATGGAACCTCAATTACCAAAAGCGCGTGATCAACGCTTCTGTGTGGGTCAATGAAACCGTTGACAGCAACCTCACCGTGAACTTCGTTGAAACCGAGGAAGGATTCCTACTCGGCTTTGGATTGTTCAATCCACTGGCCGTCATCCTCGGCATGATCGGTGTGAGCATCATTTCACGGCGAGAAGATGAGGACCGGTAAGCGGCATCCCCGCAGAAAGTTATTATTTCCCAAGGGCTTGGGTTGACCATGAACAGAAACACTTCACGTAATCAGCGGAAGTCCCGACATCCCAAACCATCAAAGAGAAAGGTGGTCGCTCCAAAGATTGAGCAACCCTCGCCGTCAACGACCGAGGGCGAATCCTGCCAAATCTCGGGTTGCGGCTGCGGCAAGTGAACCCGCTTGGCCATCAACCCAATCCGCCTCCTTATTGGGAAGAGCCCCGAAACCACACTTACGAAAGAGGTGAGGCACTGCGAGGGTTGAAGTGTAGGAAATCATTGGCGTGAGTCGGTGAAACCATGCAAGTGACCATCAGTTCAGGAAACAACATCAACGGAACCCTCGTCCTCCCCCTCTTTGAAGGCGAAGAAGCGCTGCCCGAAATCGTCGAAGGCATTCCAACGACGCTCAAGAGCCAAATCAACCGTGTGCTGGCTGATGGTGACTTCAAGGCCAAAGCCAACGCTACCATGACCCTCATGGGCACCGAAGGCGGGAAAGCCATGCTGGTTGGACTCGGTAAAACCGACAAGGCCGACGTGCACGCTTACCGAGAAGCAGGTGCAACGGTGGTCGCTTCGTGCAAGAAAGTTCACGGCGGCGAGTTAACCATCGTCTTTCACGACGCTGATTTAGCATCCATGACCTCGTTTGCCGAAGGCATGATGTTGCGTGATTACTCCTATGACCTTTACAAGAAAAAGGACGATGACGACGAAGACATCAACCTCTCAGCTCGCATCAACTGCAACGAGGGTGATGCAATGGCTCTCTCTGCAGCCATTGACCGAGCCGCCTCCATCGTAAGCGGCGTCCATCTCTCTCGAGACCTTGGGAACTGCCCACCCAACGACATGTACCCCATGGCGTTCGCCGAAAAGGCCGAACTCTGGGCAAAGCAGTACGACAACGTGAAGGTGGAAATCATCGATTACGAAGCCGCAAAGCGCCACGGCATGGGTGGACTCGTGGCCGTTGGCATGGGGTCTTCTCGAAAACCCTGCATGGTCATCTTCACCCTTAACGGCGATCAAAAAGGACGACACCCCATGCTGGTTGGCAAGGGAATCACCTTTGACACCGGTGGTATTTCGCTCAAACCCGGTGCGAACATGGACGAAATGAAGTACGACATGGGTGGCTCTGCTACGGTGTTTGGAACCATGGAGGCCTTGGCATCCAGTGGCTACCCCGGTAAAGTGGTCGCCATCACCTGCATGGCAGAAAACATGCCCGCTGCGAACGCCCAACGACCAGGCGATGTCATCACGACCCTTTCGGGCAAGACCATCGAAGTGCTCAACACGGACGCAGAAGGCCGATTGGTGCTTTCCGATGGACTTTGGAAGGCAGGTACGGACTATGAACCAGAATACATTGTGGACTTTGCAACCCTCACCGGCGCTTGTGTCGTTGCGCTTGGACATGAAGCCACAGGATTGTGGTCCAACGATGATGATTTCCGCACCCGTATTCACGAAGCTGGAAACGACGTTGGCGAGCTTGCCTGGCCCATGCCCCTCCTCCCTGCCTTTGAGAAGGAGATGACAAATTCAAAGATTGCCGACACTCGAAACCTCGGCGCTGGGCGCTACGGTGGTGCCAACACCGCCGCTGCTTTCCTCAAGCAATTCGTACCAAGCCGAGGCGAAGGCGATGACGCTGAACAAATCACATGGGCACACATGGACATCGCTGGAACCTACTGGGGCGCCAAGACCAACAAAATGGTCAACCACGGCGCTACGGGTGTTCACGTTCGAACCATGGTCCGTTTGATCACCGGCGAGTGAACACAGGTCAATTCCTACGTTCACCCGACCCCAAATCGGGTACTTCGAATGCCAGATGGTGCAAACCTTTCCAATCGGACAACGGTGCATCAAGGCTCAGCAGACTGTTTTCATTAGATTTATATGGGGTTGCACCTTGGCAACTACATAACCGATGGTTTAGTAGTGGTTCGCAATGACAGATGAATGGGAAGATGACTTGTTGGACAAGTTGGAAGAGATGTTGCGAAACATGGGCATGCCCATCAATCGGGAACAACTCAAAGGCTTCATGAACCAGTTCAAGGACCAATTTGATGCGCTCGGCATCAATCCCGAAAAAATCGCCAAGGGTGAAGTCAATTTCAATTTCGACATGTCAGACCTCTCAAAGATGTTCAACGCCGGCACGTCCATGGAAGACCTCCTCAAGAATCTTGGAATGGACATCCGAGTGGACGCCGCGCCCGTTGAGATCGACCCTTCAGCTTTGGAAATAAACGATGATGAGACCGTAAAACTCCCCGCTGAGGATGTCTATCTTAGCGGCTGGAACATGTCGGTCACGCTCGATTTCGCCCTAAAAGGGGACATCGAATCCGAGCAGCTTGAAATTGAACTTATCAAAAACGGTTCTCAAATTGAGATCATGCGTGCAACCCAGCCAAAGCCATTGGCCCTGGTGGAACTCCCCCATCCTTGTGATGATGTGGTGGACTGGACCCTGAACAACGGTATTCTTGACATCACCCTGAAACTGACGCCACAAGGAAAGGCGTTGGAATCGGGTGATGACGACACCCTCCCTGCCCCGGGGGAGGTGAGCATTGACCTCGGAGACGATGACGATGACGAAGACGACGGTGGCATCCCCATCTTTTGAAGGACGTGAAAAAAATGAGCAAAGTGATTGGAATAGATCTTGGAACAACGAACAGCTGTGTGGCCACCATCGAAAACGGTGAACCCGTGGTCATACCGAATGCAGAAGGCGCCCGAACTACCCCCTCGGTGGTCGCCTTCGCCAAGGACGGCGGAGAACGCTTGATCGGTGTCACCGCAAAGCGGCAAGCCGTCACCAACGCTGACCGCACCATGATTTCCGTGAAGCGACACATGGGGACCAAGTGGACCACCGATGTTGACGAGACCACCTACACTCCACAGGAAGTCTCGGCCTTCATCCTCCAGAAATTAAAGGCAGACGCTGAGGCTTATCTCGGTCACGAAGTGAAGCAAGCGGTCATCACTTGTCCGGCTTACTTTACCGACGCTCAGCGAAAAGCAACCAAGGACGCTGGCCGCATTGCAGGGCTTGACGTCTTGCGCATCATCAACGAACCAACCGCAGCTGCATTGGCTTATGGTGTCGACAAAACACAGGACCAGACCATCCTCGTCTACGATTTGGGCGGTGGAACCTTTGACGTCTCTGTGCTCGAAATTTACGAGGTGGACGGCCAACCACAGATTGAGGTCAAAGCAACAGCAGGAAACAACAAGCTCGGTGGCGACGATTTCGATGAGAAAGTCATTGCTTGGATGGTGGCTGAATTCAAGAAAGAAACGGGCATCGACCTTTCAAAGGATAAGCAAGCCATGTCGCGCCTCAAAGAGGCCGCTGAGAAGGCCAAGATTGAACTGTCCGGAACCCAACAAACACAGATCAACCTTCCGTTTATCTCCATGGCCGACGGCCAACCTGTTCACATGGACCTCTCTCTTTCAAGGGCCAAATTCGAGGACCTCATCGCCAAACTCATCGAGAAGACGATGGTCCCCACTCGGCAAGCGATGAAAGATGCTGGGCTCAAGAAAGGCGACGTTGACAAAGTGATTCTCGTCGGTGGGTCCACTCGGGTGCCCGCTGTGCAAGAAGCCGTTGAGAAGGAAGCCGGTAAACCACCGTACAAGGGCATCAATCCCGACGAGGCAGTCGCCATGGGGGCAGCCCTTCAAGCCGGTATTATTTCAGGAGATGAGGGCGTTTCCGACATCCTCTTGCTCGACGTCACTCCGTTGACGCTCGGCATTGAGACCCTCGGTGGCGTCATGACGACCATGATTGAACGCAACACCACCATTCCTGCTCGACGCTCAGAAATCTACTCGACGGCATCCGATAACCAACCCGCTGTGGAAATCCACGTCTTGCAAGGGGAGCGTGAATTCGCCAAGGACAACGTGACGCTCGGCCAGTTCCAACTGGTTGGCATCCCTCCCGCTCCACGGGGCATTCCGCAAATCGAAGTCACCTTCGACATTGATGCCAACGGCATTGTGAACGTGAGCGCCAAAGACATGGGCACCGGCAAAGAGCAATCCATCAAGATTGAATCGGCCACCTCACTCAGCGAAGACGAAATCCAAGACAAGATCGCTGAAGCCGAGAAATTCGCAGAAGAAGACCAGCGTCGCAAAGCCAAGGTTGAACTTCGAAACATGGCCGATCAAGTCGTGTACCAAACACGTCGCACCCTTGAGGAATCAGCCGACAAGTTGGACGAAAGTGATGTTGACCCTGTAAAAGCCCACCTTGACGAGCTCGAAAAGATGGTTCAGGGCGACGATGGCAAGCCAATCGATATCGATGCGATGGACGACGCTGCCATCCAAGCCAAGGTCAAGGAGATTGAGGAATCCATGCACGCAGTCTCAACGAAACTCTACGAGGCGGCTGCAGCCGAGATGGCTCAGCAAGAGAGTGGCGAAGACGGCGACATCAGCGTTGATGACGGCGTGGTTGACGCTGACTTCGAAGTTGTTGAAGATGAAGACTGAGCAAAGGGACGAGCGTTGTTGAGCGCTTGGCTTATTGGGAAGCATTTGGTGGACTGGCCATGAGCGAAGTCCCCATTCTGAAGGAGACGACGCGTACTACGGGCCGTGAAGCCCTGCGCAACAACATCACGGCCGCCATGGCGTTGGCTGGTGCGGTGCGGACCACGCTTGGACCGCTTGGACAGGACAAGTTGCTCATCGACGATGAGGGACGCACCATGGTCACCAACGATGGTGTGACCGTTTTGGAATCCGCCAAGGTTGAACACCCCGTGGCGAAAATGTTGATCAACGCCTCAACCACCCAAGACCGGATTGCCCGAGACGGCACCACCAGTGCTGTACTCCTCTCCGCAGAACTCCTTCAAAACGCATGGGAATTGGTATTGCAAGGCGTCCATCCATCCGCCATTGCCCGAGGCTACCGACACGCCGAGGAAGCGTGTCGCCAACACTTTGAGACCTTGGTCATCGAAGCGACGGAAGAACACATGATGGCAGCCGCAACCACTTCCTTATCGGGAAAAATTCACCGAGCCATGCAAGACCACCTCGCAGCCTTGGCGATTCAAGCAGCAAAAGCGGTCGTTGAAGAGCGACCCGATGGCCAAGTCGCCGACCCTACCCGAGTGAAGATTCTAACCCAAACGGGTGGAAGCATGACCGATTCATCCCTCGTCACAGGTTTGGTCTTGGCCAAGAAACGGGTCACAGACCGCATGCCAAAGCAAGTCACATCGGGTAAAATTGCGCTGGTTGACGGAGGGATTGAACGCCGAGAAATGATGAGCAACATGAAGCTCAACGTTGCCAATACAGGAGTTTTGGAGAGTTTCCGTCAGCAAGAAAAGACGGTGCTTCTTGACCAAATCAATCACCTCGTTGACCTTGGAGTCACGCTTCTGGCTTGCAAGGAAGGGATTGATGACGATGTCCATGCAGCCCTCACGGATGCAGGCATCCAAGCCTACCGGCGTGTGGCTCGCTCAGATTTAGATCTGCTCGCAAGAGGAACCAATTCGACCCTCAAAAACGATGTAAAGGGATTGATTGAAAGCGATCTTGGCGTGTTCATCACCAGCAATAACGAACGTTGGAATGGCGTCATGCATTGGATTGTTGAGACCGAAGAGGGGGGAGCTACCTTCATCGCCAAAGGCTCAACCAACGAAACGGTTGGTGAAGTTGAGCGTTGTTTTGCCGACGCGCTAGGCGTAGCCTGCCAACTTCTCGAAGAACCGTACCTCCTCGCCGGCGGTGGAGCGACCCAAATCGCCCTTGCACGGCACCTGCGCCGGTTTGCTGAAGGCTTCGCTGGTCGAGAACAGTTGGCCATTGAAGCCTTTGCTGATGCCCTCGAAATCATCCCCAGGACCCTCGCGCAAAACGCAGGACTTGACCCCCTGGATTCGTTGCTGCAAACCGTGGCCCAACAGACCACGAGCAACGACCCATCCCCCCATCACATCGGTTTGAACATTGAGAACAAATCACCCACAAACATGGTGAACGATGGCGTGGTTGAACCCCTTCGAATCACTCGCCAAGTCCTCGCCGGAGCCACGGAGGCAGCCCTTTCTGTTCTCCGCATCGATGATGTTCTTTGGGCGAAACAGGACCCTACGATTCCAGAACTCCCTGAAGAAGACTGATTGCACTCCCGTGCATGTAACCGGCCATATATATACGGGACGCTCGAGCGAGGGGTGTGTCCGAAACGGCTACCATCCCCGTAGGGATTGACGATATCGCCATCCATTTCCCGCGTCTCTACATGGACATGAAGGACTTCGCCGACCTTCGGGGTGCCGATTACGGGAAGTTAAGCAAAGGCCTTGGATTGGAAGCCATGGCCATCCCCGACGTCCACGAAGACACCGCCACCATGGGAGCCATGGCCGTTATGCAACTCATTGACCGAAACGGGCTCGACCCGAGAACCATCGGTCGCATGTACTTGGGCACTGAATCTGCCCTTGACGGAGCCAAGCCCACAGCGACCTACATCGTGGACATGTTGACACAACGCTATGCCGAGCGATTTGGCCATGACTGCTTCCAAACCTGCGACGTCGTCGATATGACGTTTGCCTGCATTGGAGCCGTGGATGCGCTTCACACCACCTTGGACTGGGTAGCGCGATCCAGCGAAACCGATGAACGCCTCGGCATTGTGATTTTTTCTGACAACGCCAAGTATGCTCTTGAGTCGTCTGGAGAATACACCCAAGGCGCCGGTGGAGGTGCTTTGCTCATCCGCCGAGATCCCCGCCTTCTGGAAATACCAGACTGCATTGGAGTCTCCACCACGCCCGTCCATGATTTCTTCAAACCACGTCGAGAAGTCTCCCTTCGCTCCGTGATTTCAAACGTCATCCAACTCGCTCAAGAAGCGGGTCAAACCGTCAAGAAAGGATTGGTGGAACGGATGATTCGACACCTTCCAAAGTCCACGGTCCGAAAACTCGGAATTTTCGCTCATGGAGAGGAGAAGGTCAGTGTCCACCGAGACGAACCCATCTTTGACGGACAATTTTCCAAC
>Ga0315330_10001602_pt1 | contig 15337 bp, 19 predicted proteins | sample M140m34915metaG_FD_203453 | JGI IMG/M metagenome (GOLD analysis project Ga0315330, IMG submission 203453) | Ammonia-oxidizing marine archaeal communities from Monterey Bay, California, United States - M1 40m 34915 | ecosystem: Environmental > Aquatic > Marine > Intertidal zone | place: USA...
TCGCATTTTAACCCAAGTTTTTTCTCAACACCTGAAGATAAGTCAACAATTGGTGCTTTGGTAATTTTTATAGCTTTTTTAATATTGCTTTTATTCAATCCACCAGCAATAATCCATTCTCTTGAGGATTTAAAACCATTTAGTAATTTCCAGTCAAAGCTTAATCCAGTACCTCCAAACAAGTTTTTATCAGATTTTGTATCAAATAAAATCATATCACAAAAATTTTTAAATTCTTGTGAAATATTTATATCTTCTTTTGTTTTGATCGGCACAGCTTTTATTATCGGTTTATTTATTATTTTTTTAAGATCACTCACATAACGAACATCCTCGTCTCCATGAAGTTGTATAATATCCAAGCCAACATCCTTTGAAATTCTCTCGACAGAATCAATTTTTTGATTGACAAATAGACCAACCTTTTTTGGACCACCGTTAAGTCTACGAATTATTCTTTTTGCTAGATTAGAGCTAATACACCTAGGTGACTTATCAAAAAAAACAAGTCCAATATAATCTGCATCTATAGATGCAAAAGCAGACTTTTCGTCATTAATACCACAAATTTTAATTTTTACTTTCAATTTCTGATCTTATATTTGCAATTATTTTATTTATTGAATTTATTGGATTTGTTGAGGATGTTATAGTTCTTCCAATAACAAGTAATGAAGAACCATCAGAAATTGCTTTTCCTGGAGTTGATAATCTTTTCTGGTCATTACTATTGTCATTTGCCATTCTTATTCCTGGAGTAATATAGATTAACTTCTTTCCAAATTTGTTTCTCAATTGTTTAACTTCTAATGGCGAAGAAACGACTCCGTCTACACCTGACTCAAAGCCAACTTTTGTTAATTTTTCTACAAATGTCGATTCTGATATGTTTATACCAAAACTTTTTAGATCTTTCTTATCTAAACTTGTTAGCAAAGTTACGCCAATTATTTTTGTTTTATTTTTAACTTTCACCAGTTCTTTGAGCATATTTTTACCACCACTTATATGAACAGTTAAAAATTCTGGATTTAAGTTTATGATATTTTGTACGGCTTTTTTTACAGTGTTAGGAATATCGTTCAACTTGAGGTCAAGAAAAATTGGCACCCCAAACTTTTTAATTTTTTTGACGCCTTCAATTCCATATTTTAAGAAGAATTCAAGTCCAAGTTTGACTCCCCCAATTTCTTTAGATATTTCCTGTGTAAAATTAAGGGTTTTTTCTAGACTGCTAAAATCAAGCGCGCAGTAAACATATTTTTTTAAATCCATAACTAATTATAGAGTTTTTCTTAGATAAAAAAATAAAAAACCTAATAGAAAACCAAGAAATAGTAGAGAAAAAATCAAAATATAAAGAGGTAATTCAATATAATATGGAACTGGAAAGAAATTTATTTTTACGATGGATTTATTACTAATTGAGAAAATAGAGCTAATTGTGATTATTATAAAGAAAAGAAAAAAGCTGATCGCATTCTTAATTCTACTTTTCATTTAATTTCTTCTTTAAATTTTTCCCAGGATTAAAATGAATAAATGCTTTTTTTTTAATTTCAATTTTCTCTCCAGTTGATGGGTTTCTTCCCACTCTTTCCGATCTTTTTTTTATTGAGAACGCACCAAAGTCTCTAAGTTCAATTCTCTTACCTTGAGAGAGATTTTGAGAAAAAAAATGTAAAATCTTTTCTATAGTTCTCTCAACCTCTCTCTTTGGAAGATACTCAAACTTTTTTTCTAAAATAGAAATTATATCAGATTTTTTCATAAATTAGGAATCCAAATTGCAAGAAAACCATTATATAGTTTTGTCTGCAAAGCGTTAATTTTATTATCAAAAAATTTAAGGTTTATTAATTTTTCATAATTTGTCTCTTCAGAATAATTAATTATCTTTACATTATCTTCTAAACTTGCTTCATTTTTCAACCATTCAATCGCATCATCTTCCGAACCAACCGCGTCTATTAAATTTAATTTAACAGCTTGATTTCCTGTAAAGATTCTACCATCAGAAATTTTTAAGATTGTACTTTTGTTCAATTTTCTAATTTTTTGCACAAGCCCAAGAAATTCAGATTGCATCACTCCAATTATTTCCTTTAGATAGTCTTCATCACTACTATCAAATATCTCTAGTGGGTTTGGAGTAGCTTTCAAATCTCCACTCTTTATGACAATAGGCTTAATTCCAATTTTCTGTAATAGAGTTGTGACTTCTGCAGTTTGCAGAATTACACCTATTGAACCTGTGATTGTTCCACTGCTACTATATATCTTTTGAGAAGCCAGTGATACTAGGTATCCACCAGATGTGGCCATTTCACGCATGTAAGTAGCGACTGGAATTTCGCTTCCTATTTCCTTGATTTTATCATAAAGATCTTTACTACTAACAAATGTTCCACCCGGACTGTTAACTTTTACAAGTAAAGCCTTTACATTTGGAGAATCTTTAATTTTTTTTAATTCCTTAAGAGTTTTGGTAGGATCATTTATGATACCCTCAATTGATATTTGAGCTATGATTTGATTTTCTTTATCTACGAGAGTTAATAGAAATGCTATGGATATTATAACCAGAGTAGCTAGTGAAAGGCGTTTAACTAATTTTTTCCTTTTTGAAAGGTACTCTTCAAGAATTTCATTATTTTTCATCTTTTTTTTTAGAGTCTTTATTTTTATCTTCCTCAAGCGCAGCTCCGATTATGTCTCCAATACTAGCTCCTGATGAGGATGAACCATATTCTTTCAATGCCTCTTTTTCCTCTTCGATTTCTAAATCTTTAATTGATAACTCATAAAGACCATCTTTATTATTTTTTCTGATAACCTTTGCGTCAATCTTTTCACCTTCAGCAAATCTCGATGTGTTTTGCTCAGTTTTGGTTTTTGCAAGATGAGATTTTTTAATAACCCCCTTAATTTTTTCGTCAAAATTTACAGAGATTTTGTCTACATCAATTTTTTCAATTATGCCTGTAACAGTTTTATTAATATATTTATCGGATTTTGATTTATTCTCTGTTAATTGTTTGATTCCAAGTGATACCCTCTCTTTATTGACATCGATCTCTAAAATTTTAAATTTTACATTATCACCTGTGTTATAATTCTTAATTTCGTTTTCACCATTATCTTCCCAACTCAGATCTGATAAATGAATCAAGCCGTCTAGCTCACTCGTAAGTTCTACAAATAAACCAAAATCTGTAATATTCTTAACTTTACCCTCTAGAATATCACCGGTTTTACTATTTTTAGAGAATTCAGCCCATGGGTTTTCAGTACATTGTTTTAGGCCCAAACTTATTCTTCTTTTTGCATTATCAACCTCTAGTATTAAGACCTCAACCTCCTGACCAACTTTTAGAATCGTATTCGGGTTGACATTCTTATTGACCCAGCTCATTTCAGAAGTATGGATTAAGCCTTCCACACCTTTAGACAGTTCCATAAATGCGCCATAATCAGCTATACTGGTAATATTTGATTTAATTTTGTTACCAACCTTATAGTCATTTTCAACATTCTTCCATGGATCATCTGTTAACTGTTTAATACCTAAGCTAATTCTGTTATTTTGTTTGTCATATTTAGTCACCATAACGTCGATTTCGTGTCCAACTTGAAACATTTCGGATGGATGATTTACTCTTTCCCAAGAGAGATCTGTTACGTGAACAAGCCCGTCTAATCCTCCAAGGTCAACAAATACTCCATAATCTGTTATGTTTTTTACTGTACCTTTTAATTTATCACCTTCACTAATATCTGATAATAGTTTTGATCTATCGGCTTTTCTCGATTCCTCTAGAAGAGCTCTTCGAGACACAACAATATTTCCTCTAAGTTTATCCATTTTCAGGATAGCCATTGGTTGAGGTTTGTTCAATAAAGGTCCAATATCTTTTATAGGTTTCAAATCAACTTGACTACCGGGAAGAAATGCAACTGCACCGTTAATGTCAACAGCAAAGCCACCTTTTACTCTCCCAGTTATAACGCCCATGACCTCTTGCCTTTGATCTTGAATATTTTCAAGTTGAGACCATGATTCTTCTTTTCTAGCCCTCTCCCTACTCAGTAGAGCTTCGCCCTCTTTATTTTCAAGTTTTTCGAGATAAACATCAAATTTATCTCCTATTTTTACGTTATGCTCTTCACCAGGTGAGTGAAACTCTTTTAATGGTACACGGCCCTCTGACTTGAGTCCTACATCAATGACTACTGTATCATTAACAATGGATAGTACTGTACCTTTAATTATTTCGCCCTCTTTATATCTAAATCCAGACAGGCTTGTCTCTAATAATTCACTAAAATTTTCTACCAATAGTTATTCCTAAAAAAAAAATTCATGATAACCTTTACAAAATTTTATAGCTATATGCAATTATTTAATAAATTCTGTGTTTTTTTTTAAAATATCAATTGCTAAGCTAAGTACTTCCTCCTGATTTAATTTAGAAGTTTCAATTAAGTGACAATCATTAGTTTTTGTTAAAGGAGAAATTTCTCTAGACTTATCCTGTTCATCCCTTTTAATAATATTTTCCAGTATTTCTCTATAATTGGATGTATCCAGGTTAAGTTCTTTTAGTCTTCTTTTTGCTCTAATTTCAGCATTAGCATCAATATAAAACTTTAAATCTGCATTTGGAACTACGACAGTACCGATATCTCTGCCATCAATAACCGAACCCAATTTATTTGGTGGGAAGTCTGCAAAGTCACGCTGAAATTTTAATAAATACTTTCTTATTTCTAGGTCTTTAGAAATAATCGACGCGTATTTTGATATCTCATCAGAGCGAAGACTGAAATAAATTTTTTTATTATTTAAATAATTTAAAATATTAATTTCTGAAATTTCTTTATGTTTTATTTTTATTTCATAAGCACATATTCTATAGAGAATACCTGTATCTAGATGATCAAAACCTAATTTGAGAGAAAGCTTTTTTGCTAAAGTTCCCTTTCCAGAACCAGCAGTGCCGTCAATTGCAATTACAGGCTTTAAATTTTTAAATGAATTTGATTTGAGCACCAATTTTCTCGAAAATTTCCTTGAACCCTGGAAATGAAGTTTTGATCATTGACATATCATCGATTGTTATCTCACCATTTGATGCCATACCAAAAACCAGAACAGACATGGCGATTCTATGATCACGAAATGTTTGAATTTTCTTTACATTGTTATATTTTTCTTTACCGACAATCTCTATAAAGTCATCTCCCATTTTTATATCCACACCAAGTATTTTAAGTACATCATGCATTACTTTAAGTCTGTTGCTTTCCTTGATCTTCAATTCGCCAATACCATTAAATTTTGATTTTCCTTTAGCAAAAGAGGCGGCTACAAACAAAATTGGAAACTCATCAATCATTCTAGGACTTATTTCTCCAGTTGTATTTACACATTTTAAATTTGAAGTTCCAACCTCTATATCACCCACTAACTCATTATTTATAGTTTTCTTATTACTAATACTAATAGTCCCTCCCATTTTTGAAAGAATATCTAATAATCCCGTTCTATAAAAGTTTAATCCAACATTAAGTATTTTCACATTACTATTTTTTGTTATCAAAACTGCAACAATTATAAAAGCTGCTGAACTAAAATCTCCAGGAACTGTAATTTTATTTGGACTCAAGCAATTTGGAGATTTCAAGCTAATTAGATTTTTATTAGTTTCGATTCTTGCACCTAAGTATTCAAGCATTATCTCGGTGTGGTTTCTTGATTGTATTTTTTCAAGAATAGTAGTCTCCCCTTTTATATTTAGTGAGGCAAGCAAAATTGCACTTTTAACTTGCGCAGAACCCAATTCTAAAATGTGCTTATATGGAATAAAAATCTGATTATCTTTTAAAATTCTAATGGGCAAGTAACCATTATTACTTCCCAATTTTATATTCATTTTATTCAAAGGATTAATGATTCTATTCATTGGTCTGGAGGATAATGAACTATCTCCAACAAGGTTTACGTTAATTTTACTTGTAGACAACAGTCCTGCTAAAAGCCTTACTCCAGTGCCAGAGTTTCCTAAGTCAAGTTGTTGGGTTGGTGACTTATAAAGACCACCATTTCCATAAACAGAGTGGTAATTATTTTTTTTTTCAATTTTAATACCAATTAATTTTAATGCTTTGAGAGTATTTTGAACATCGTCTGAGTCGAGTAAATTAAAAATTTTACTTGTTCCAACACAGTATGAGGTTAAAATTAATGCACGTATTGATATAGATTTATCAGCTGGGACATTTAAATTGCCATTTAGGCATTTACTTTTTGACGATTTAAGGGTAAAAGATCTTTTCATTAGTGTTATTGATGTTAGTTTATTTATGTTCTTATTGAAAGATTATTATGGAAAATTTTGAAAAAGGTGCAAAGAGAAAGTGTACAAAGTGTAGTACTTTGTTTTTCGATTTTGGGAAATTTCCAATATCTTGCCCATCATGTGGAGCTGAAGTAAGTTCCCTACTAACGAATATATCAAAAAGAGGCCGTCCGCCGAAAGCTGTAAAGCCTGAAGTTACTCCTGAAGCTAAAGACTTAAAAATTGAAGATATCGATGTTGAGGAAAGTTCAGATGATCAGGATAGCGACGACGTATCTTCTGTTGATGACATTGTGGAAATTGATAGAGAAGAAGTTTAAATATCAGTGTTTTTAAAATTTTGTAATATTAAGGAAACTTGATTTTAGTTGTCTAAAATCTAAAATGTATGAGTATGAGATATTTACATGTTTTGTTGATTCTTCAGTTGATAGGTTGTGGTACTATTGGCGGGGCGATTTCTGGTGTTGGAGAAGATTTAAAAAAAGTTGGAGACATCATTAAGTTCGAAGATTGAACTAATTTTATTTTTGGGGCTGTAGCTCAGTTGGGAGAGCGTCTGGATGGCATTCAGAAGGTCGTCGGTTCGATCCCGTCCAGCTCCACCAATAGATGAACAAATTGTAATTATTTGGTAAGTTTCCATAAAGTAGCATTCTTTTGGTCGGTAATTATAAAAATGTCTCCATTACTGTCAATTTCAAAATCCCTAATCCTTCCAATATCTTGATTAAGAATTAATTCTTCATTTATAACCTCATCGTTTCTTAAACTTAGTCTTAATAATATACCTGTTTTTGTTGCACTAACGATTAAATCACCATTCCATTCTTTGAACGTCTCTCCACTGTAAAAGTTTATTTGTCCAACACCTATCGATGGAACCCATGCTATAATAGGTTTGTCATATTTACCTTTGAAAGCAGCGGTTCCGATACTTAACCCATAATACTCTTTACCTCCCCAGGCAATATCCTTCCATCCCAAGTTACCGCTTTTATTGACTATGCCAAGATTATCGCCACCTCTTGGTCCATGTTGTGAAAAAAAAATTTTATCACCGTCAAGAGATAATGCCATTCCCTGTGGATTTCTAAAACCAATTTGATAAATTTCAGGTAACCAATTATTTTTATCCACAAAAGCAGGATTATCTTTTGGTATACTACCATCAAGTTTGATCCTGATAATACTTCCTGGATATTTTTTTGGATTTTGAGCGATCATACCCTGCCCTCTCTCTCCAAAACTAGCATATAAAAAATCATCCTTAATGACTAATCGTGAACCCCAGTGTTTATTACTTTTAAATTTTGGTTTACCAAAGAGTAAGACCTCTAAATTTTTAATTTTATTATTAACTAATTTTCCTCTAGCAATAGTTGTACAGGATTTATAAGATTTTTTTATTTCATATGCATGAGAAAAGTTGTGGCTATAGGAAAAGTATACAAATCCTTTATGGTAAAGAACATCTAATAATCCACCTTGATTACCCCCACCTAGATACGGGATGTTTTTAATTGAGTGTTTGATATTATCAGTTTTACCATTAGTAATATTTACTTTTAGCAAACCACCACTTTTTTCTGTTATCAATAAGTTTTCATCGTCAATGAATGTCATTCCCCACGGATAATTTAATCCCATAACTATGGGTATGAGTGAGAATTCAGATTTTGTTACTTTATAATTTCTATAATTACTCAACTTTGTATTAGACAAAGTTGAACCAGGAATTAATAAATTAAAAACAATACAAGCTATAATTAAATTTTTCACTTTTGTACGAACCCGATATATTTGTATATTAAGAAAAATATTACTTAAAGCTAACATTTAATAAAAAAAATTTGTTGACTATAATTCTGTTTTTTATATTAATTAAGTGAATGCTTTAATTAGGTTCACTAAAGTTGCTCAACTGAGGATTTATGAATAGAATGTCAATTTTTAATAGTCCATTTTTGTTAGGTTTTGATCAGTTTGAAAGAACAGTGGATAGAATATCCAAACTTTCATCAGACTCATATCCTCCATATAACATAGAACAAACTTCACCCAACAGTATTAGAATTACAGTTGCAGTAGCTGGTTTTAAAAAGAATGAATTAGATGTCAGCCTCGAGGGAAATCAACTGCAAATAAGAGGTGTTAAAGACGAAGATAATCGAGAGCGAATTTTTATACACAGAGGAATTGCAACTAGACAATTTCAGAGAAATTTTGTTTTAGCTGATGGAATAGAAGTAAGGGAAGCATCAATGGACAATGGATTATTATATGTTGATTTGTCTCAACCAATTAATAATGATCAATCAGTAAAAATTGAAATCAAAGATTCAAAAAATCCTAAAAAAAATTTAATAAGCTTCGGTAATGAGAAATCTAACATTAAATAAAATGAAAAATGATGATTTCATTGAGTTTGGGAATACCTCTTTGGCTTTTGTTAAAAAAGAAGTTCATAACGAAGAAAACCTATCAACAGATATTTTTTCTGTATATTGTGCTGACGGTACTTTAATGGCAGCTTTTGAAAGCAAGGAATTAGCAATAGCAGCCATTATTCAGTCAGGTCTTGAATATATAAATCTACATTAAAATTTTGAAAAGTAATCATAAATTTTTTCAGCATTATTAATTTTTCTTATTTTTTCAAGTGTGCCCTTTTTTTTTAAAAATTTAGAAATTGCAGATAAAATTAATAAGTGCTCAGATTCAGAATTTTCTGGAGCTACAATAGCAAAAATTATGTCTACATCGCGTTTATCAGGTGAAGAGAAATCTATAGGTTTATTTAGCTTTAGAAAAAGTACTTGTGTTTCAGTTATTGATTCAATCTTTGCATGTGGAATTGCAACACCATCTCCAACACCAGTAGATCCCAGCCTTTCTCTTTCATTTAACTTTTCACTTATTGAAGATATATCAACAGATTCATTACTTGTAAAAACTTTTGATATCTTCTTAAAGAGATTTTTTTTACTATCCTCTTCGACATTCACGTAAATTGATTTTAGGGAAATAAATTCTGTTAATTTCATTTCTTTGGGTCTAACCAACCAATATTCCCATCGGATCTTCTAAATAGAATATTCAGTCTTTTTGATTTAATATTTTTAAAAAAATATGCATTTTGGTCATTTAAATTCATTAACATCATAGCTTCACTGACTGATAAAGTTTTTATTATTTCCTCAGATTCAGCCACTATGAATGGTTCATCATTTACTTCATTATTAGCTTTTGCTGAATCTTTTAATACGTATTGATTTGCTTCAGTATGTTTTGAATCTTTTTTAAATTGTGATCTGTGATCAACCAATTTTCTATGGTATCGTCTCAATCTTTTTTTTAATTTATCATTTGCTATATTAAAAGCTCCGTAGGCATCATTACTCAATGCATTACCTTTAATAAAAATTGAAGAGTCAATATGGATGCTGATATCGCACTTAAAATTATAGGTATCCTTCGATAGGAGCACATCGGCAGTGATGAAATTTGAAAAATATTTTTTTAGTGTTGTAAAAAGATTTTCTCGAACATGCAATGTTAGTGATTTACCAACCATTGTTTGTTTTCCCGAAACCTGTATATCTTCTTTATCCTTCAAAAGTCATTACCCAAATAAAATGTCCTTACATTTTTATTTTTTATGATTTGATCAGGTCTTCCCTGAAATAAAACTTTTCCTTCAAATATAATATATGCTCTATCTACAATCTCAAGAGTACTTTTCACGTTATGGTCAGTAACTAAAACACCAATATTTCTTTTTTTTAGATTATGAATTAAATTTTTTACATCTTTAATTGCAATTGGGTCAATTCCAGCCAATGGTTCATCCAATAAAATAAAACTTGGATCTGATGCTAGACACCTTGCAATTTCCAACCTTCTTCTTTCACCTCCAGATAAAGACAAAGAGGATGCTTGTCTAATATGTTCAATACCAAATTCTGAGAGTAATTTCTCAAGTACTTTATTTTTTTCCTCCTCATTTTTTTTTGTTTTTTCCAGTATCGCCATTATATTCTGTTCTACATTCATCCCTCTAAAAATAGAAGATTCTTGAGGTAAGTAACCTAAACCAAGTTTTGAACGTCTATACATTGGTAGACTTGAAATATTATCATTATTAATGACAATTGATCCCCCATCTGATTTAATTAAACCCATTATAATATAAAATAAAGATGTTTTTCCTGCACCGTTTGGTCCCAAAAGGGCAACAGATTCTCCTCTTTTCAAATGTAATGAAACATTATCTAAAATTTTCTTTTTACTGTAGGATTTAGTAATATTTTTGATTTCCAATCCACTATTATTGACCGCTATAAATGGCATATCTATTTGATTCATCTTAATTTTTACTTTCTTTATCTATTAGAGCTCGAACTTTGCTCTCATTTGGTCCTTTCTTTGGTGCTGGTAAGATCTTGCTTATACCACTCTTTAGGTCAACTTCAGCGTATTCTCCGGTCAAAAAACTATCTCCTCTTTGCAACTTTACATTACCAAATAACTTACAAACTTCCGTTATATTATTATAAATACCTTTGTCGCTAAATGCTACTTCATTATTAGATCTTATAGAGACATTATTAAAACCTATTATTTTCTTTACTTTTATTTTTTTATCAATTTCATATAAATTCCACACAAGTTTATCCGCTTTCACTATGAAATCATTTCTTTTTTGCGCCTCAGCTTGACCGGTTGCTACAGCAACACCTTTTTCTCTCCAATATTCCATTTTATTGTTAGATTTGAGAGTATTTAATTCTGAAGTTAAAACTAAATTTTTACCATTCACTTTAAAGTAATCCTTCTTAACATTATATTCAGCGAAATTTCCACCTTTGATCATCATTTTTTTGTCACTAATTATAACATTTTTTTTCGCAATTACTTTTTTTATATCCATTGAAGAATTTTCAGATTCATCATAAAAAGCCTCTATTTGTTCGGATTCAAGAGACAACCCACCCGAGACAGCTTTTGCATTTCCGGTAGCAACATACTTTTTCTCATTTTTATGCCACTCTATTCCATTATCTGCATTAATCTCGATAGGTTCATTTTCTTTTGAAGAGGTAATTACCTGTTGTGCAACCGTAAAATTAAAATTTACAATTATAAAAAGAAGTAAAATAAATTTTTTAAAATTATTTTTCATTAGCTAATAGAAGTTTCGTTTTTCCAGTGAAAATTATTTTATTTTCTTTATTAAAAATCTTGATACCTTGAGAGACTATTGTTGAGTTATTTTTGATTCCTCTTACTGTTTTATCTCCAAATAGAACTTGATCTTTAAAATCAAAAAAGACTTCGGTTGTAGAGAAATTTAAATCATTTAAGTTTTTAAACTTTACATCTCCGTTGATCTTTAATTTTTGTATATTTTTTTCGTAAACTCCATTATTTCCACTTAGAAAGTATTTTTCCTTTCCAAAGGTTATTTCCCCCAAAGGATTTTCTAAATAAAAAGTATCTGAGGCTTCTTTATAACGAGTAGCTTTAGATGCTGAAACTTTAAAAGGTTTTTCTTTATTATTCAATCCTACAAAAACTGGTTTAACCAATACTTGACTTACTGAGCTGTCAAATCGCTGCGAGGAAGTAAATTTACTTTTCGGTATTTTTACTTGATTTTGCCTATTATTTATAAATATTAAAGCAAGCATAACAATTGAAACTCCTAAAAAGAAAAATTTAACTGTTTTAATAAATTTTGAATATGTCATAAGCTTTTAAGTCTCAATAAGTCTTGCATATGAATAATTCCAACTGGCCTTTTTTTATCTATAACAAAAATATTAGTTATAGATTTCTCATTCATTATATCAAGTGCATCTGAAACCAAAGTGGTTGTGTTTAAAAAAAGTGGGTTAGGTGTCATGACATCCTCCACCTTTTTTTCCAATAAAACAGATGCCATATGTCTTCGCAAATCACCGTCTGTTATCATTCCTATAAGACTTCTATTTTTTGAAATAATACCTACACAACCTTGACCTTTAGATGTCATCTCTAAAATTGCATCAGTCATCATACTATTTTTCTTTATAAGCGGTATAGATGAACCTGTTTTCATTATTTCACCAACTTGTAATAACATTTGACCTAACTTCCCCCCAGGGTGTAATGCGTGGAAGTCATCAGAAGTAAAGCCTCTTTTTTTAAGAAGAGTAACTGCCATTGCATCCCCCAAAGCAAGTGTACAGGTAGTTGAACTAGTCGGAGCTAACTCCAACGGACACGCTTCAATATTATTTGGTATCAGAATGATTATATTTGATTTTTTAGCTAAAGTACTTGATTTTTGACTAGTAATCGAAATTATAGGAATCTTTAATTTTTCACAATGTAATATTATATTTTTTAGCTCAGAAGTTTCCCCAGAGTTTGAAATCAAAATAGAGGAATCTCCTTTATTAATCATTCCAAGGTCACCATGATTAGCTTCAGTAGGATGTAGAAATAGGGATGGTGATCCAATAGATGAAAAAGTTGAAGATATTTTTGAAGCAATATGCCCACTTTTTCCAAGCCCAGAAACTATAATTTTTCCTTTAGTCTTAAAAAGAATGTCAATGGCTTTAGAGAATTCATTTGATAACAGATTTTTAAGAATCCCTAGTGCTTTGATTTCAGTTTCAATAACCTTTTTTCCTAAATTTATTTCAAAATTTCCCAACTTTATAAGACCTTTTAATGTGAAAATATATCTATTTCGTTCCACCCAGAAAGATCTAAATCTACTCTACTCGGAAGGAACTCAAAGGTTTTTTTTGCTAAATTAATTCTTCCCTCTCTTACAAGCATTTTCTCTAAAATTAATTTCAGCTTAAATAAGTGAATAACATCATGTGAAGCATATTTTAATTGATCGTTGGATAATTCCTCAATTGACCAATCAGATGATTGTGATGATTTATTTAAATCTTTTTTAAGAAGTTCTTTACATAAATCTTTTAATCCATGTTTATCTGTATAAGTTCTTACGAGCTTTGAAGCCACTTTAGTACAAAATACATTGCTAAGATTTAATTCTAAATATTTTTTAATCATAGCTAAATCAAATCTTGCGTAATGAAAAATTTTAGTAATATTTGGATTTGATAATAAATTTATTAACTCATTTGGTTTTTTTCCATCCTGAAAAAAGTTATTATCAAATTTTATAAAATGACATTCCTTATCTGAAACTGCGAGTTGAATTAAACGTAATTTATCTCTTACCAAGCTTAGTCCGGTTGTTTCAGAATCAATAGCAATTACATCCGATAAATTGATATTCTTTGGAATATCATTTTGGTGAAGATGTATTACGGTATTACCGAATTTGTAAGTTTTCATTTTTGAATAATTTTAAATATGATATTAATACTTTAAAAAAAAGATAAACAGCAAAAAAAAAAAAAATGGTTCAGGATTTAAATGGGAAAAAAATTATAATTTTTGGTGGCTCTGGTTTTATTGGTTCACATCTAATTAGTGATTTGTGTAAGAGTTCTTGTCAGATAGAAATTGTCACAAGAAAATTAAATATAAAAAGTAATTATTTTTTTGGGAATGAGCCTGGCCAGATTAAATATAGGTATATAGAAAATTATGACCAGCAAACAGTCGACAAACTAACACTTAATGCTGATTTAGTTATTAATCTTATAGGAATTCTATTTGAAACAAAAAAAAGTAGATTTGAATTTACCCATACACTAATTCCTTCTATGATTGCAAAAGCCTGCAGTAAAAATAAAGTTAGAAACTTTATTCATATTTCAGCTTTGAATATTAATAAAGCTAGTGGTTCGAGTTATGCGCTTTCAAAGCTCAATGGAGAAATAAGGGTAAAAGAAAACTTCAAAAATACTTTGATTATAAGACCAGGAGTTGTTTTTGGTAAAGGGGATAATTTCACAAATTTTTTTTATAAATTATCTAAATTCAGCCCATTTCTCCCTTTGATAGGTACGCCAGAAATTAAAAGAAAAAGATCGTTTTTACCATCAGTCAATTTCAATAAAAAAGTTTTATTTCAACCCATTTATGTTGGCGATCTAGTTGATTTTATCATTTCAACTATTTTTCTCACCTCAAAAACATTTGAGGTTGCCGGCCCAGTTGTCTGCTCTTTTGATGAAATTTTTGATGATATTTTAAATGCAAAAAAAATGAAAAGATTTTATATTCCCATCCCATTCTTTTTAGCATCATTAATTGCTTTTATTTTAGAGAATTTACCTTACTCGCTTTTAACAAGAGACCAAATCAAACTAATGAAAGTGGATAGTACATCATTAAAAGGCATTCAAACATTAAAGAGGTATGTAAAGAATCCAACTTCAATCAAATCAATAGTTGATATTTATTTATAAAAATAAACTAATAATGATATCCCAAGAATAATCCTATAAAAGGCAAATATTGAGAGTGAGAATTTTTTCACCCAATTTATAAAAAAGAAAATAAAAAATAAGGAAAATATAAAACTAAGAATAATTAATAATATTACATCAAATGAAATAATGTTATGAAAAGAAAGTGAGTTAAAATTTTTAACTACTAAGTAGCACACTGCCCCCAAAATTACTGGAATACTTAATAAATTTGAAAATAGAACCGAGAACTCCCTTCTAAACCCAAGGAACCTCATAATTGTAAGTAACGCACCGGATCTACTAACACCTGGGCATAAGGCTAAGCATTGAAACAAACCAATAGTAAAGGAAAGTTGGACAGTTAATGCATTCTCATTCTTTATTCTCAAACAAAATTTATCTATAAAAAGTATAAGAAAACCAAAAACAATACTAGTTAGACCGATAATAAACAAAAGTGATTCTTGTTCGTAATCAAAAAATTTAGCAAAAAAGAATCCAATCAATATAATTGGAAGGGTAGATATGATAATATGGTTTAGTAAAAAAGCATCAGAGTCTAAATCAGGCCGAATGACCATT
>Ga0315330_10001603_pt1 | contig 15328 bp, 12 predicted proteins | sample M140m34915metaG_FD_203453 | JGI IMG/M metagenome (GOLD analysis project Ga0315330, IMG submission 203453) | Ammonia-oxidizing marine archaeal communities from Monterey Bay, California, United States - M1 40m 34915 | ecosystem: Environmental > Aquatic > Marine > Intertidal zone | place: USA...
GACTCTGAATCGGTTTCGTATCTATAGACACCGTGTGAATCGAATTCAGTGGCGCCACAGAAATAAAGAGAGCCATCCTGGCTATTTAGATCTTCGATCTGACCAAAGCCCTCAACCAATATATGATGACTCCATGGCGCACTAGACCCTGCACCACCTTGTGAATCCTGTCTCAGCCTGGCGATGGACCACAGGCCGTTTTGAGTGTAGCTGGCGAGGATTTCATCATTATTATCAATGTCATAGTTGTATTTACCCACTTGCCATTGCGCTGAACAGAACTCCGCTGATAAAGGCAGTATGCAAGTAGGCGCCTGTTTATCCTGCAATTCTTCTGGGTCGATACAATAAAGATTCCACCAATCTGACCAGTCTGCAATAAAGTAGAGCCAGCCTTTAGAATCAAACCGAAGTTGCAACAGTGAGCCTGGCTTTTGACCATCAATGCGCTGAAATTGCATGGGTTGCCCGTCTGCAGCCAAGGAAGCCACTCTAATCTGCGTCACATCCCAGGGCATATTGGGATGATCCCAGCTAACGAAAGCGAGTTTTTGATAGTCATTAGAAAGGCAAGGTGAAGATACGAAATCAGAATCTTGAAAGAGCACATCACCATCGATAAGACATTCACTGCCAATCGCAAGCGAGACCAGCGTATTGTGAACATCGGCAGCGGAAAATTTCTCTGGGTCAACCTGGCGGTGGTCTTCCCTGATGCAGATGAGACGATTCCTGAATCCATCGAAAGCAAAGTCGGCATAGCGAAGACCGCTATTTGCGGGAGTAATTTGTCGAGCTACGCCTGCTTCTTTGCTGGCAAAACCGACTTTATCCAGTGCAATGCTGTAAAGAGCCTGATCGTTGAAATTGACAAAGAACAACATGCCTGCTGCAACAATGTACGGTGAGCCGCCATACTCATGCACTCTGCTTCGAACATTGAATTGAGCCGGTGTAATTTGGATGGGCGCACCCGCATCTGTTTGTAGCCAGACAGCCATTTGGCCGCGGTCGCCGTCCACGCAATTTATGAAGTAGACACCATTTTCCGTTGGCTGCAGAAATCCAATTTCTTCCGACTGCCGACTCACTTTTTCTGCAGTCAACCCAGACTGCCACGTTCCCAATGGCGATGCAGACTTAGCCACTCTTAAGCTCTCTAGGGCGCGCAGTCTCGCCACGAGACAGTGAAAATATGAGGCCAGGGAGACAGAGCAGCGCTGCAAGGTAAAAAGCAGTTTGTATGGTTGAAGCCAGTAGAGAGAAATTGTCTGGCGAAAAAGGCAAGTCTCCAACGAAGATTGCAAATAATAAAGTCACCAGGACCATGCTGGCCATCTGGCCCAAGATGCGAGTTATAGCGACAGCTGAAGATGCTGCACCTAGAAATCTATTCTCCACTGAACCCATCATCGCATTCACGTTGGGCGTGGAAAACAAACTAAATCCGAAGCCGGTAATGAATAGTGCCAATATAATTCGCGGCAGTGAATCGTCACTGCCTAATGAGGCGAGAGCGAGCAAGCCAACGGCGGTAATCAACATGCCGGACGAAGCGAGCCAGCGTGGTTCGAGCTGATCTGCGTAACGGCCTACCAAAGGAGACAATATAGCCATTACGAGAGGCTGCACCATCATAACGGCGCCAGCAAGCATCGCTGGCATTCCTTGTATGTATTGCAGATAGAGGCTGACTAACACCACATTCATGAACGTAGCGCTATAGATAATAAGCGAAGCCATGCAGGAGAAGGTAAAGAGTCGATTGGTAAAAAACAGGGTCACATTCCATAGCGGTTGCTCCGCTCTCCGCGCGTAGCTAAAGAAAACCAGCACTCCCGTAATGCCGCCAATAAAAATTAGCAAGGCAAAACCTTGAGGCATATAAGCAGAGCCTAAGCAGATGAGTGCGATACTTCCTGCATACAATCCGGCTCCAATTACATCAAAACTACCCCGTTCTTCAGCAGACCATTCCTTTTTTACTTTAAAGAGTCCGATGTAAAGCACCGCAAAAGCGAGTGGTATCTGTAGGTAGAACGTGGGGCGCCAACCAAAATATTCTGTGATTACTCCACCTAACAGTGGCCCTACAGCCAAGCCCACATAGATCAGCGAGATGACCCAGCCTATTGCTCGCCCTCGCGCCTGTGGCGGAAACACCGACGAGATAAGTGCCATCTGAGTTGCATAAAGCATAGCTGCGCCAAAGCCCTGAAGGAATCGAGCCACTAACAACTGTGAACTATCACCCGCCATGCTTGCCATAAGTGATGACACGATCACGGTCACGGCGCCTATCAGGAACACTTTCTTGCGCCCAAACATGTCAGCTACGCGGCCAAAGATCAGCACAAACATCGCACTTGCCATCAGGAAAACCGTAGGCACCCAACTCACTGCGACCGCTGATAAATTTAAGTCCGAGGCTATATCTGGCAAGGCCACATTGACCGAAGACAACATGATGGGAACGGCCAGGGCATTAGGTAGGACCATGAGCAGTACAGACCTTTGTTCAGTTTTCAGCGTAGATTCTTTAGTCACCGGAGATTGAATACCCTTAATCTAGACCAGTCTATGACTGAGAGAGTACATTGTAGATCGCCAGGGCTATTTTTCCTAAACATCCATCAGACTTTATGTACAGGATGCACTGTATGCCGCGGGCGCATGGATGTGAAGGGGCGGCGATGTACAAGATGGAAAAGAAAAGGGGTAAGAGGAAAAGTAAAAAAGGGGGCAGAGTAAAAATACAGTACTGTATTTTTACTCTGCCCCCTTTTTTACTTTTTTTCGTTTTGCCTTTCGCTTAAGTATCGAAGATCGCTACCAGGCAGCCCTTGGAGTCAGGCACTTCCTGCATATCAATGGTGCCGCCGGCCAACACGGTGTCGAGGGCGTCTTTCAGGTACTCATCGTGGGCTTCATTGCGCTGAGTTTCATAACCTAGCTGGTCATTGATAGGGCCACGAAACAGCACTTCCTGGGTCTGGGGGTTAATCACGAAGACTTCGGCAGTGCGTTCAACGCCCAACGCCTTGGCCAGCACCTGACCTTCATCCTTGAGGATGGGGAACTCGATACCGAACTCGTTGGACTCACGACTAATGCGCTTGATGTCATCCTGGATGTTAGCGTTGAACATTAGGAACTCGACATTCTGGTCTGCATATAGATCTCGAACTTCCCGGTACTGGGGCAGCGCAATGCGCGCAATCGGACAACCAACGCCTTGCACGTACATGACGATGAATTCACTGTCACGATATTGGTCCAGCGTGTGCGCCACGCCATTCTGGTCCTGTAGTTCAAAATCCGGTAGTGACTTTAGCCACTCATCTGCGAGGCTGGTTGCCGAAAGGGCGGCCAGGGCCAGGCCGAGTAAAGTTTGCTTCAACATAATTTCTTCCTTTTGGTCTTCTCTATCTGTGTAATTCGGTCTGTAACAATCTGATTATCGTAAACGCGATCGTTGATCAATCTCTTACGGCTCGTGCTTCAATCATCGACTACATAGGTGAGGTAGCCGGTAAACATTTCTTCCCAGCTTTCCAGACCCCAGGTTACTGCTTCTCTTGGGTCAGGATTGAATGGGTTAGACAATGAGTTATCGAATGCGCCAGCAACCTGCACTTTGGTGCCTGCTGCCAGGCTTACCGGCTTATCTAGCCAGTAGTGTGGCTGCCAGCCGTAGTTATAGGCTGGAATACTGAAAACATCCTCGGCCTTTCCATCGGGCTGAATGAAGGCAAACTTCATGTGTTTGCCGCGGTAATTCATACGCGCACGCACCGCCAGCAGTTTAACCGGCTCATCGAATTGGTAGGCCGCGGAAACAGGGTGCTCCGAATCACCCGGTGCGATGGTGAAACGCTCCGCCACCGCTCTGGTTAGAATCTCTTTCTCCGCCGGTATGTCGCTGAAGTAAAGTCCAATGCTGGTGTTGTCCCTTATCTGAAGACCATTGGTAACATAGTGAAACTGCAGGGCCAGTTTGTGGCCAGCGGGAATGCGCACGCCAGTGCCTTCAGGAAACACGGTGGCGGGGTTTTCGCCCGGTATAAAACTGCCCAGGAATCGTCGCTCCGCTGTCTTTTTGGTTTTCTCTGGACCCCAGAAATCTTCGTCGGGAGCGATCACAAAAGTCATCAGATGGTGCAGCACGCGTTCGTCACCGGGGGAGTACTGGAAGGCACGCACCCATTTTTCTTCTTCGAATGGTAATTCAACTTCCAGGTATTCGTAATCCTGAATACCAACAGCTGGCACTATGTTGGTGGGGGATTCAACGATAAAATCAGGCTCACCCAACTGCCAGTCGAATTCCTTTTCCAGAGGGATAAGTTCCAGCGGATCAACTTCGCCTTCGCCGCGCGGTGCGCCGGCTTCCATCCAGTGCAGTAATTTCTGGCGCTCCGTGGCAGAGATTGCATGGGCATTGGCAGAGGTTCCAGCTTCAGGATCTACCTGCATCGGCGGCATGCGCTTATTGAGGATGACTTCACGTACCATTGGTGACCAACCCAGCAAGGACACGTAACTATCAAACGGAAAGGGTCCAGCGCCTCCCCAGCGGTGGCATATGGCACAATTTTCAGCAACGATGAGTGCCACTTCAGTGCTGTAGTCAGGAGGGCTTTCCTTGTGGCGTGCCAGGTCGGTGTATTCGATTGCGCAACCAGTTACATCTGCAGTCACGGTGTCAGAGGCGTCGTCGTCAATGACAGCCATCAATCTTTCATTCAAAGCTGCGTCAGTGCCGCCACGATAAAACAGGGACATACGCTCTGGATTGAAAACCAGCACTTCGCCTGCCTGGCTCAAGCCCAGACTTTCGGCCACCAGCTTCATCTCGTCTCCGAGCACTGGAAAAGGAAGCTGCCACTGGTGGCGTTCAGACCGAGTGGCACCACTTACATCCAAGCCAATAAATTCAACACTTTCACCAAACTGGCTCTGTAAACCACCCAGTTCTTTCGCATCATTCATTGCTGCTGAACAACTTCCGTCAAGTGTCAGCATTACCACGGCGTCGCGATGTTGATAACGACTTAGTTGATGGAATCGGCCTTGTTCATCTAACAGGGCAAAGTCTCCAACCCGTTCGGTTGCCGCCAGGCTCTGTCCAGCAACAGTGTAAAGCGTTGCAGCGACCAAAGAGGCGCCAAGTTTTGCGAGCTGTAGTAGACGTAGTTTAGTTCTCATGTGACCCCCTACGCGCTACATCGCCATGGGGTTGGAGCTGACATGGGGCGTTTCGGATTGTTCCCTTGTCCAGTTACGATCTGGCTGCGTCAATCCTCCGCGTGCCGGACCGCCGGCATTGTAAATCCCGCCGCGCAGCACATAGAGGAGGTAGTCTGTCTCCTTGGCCAGGTCTGATTCTTTATCTGTGTAGTTAGCCACGGCAAGTTCGATAGCACCCATGCGGTTTTCTACTTCTGGATGCGCAAGGATGTCGCCAATGACGACCTTGAGAAGTTCGAGGTTGTCGAGAATATACGCTGCATCTGGGTGCGCGGAATAAAAGTTTGGCGCGATTACCGGATTGGTTGGTATATCACTGGGCAGCGAAACCATGCTGCCATGGATTCGCGTGATCTTCTCTCCATAAATGTCTAGCAGGTTCTGGATATCTGCGTCTCTGGATTCCTTGTCCGGCGCAGTAATTAGAACCTCAAGCAAGGCGACCTTCAGCCATTGTGAGGCCCATGTCAGTCCGCTCAGCTGCGGGAAACCCGCGTTGTAAGCATAGGCATAGTCGTGATCGGACAGTAATTCGTCTGATTTGGGTAAGTACGCGATTGAATGCTCGTGTACTGAAAGGTAATCCTGTACCACTTGCGAGACTGCTGCCTTCTTATCCTCGTAGGCAGGATTCAGATAGACCTCAATCAACTGCTCAACGAACAGACGACCGCGTTGCAGCGTTTCGACCGCAATTGGCGGCAGGTTGCCGATATCCGCTAGCGCGGTTCTCACTTCAGCTGCGTTATGATCCTCGCGAATCACGCCCAGCAAGCCAGGGGTGGCTCGGCTTTCGAACACACGATGGGGGCCGAGCATGGCGGAGTGATCGCCCGCTGAGTGATAGTGTGAGCCCCTGGACTCCTCAAGCGCTTGCAGTGTTTCCATTAGCACCCTTTGGCCGATGGCGGCAGTAGGTGATGAATTGGTAATGCTAATCTCTTCATAGGTTCTCGCCTGCACTACATCGTGAGCCAGCAAGAGCTGCTGCAACTCCGGAAATTGTTTTGCCAGCACAGTGCCATCTTCAGCCAGTGCCTGGGTTGAGGCGCCCAAAAACAACAGGAGTCCTGCCAGAACCTGGACGGCACTTTTACCCAGCAAATAGTCAATTAAATAGGAATCGATTCTGTTCACAATAACGCTCGCCACAATTTCCAATTTCGTTAGTGGAGTATAAGCGAGCGGTCTTCATTTGCCGCCTGCGACATAATGCCTCAGGTATTGGTAAATGATTTAAAATTTACTTAAAAGCTATATTAATCATCGTGTTATGGAAAAATATCGCGTTAAGATCAGGTTTGCGAATTACAAAATGCTACATTTGTCACGCGTTATTGGGCCCCCTGAGTAATTAACGGGTGAGCAAGGACCGATTGAATGAACCTGCTGCGGCAATTTGTCATCTGTCCGAGAGTGGCGGTCGGCCATAGTCTAAGCAATATAAACAGTCGGCAAACAGGCTGGCCTTTACGGCCGCATTGGTATACTGGTCATCAGAAGATTAATGGGGAAATTGATGTTGAAGTTGTCAAAAAGCATTATTTTGAACAAAGTGGTAAAAATCGCATTGGCGCTTTTGGTTACTTTTCTGGTTGCCTGTGCCAGCAGTCAGCCTGACTCTCCACTGTTAAGGTCGGAGCCAGCCGCAGACGCTTCCCTGGCTCGGGCGCCGCGAAACCTCAGATTATTCTATGAGGCGTTGCCTGATGTATCGCAAAGTAGTTTGCGCCTGGTAGGCCCGGGAGGCGAGCACGCTTTGAGGGGTCTGCACACCATGGCAGCTGATGACTTGATGATTGAAATATTGGATCCGCTTGAAGCACCGGGCAATTAGACTGTGCATTGGACCACAGTAGTTGCGAACGATAGCAAAACCCATGAGGGCAGCTATAGTTTCAGTTATTCACCCGGTTCTTGATTGCCTCTAGTGAACTTGACCTTGCCTGTAAACTTATCGATATGACCAGCTAACACCGAGAAATAATACTGAGTTCATGCATTCGCGCATTCATAATCAACCTGACGAAGGTAAACCGGGCAGGTAAGCTGGCTACGCCCCTTAACAACTGCAGGAGGCTGTGCATACCTACCATGATTGATTTGAATAAGCGGCACCTTTTGGTTTAGCTACCGGAGCGGCCGGTGAATTTCGCTCCAGCGAACTTATGTCCAACCAGCTAGACCGAATGACCCGATGCAAAACTGGGAGCATTTCTCTGGCGAGTTTTTAATGGCTCTTAAGCAGTCTTCAGGCAGCTTTTTGCAATACTTAAAAAGTTAACCCCAGCTTGTGACAGAGGAACCTGATCCGCAAACTCCGTAAGATATTTACTCTCACCTGGCTATGACCATTTTTTTCAAGAGCCGTGGACTTAGTAGCATCGGCCAGACAGTGCAGAGTGGAATTCAAATGCTGTGGTGTCGCTGCGTTGATTGCGGTGTTGCAGCGCCGAGTTTTAACCGCGTTAAGTCTTGCTATTTATCTTTGCTGTGTCTCCCAGTTCTGCGGGAGGTGGATAGACACCTCGGCGGGCGGTAGCGGCGATTTATGCAGAATGGCGTCGGCAAGCTTCTCAGCCGCCATGATCACCGGCGCGTTGATGTTGCCGTTGGGCAAACTCGGAAATATCGATGCATCCACAACCCGCAGCCCATCAATGCCGTGGACACAACCCGCTGTATCAACCACAGCCATTGGATCGCTGGCTGGTCCCATTCGGCAAGTGCCAGCAGGATGATAGGCACTCTCAATATTTTGTTTCAGCCAGGCATCGATCTCATCCTCGCTCTGCACCTCCGGCCCAGGCTGTAACTCGCCACCGTTGTAAGCCGCCATCGCCGGCTGCCGCATGATCTCGCGGGTAAGGTGAATGCACTGCTGCCAGGCAGCAATATCATCTTCATGCTGGTAATAATTAAACTTGATGCTGGGTACCGCTGCCGCATTTCCGGCAGTGATGCGAATCTGACCCCGGCTTTTCGGTTTATTGGGTCCCACATGAACCTGGAAGCCGTGTCCCGCAATAGAGGGAGTGCCGTCGTAGCGCATGGCGGCGGGCAGAAAATGATATTGAATATCAGGCGACTTTAAGCCGGCTCGGGATCGAATGAAGGCGCAGGATTCAAAATGATTAGTGGCGCCGAGCCCATCTTTGAATAAAAGCCACCTGGCACCAATGAGTCCCTTACTCAATGCGTCCAGCTTGTTATTGAGGCTCACGGACTCTTTGCAATGAAACTGAAAATAGACCTCCAGGTGATCCTGTAAGTTTTCCCCGACACCGGGCAGGGAGTGGGTTGGCGTGATACCGACAGACTGCAGATGGGCGTGATCTCCAATTCCCGATCGCTGCAGCAGTGCAGGTGAGGCAATACTGCCTGCGGCCAGAATCACTTCCTTGCGTGCTCTGATTGCTCTGGTCCTGGCCAGAATTTCAACGGAGATGCCGGTTGCGCGATCGCCATCTAACTCAATGTGCTGCACATGCGCGCGGGTCAAGACTTCAAGATTGCGACGATGGCGCACGGGCTTTAAATAGGCGCGCGAGGTAGATTCCCGCACGCCATCGCGCACTGTCATGTGCATGGGGCCAAAGCCTTCCTGGAATTCGGCGTTGTAGTCACTGGTCTCGGGGTAACCCGCCTCGACACCTGCGTCGATGAAGGCACGATAGAGCGGATTTAAGCGCATTTCATTGCCAGCGCTTACGCCCAAAGGGCCCGATTCACCGCGATAGCGGTCGCCGCCGCCGACCCAGGATTCCGCGCGCTTGAAGTAGGGCAGGCAATCGCGATATCCCCAGCCGACAGCCCCCAGGCTTTCCCATTCCTCATAATCCTGTGCATTACCGCGCACGTAGACCATGCCATTGATTGAGGAGGTGCCGCCCAGACCTTTGCCGCGCGGGCAGGAAATGCGCCTGCCATCCAGGCCCGGCTCCGGGTCGGAGTAGTATCCCCAGTTGAATCGATTCATTGCCATGGGATAGGACAGTGCCGTGGGCATCTGCACAAACAGGTGTTGATCACCGCCACCGGCTTCAACCAGCAGGACACGATTCAAAGACTCGGCCGACAATCGATTGGCCAAAACGCAGCCTGCAGAGCCCGCTCCCACAATGATGTAATCAAATTCTTCCATTTAGTTCTCTTGCTTCTAGCCCTGCGCGATTCTCTGTAGCTTGTGGCGGTGGATAATAATCAATGCCGCAATGACGGTATAGAGACCAATCACTATCAGGCCAATCCATTCAATCTGCAATGGCGTGAATTGATAGAGCAGAATCAGGCTGTAGAGTAGCGACCAGTGCAGCAAGATGTAGTTTCTGCGGCCCAACCGCGCAACATGCCAATGTAGATTATCTGAGTAGAGACGGGTTAGTGAATCCAGTGAATTCACCACGAAAATAACCCCCACCGCCAACATAAACCCATTCATAAGACCGCTAATGTCTCGACCCTGCTCATATACGCCAAATAGTACAGAGAACCATAGGGCGATGGGAATGGACGGGATACAAAGTAACGCAAGCAACAACTGCCAGGTTTTTAGCCCCCCAACAAAGCGTGCCACAAACTGCCCGATCATGATGCTCCAGGCAAACCACCAAAACAGGTAGAACGCATGATAATCGGAGAGAGGCAGGGCGAAGCGGTGAATCTGGCTAAAGTAGCCGCCGATCTGTTTCAGGTTGTTCGCGAGCCCGTCGAGTCCTAGGCCACCAAAAACCCACATTACCAATATCAGTGAAAAGAACAGCCAGGTGGAGGAAAGGCTTAGTACTTTGACATAACGAATATCCGTGCTGGAAAAAACAGCTGCCAGCAGCACCAGGGCCACGACTACAAATTGCAATGACGAGGGGATTCCATCGACGTAATCCGGCAGGTAAGTAAGGAACAGGTAACCGGTGAAGGCGCAGGTGGCAATGATGATGACATTATTGATCCACTTAACCCAGCTGATCTCAAATAGCTTGAGGCGTGGTTCTACGATACAAAAGTAGAATGTGGTCACGAAGTAGAACAGCCAGATCAGAAATCCCCAAAAACCAAAGGCAATGGCCAAGGGATTGGCAAATTCATAGACCGATTCGGTTTCATAGACCGGGAACTCGGTGAGTGGAAAGATGATTAGCCCTACATCGAGCCCGGACGTAAACAGAATGGCGAAGAAGGCAAAAAAGCGCGTGGGCATCTCGCCATGCAGGATCAGAGAACCCCATCGAAGTACCAACAACAAGGAGGTAAGCAGCACGCAGGCGACTGCAATAGAAAGAATGGTTTGCATTACCGACAGTAGCCAGTTGAGGAGATCATTTTGTTTGTGGGAGATAACCGGTTAATTCGAATTTTACGCTAGTTTAACAGGTCCACCGAGATGCCTGTTACACTTTCACGACTACCATTCCTGCTACTGGTGATGTGATGAGGATTGCCTCGCTTCGTTCTAGCCCTGTTTCACCTGGCGTGCTTGCAGTGCTGGTTTTTACCCTAATTGGCTGCAGCACAACTGACCGTATAGTCATAGACCGGGGCGAACCCAAGGTCGTCTTCATTATTGTCGATGGTATTCCGGCTGATGTGCTTGAAACGGTGCCTACACCCTTCATTGACGAATTGGCTGGAGAAAGAGGCTACGCCCGGGCCTATGTGGGCGGCGAAACAGGCGGCGCCAGCGAGAGTCCGACAGTTTCAGCGGTGGGCTATAACAGTTTACTAACCGGTACCTGGGCCAATAAGCATAATGTCTACAGCAACTCCATAGATGCACCGGACTATCGCTATTGGGATATCTTTCGAATCGCGAAGCAACAAAACGCCGCAATCCGCACGGCACTGTTCTCAAGCTGGGAAGATAACCGCACGAAACTTATCGGTGAAGGTCTACCTGAGGCAGGTGGGCAAAAGCTGAATTATTACTTTGATGGCTTTGAAAATGATGAAGAGCGATTCCCTCACGATGAGGCAAGGCAATACATCAGGGAAATTGATGCGCTGGTGAGTGATGAGGCAGCCAGCTATATCTGCCGAGAAGGGCCAGATCTCTCTTGGGTCTACCTGGAATTCACCGATGATACCGGTCATATGTTTGGTGATGGTGATGAGCTGAATTCTGCTGTTACCTTAATGGATGCCAATGTAGGAAAGATTTGGCAGGCGGCAATGCAGCGGCAGGCGCTATACGAAGAAGACTGGCTAATCTTGGTGACAACAGATCACGGGCGCGACACCGACACCGGTAAAAACCATGGCGGCCAGTCTGAGCGGGAGCGAACCATCTGGATCGCAAGCAATAGTGATAGGATCAATAGGAATTTCTACAACATGCCTGGCATCGTAGACGTCTTACCATCACTGCTTACTCACCTTGAGGTTGTGGTTCCCGCAGAGATTCGCGAACAGTTGGATGGGGAGACGTTTATCGATCCCTCAGACACTAGGACTACAACCGATTAGAAATACAAAGGCGTAAGCCAGAACAAGTCTATCCAGGCAGGAGATGTCATGACAGATCACGACAATAGCAGCTCGAATAGAAACCACAGCGATCTATCCGCCTCTGTTGAGAAGGCGAGTCCAGGCGCGCCTGACAGGCGCCGTGTGTTAATCGGTATTGGGGCCCTGGCAGCGGCAAGCGCCGCACCCCGTGGAGTCTTTGCCCAGAGCAACGCTAACGATACCGACGTGCTGATTATTGGTGGTGGTATCGCCGGGGCTTCCACTGCTTTCCACCTGGCAGAGCAGGGTCGGGATGTGATCTTACTGGAGCGCGGTGAGATAGCGTCCGAGGCATCGGGGCAAAATATGGGAGGGCTCGGTGGCAATGGCTGGGGCAATAACCCTGATCTACTTTCCTACCTGACTGCTGGTGGTGTCGAAATATTCAAGCGCATGCAGATCGAACTCGGCTATGACATGGAGTTTCGTCTGTCCGGCACCCTGACAGCGATTCACACAGACGAACAGTTTGAACACTTTCAGGACAGAGTGTCATCTTTGCGCGCCCAGGGTTATGACCTGGAACTACTGACACCGAGAGAAGCGCGTGCCATTGAGCCCGAGGCCAATGGCGAATTGCTGGGTTACCAGTATAGCACGCAGCGCGGACAGGCTGACCCGGTCAAATCAACCCGGGCCTTCGCCCATGCTGCACAAGTGGCGGGAGCAACTATCAATACCGGCCAAAATGTCACAGCTATCACAGCTCTTAGCGCGGGGGGTTATGCAGTACGGACTGGCTCGGAAGAATATCGTTGCCAAACCCTGGTGCTCGCCACCGGGGCCTGGTGCGGACCGGTAGGGGAGATGCTGGGCATTAAAGTACCTATCGTTCCAGTAAGGGGGCAGATGTGGGCGACCGAAGTGCAGCCGCCGCGGGTCTTCAACACCATAGGTTCGGCAGAATCCAGTTTTTCCTGGAGTCAGAATAATGGCGCCGATGTGAGTCATCCGCCCAACCTCACCCACAAAAACCGGCAGCGCTTTATCCGTCACCTCTATGGTCGCCAGCGAAAAAATGGTGAGATCATCTTTGGCGGTGATCGTGAGAGCCTTGGTTATGTCAGTGAGCCCGATCGCGCCGGCATTGAAGTCAACCGTGGGCACGCCGCTGAAGTGATTCCATTGGTGGCAAGTCTGCCAATTTCACGGATTTGGTCTGGCCTGATGCCGTTCTCCCTCGATGGCGCGCCGATAATCGGCAAGATCTCACTCAGGGAGAACCTGTTTATTGTTAGTGGGCTGGCGTCGTCTGGTTTTGGTCGAGGTCCAATGGCCGGAAAGCTGACGGCTGACTATATCCGTACGGGCCATATGACTCACGTGTTGGCGGAATCGAACCCGGATCGTTGTATAACCGAGGCATGAACATGGAAAAAGGAAGCATGCTGTCCGAATTAACGATGATGCTGAAGTGTATGAAAGCTAAAGCCACCAGCCCGGACTCCCGGTTTAAACAGGTCCTTACAGCAACAATCCTGCTGCTCGTATTGCAAGCTGGTGCTCATGCGCAGCCAGCGTCGACGCTGAGCGCAGTGCGTGAGGTCTATCAACAGTACACGCCGGAGAATTTCGATGATGGTGGGGCGGTTAGCCACTATGTGTGGAAGAACTTTGTCTCGTTCTTCCCCCACGCCACTATTGCTCGTGCGGTTGCTATTCGCGAACTGGAAGTACAACAAAACCCAGCACTCTCAATTTTTGAAGTGAGAAGAGGACAAGAGGTAACCCGATTTGATGACTATGTAATGAGCAACCCAACTATCGATGGTGTCATTGTGTTGGTTGGGGGAAAGGTTGCGTATGAGGCCTACCCGAACATGCAGCCATACGATAGACATCTGGGGTGGTCGATTACGAAAGTGCTTGTGTCCACTGCTCTTGCCGCGCTGGAGGAGCAGGGTTTTGTCGAGGTGGATGTTCCTATTAATCAGTATTTGCCGGCGCTCGCCAATACTGAGTGGGCAGGCATTAGTGTGCGTCATATCGTGAACATGTCTTCTGGCATCGACTGTCAGGATAGCGATGGCTACCAAAATACCGAGACCTGTATTTATAGGTATGAAGAGTCACTTGGCTTAACGGCCCCAGTTAATCCCCCGCATTCGACGCTGGAAACCCTGCGCAGCATGCGTCAGCATCGCCCGCCAGGGGAGAAATATGAATATGTGTCAGCGGACACCTTTGTTATTGGCCTGGTAATTGAATCCGTTACCGGCAAGCCGTTGTGGCTGGCGCTACAGGAATTACTTTGGGGCAAGATCGGCGCCGAAGCCGATGGACTTATGATGATCAGCCCTCAAGGCATGCCGGCTACCCATGGCGGGCTATCGGCACGGCTGCGGGATATCGCGCGCTTCGGTGAAATCTTTACGGCAAGGAATTACCTTGGAGTTGTGAGTCAACAACATCTGGACGACCTGAGTTCTGCTAATGGCATTGCCTTTGATTCTGAGCAGCTGGCGCGCCTTGATAAACGTTTTCGGGGAGATGGTCCCAGGCACGCGGCCTGGCAGTGGGACATGATCTGGCCCGATGGAGCCATGTTCAAGGGCGGGTATTCTGGTCAGGGGTTGTTTGTCGATCCGGGCCGTGGCGTGGTGGCGGCCTGGTTTGGCACCAGTGGTACAGCCGGAGAGGGCCATACTCTTTTACCAATGCTGCGGCAGATTAGTCGGGCACTGTACTAGATGATTTTCCCTGCTGGCACCTATTGGAAGGGCAAGTTATGAGATTTCTTCTGACGAGTTTACTGTGTTGTCTGGTTTCTTTGGTTCAAGCTCAGGCCCAGCAGAATCTGCCGCCTGCCTATCCACGTGAGGGTGCGAGCAAATTACTGGAAAATGAGGACGTCATTGTCTGGGAGATAAGTTGGTTGAACCGGGAATATCCGGTGCATCGTCATCGTTATCCTCACACGGGTGTTTACTATAGTTCCGGCGATCGCATTATTACGTCGGAAGGTGGAGAGGCGCGTGATGTCCACACCGATGCCTGGAATATCTCCTTTCAACCAGCTGGGGTCACTCACACTGAGACTGGTGTAAGCGATGAACCTCTGCGCGCCGTGTTTGTGCAGATCAAACGACCTGTTGCAGAACATGCGAGGCTTGAATCAGATCTGCCTTTGTATCCCCAGGACGGCCCGTTGGATCGTCGTGCCAATGAGCGCATACAGGTGTGGGAATACAATGAGCAGGTTTCCGGGATTGCGGATGAGTTGCATCGGCATGGTCATGATGCCGTGGTGGTGTGGTTCGATGGGGACAAGCGGCCTAATGTGCACTTCATTGCCAGGGACAGCGTGCATTACCAAGAGATTCCGAGCGCAGCGGTTCGGGTCTTTGTTTTCGAGATCCTGTGAGTTTGCTCGGCGCTTACTTCCCAAGCCTCAGCTCCCGCTGTGAAACGCTGCCACGCTAGCTTCAAGCTCGCTAGCCAGCCTGGTTTCGGGTAGTCGCCGCTGGAATATTTTTACCAGGGAGTCGTAGTACCAGAGCGTCCCATCTCGGGATGCATTGAATTTATCCCACACAGCAACCCTACCCTGGGATCGTTCAGGTCAGACAAAATG
>Ga0315330_10001604_pt1 | contig 15325 bp, 11 predicted proteins | sample M140m34915metaG_FD_203453 | JGI IMG/M metagenome (GOLD analysis project Ga0315330, IMG submission 203453) | Ammonia-oxidizing marine archaeal communities from Monterey Bay, California, United States - M1 40m 34915 | ecosystem: Environmental > Aquatic > Marine > Intertidal zone | place: USA...
ACGTGACCAATAGTCCCCACATTTACATGCGGTTTCGACCTTTCAAATTTTTCCTTAGACATGATTGCCAACCCTCTTTTTTCGATAATACTCTATAATTTTAAACTAAAAATTTTATGCTCTTCTTGTCACTATATTGGTAACATTCTGTGGTGCCTGTGCGTATTTTGAGAACTCCATCGAGTAAGTTGCTCGCCCTTTTGTCCCCGATCGCAAATCGGTCGCATATCCGAACATTTCAGCCAAAGGAACATCCGCCTTTATTACCGCCCCACCGGGGGCATCTTCTGTTCCTAGTAGTACGCCTCTTCGCCTATTGAGATCACCATTGACCGTTCCAAGATACTCTTCTGGCGTTGCCACCTCTACGTTCATCACAGGCTCTAACAAAACTGGCCTAGCTTCTTTAGTCCCGTCCCTAAATGCCATCGCAGCAGCTACTTTAAATGCTACTTCGCTAGAGTCAACATCGTGGTAGGACCCATCGTACAATGTCACTCGAACATCCACTACTTTATAGCCAGCTAAAACACCGTTTTGGAGCGCTTCCTGAACACCTTTTTCTACCGCGCCGATATAATCCTTAGGAATGGCACCCCCGACAATTTGATTCACAAATTCAAACCCTTCACCTTGGACAAGTGGCTCTATTTTTAATATCACATGCCCATACTGGCCTCTGCCACCCGTTTGACGGACAAATTTAGCCTCGGCTTTCTCTACTACATCCCGAACCGTCTCACGATAAGCTACTTGCGGCTTCCCAACATTTGCGTCCACTTGGAATTCTCTCTTCATGCGATCAACTATAATCTCTAGATGCAATTCTCCCATCCCAGCAATGATAGTTTGTCCAGATTCTTCATCTGTGGACACATTAAAAGAGGGATCTTCCGCAGACAATTTCTGCAAAGCTACAACCATTTTATCTTGATCACTCTGCGTCTTAGGTTCAACAGCCACAGCGATAACCGGATCTGGAAATTCGATTTTCTCTAAAATCACTACTTTTTTTGCATCACACAAAGTATCTCCGGTAGTGACTTCTTTCAAACCTACAGCTGCAGCAATATCGCCTGCTCTGACTTCCTTAATCTCTTCACGACTATTAGCATGCATCTGCAATAGACGACCCAGCCTTTCTTTTTTCCCTTTGACGGCGTTATAAATACTGTCTCCCGTTTTTACAACACCAGAATAAACTCTGAAAAACGATAAGCTTCCTACAAAGGGATCAGTGGCTATTTTGAAGGCTAAGGCTGAAAAAGGTTCATCGTCGTCCGCCTCGCATAAAACTCTCTCGTCCCCACTAAGGCTATCGCCAAAAACTGGCTTCACCTCGACTGGCGAAGGCAATAGCTCCAACACAGCATCGAGAAGACCTTGAACCCCCTTGTTTTTAAAAGCTGATCCGCATAACACCGGAATTATTTCGTTTTTAAGCGTCCGTTGCCTAAGTCCATCCCGAATCTCACGTTCGGAGAGACCATTCCCATCTAAATATTTTTCGGTCAGAATGTCAGAAGCCTCAGCCGCGGCCTCTACCATTCGCTCTCTAAGAGCCTCACATTTAACAACTAGGTGTTCTGGAATCTGATTTTCCTCAAATGTGGTCCCCATATCATTATCGTTCCAATAGATGGCCTTCATTTTAAGAAGGTCAATGACTCCTTCGAACGACTCTTCTGAACCTATGGGGTATTGAACAGGTACCACGTTTGCGCCAAGTCTTGTGGCCATCATAGTTACGACTCGGTCGAAATCAGCACCGGAACGATCCATCTTATTTATGAAAGCAAGTCTAGGAACCTTATATTTATTAGCCTGGCGCCAAACAGTCTCGCTTTGTGGCTCTACGCCTCCGACTGCACAAAAAACAGCTACCGCGCCATCAAGTATCCTGAGAGATCTCTCAACCTCAATCGTGAAGTCAACGTGACCAGGAGTATCAATTATGTTTATTCTATGCTCCGGAAACTGATCTCTCATACCGCTCCAAAAACAAGTAGTAGCTGCTGATGTAATAGTAATTCCGCGCTCTTGTTCTTGCTCCATCCAGTCCATAACGGCCGCGCCGTCGTGAACTTCACCTATCTTATGAGAAACACCCGTATAATATAAAATTCTTTCTGTAGTTGTAGTTTTACCGGCATCAATATGTGCCATGATGCCAATATTTCTATAATTTTCGATGGGTGTAATTCGAGACACGATGACAAACTCTAAATTCCAAACTACCAACGGTAATGCGAAAATGCTCTATTCGCTTCCGCCATTTTGTGAGTATCTTCGCGTTTTTTGACGGCGGACCCTCTATTTTCACAGGCTTCTAGAATTTCGCCGGCAAGCCTTTGCCCCATAGACTTTTCATTCCTTTTACGAGATGCTTCTACTAACCACCTCATAGCTAAGGTAACTCGCCTGCTGGAACGCACTTCCACAGGCACCTGGTAAGTAGCGCCACCAACTCGACGTGACTTAACTTCAACTTTCGGCTCAACATTCTCTAGTGCCTGCTTAAACATCTCAAGACCACTACCAGAACTCTTTTCTTCAACTTGGTCTAATGCGCCGTAAACAATGCGTTCCGCAACTGCTTTTTTACCCGAGGACATAACTAAATTTATAAATTTAGCCAAAACAGAATCACCATACTTAGGGTCTGGTAATATCTCTCTTTTGGATGCGACGCGACGTCTTGACATACTTAAAAACCCTTTAACCTTAAATTATTTTGGACGCTTCGCGCCATATTTAGAACGGCCACGACGCCTATCGGTAACTCCTGAGGTATCCAATGTGCCTCGAACAGTGTGATAACGAACGCCCGGTAAATCTTTGACACGACCTCCTCTAATCAGAATGACGGAGTGCTCCTGCAAATTATGGCCTTCTCCACCAATATAAGTAGTTACCTCTTGTCCATTTGTAAGTCTAACTCTCGCAACCTTTCTTAAAGCAGAGTTGGGCTTCTTAGGAGTCGTTGTATATACCCGAGTGCACACCCCTCGCTTTTGCGGACATGCCTCAAGGGCAGGAACGTTACTTTTTTCTCGAACCCGTTTTCTGGGCTTACGTACTAATTGATTAATAGTCGGCATATTTCACACAACACCTAATTTAAATAAAATTTCTCATGCTAGTTTTTTAAACTACCTAGGGACAATAAACCATGCGCTCAATGTCACAATTTTTCGTTCGGGCAAGTAGTTAACAGGAAACCAGCCGGAATAGACAGTAAAAACAAAACAGTCCTGACCGCAGAGAGGACTGTCGTAGCCGGCGAATATTAGAGTTCTAGCACCGGTTTGTCAACAAATTTAGGCACTTTCAGAAGCCGTTCCTCCGTTATCCTCTACATTGTCAACTTCTTGTAGCTCAGCGATGAGTCCAGCATCAATTTCCGCCGCTAAAGCAGCTTGGAGATCAGCTGGATTCTTACCCTGATTCGACTTACGCTCTTGATGGTATGCATACCCTGTACCAGCGGGAATCAGCCTCCCCACTATGACGTTTTCTTTCAGACCTCTTAAAACATCCTTCTTACCTGTAACAGATGCTTCAGTTAAGACGCGCGTAGTTTCTTGGAAAGACGCTGCCGATATGAACGATTCCGTAGCCAATGAAGCCTTGGTAATCCCCAAAAGCATTTGATTATAAGTAGCTTCTTCGCCACCATTCTCCCTTACGCGATCATTCTCTTCCCTAAGTCGCTCTCTCTCGATTTGTTCGCCTTTCAAAAACTCCGTGTCTCCACCTGAAACTATTTCTACTTTTCTTAACATCTGACGAACAATTGTTTCAATATGTTTATCGTTGATTTTCACACCTTGCAAGCGATATACATCCTGTACTTCATTTACAATATAGCGAGTAAGCTCTGGTATCCCTTTGAGCCGCAGAATATCCTGCATATCAGGAGAACCATCACAAACTTCCTCTCCTTTTTCCAAATGCTCACCCTCGTAAGCATTTACATGCCGCCATTTGGGAATCAAGCTCTCTACCTGAACACCGTTCTTATCTGTAATGACTAGCCTTTGCTTCCCTTTCGTGTCCTTACCAAAAGACACGGTACCGGTGGCTTCAGCTAGGATCGCGGGATCCTTTGGCTTACGAGCCTCAAACAAATCAGCTACACGCGGCAATCCTCCTGTAATATCTCTTGTTTTACTTGATTCTTGCGGCATCCGAGCTAAAACATCACCCACACTTACTTCCTGTCGCTCCGATGTAGTAATGACAGCATTACCAGGCAGAAAGTGATGGGCAGGTATGTCAGTACCAGGAATTTTCAATTCTTTACCGTTCTTGTCGACTATTTTAAGCATCGGACGCAATTCTCTAGCATGAGAGACTCTTTGCTTAGAATCGATCACTACTATACTCGATAATCCTGTAATGTCGTCTAGCTCCTTCGCTACCGTGACACCCATTTCAATATTCTCGAACTCAGCCACTCCTGCAACCTCGGATATTATCGGATGGGTATGTGGGTCCCAGGTAGCAACTACCTGTCCCGCGTGAACTTCCGCACCATCAGCAACACTAATTTCACTACCGTAAGGAACTTTATAACGCTCTCTTTCCCTTCCCGAATCGTCACTTACAACTAACTCGCCGGAACGCGAAACAGAAATAAAATTATCCTTGCGCGCTAGTGTTTTCATGTTTTCTAACTTCAAGGTGCCACTTACATTAACTTCAACACTATTTACGGCCACAGCTCTAGAGGCCGCCCCACCTATATGGAAGGTTCGCATAGTAAGCTGAGTTCCTGGCTCACCAATAGATTGTGCCGCAATAACCCCAACGGCTTCTCCTCTATTGACTTTATGTCCTCTGGCTAAATCTCGGCCATAGCACGCTGCACACACTCCATAACGTGTCTCACAGGTTATCGGAGTTCTAACAGTGACCTCGTCAATCCCATTTTCGTCTAATATTTCGACCCATTTCTCGTCGATCAAAGTGCCAGCTGGTACTAATATCTCGCTATCAGTAGCCGATTTTAAAACATCTATGGCGACGGTCCTGCCCAGAATCCTATCTCCCAGCGCCTCGATGACATCTCCCCCCTCAATCACTGGCCTCATAACTAACCCATTGGTGGTACCACAATCATCTTCTGATACAACCAAATCTTGAGCTACATCCACTAATCTTCTCGTCAAATACCCAGAGTTCGCAGTCTTCAATGCTGTATCTGCGAGTCCTTTTCGAGCCCCGTGTGTTGAAATGAAGTACTGTAAAACATTGAGTCCTTCTCGGAAATTGGCGGTTATTGGCGTTTCGATAATAGAACCGTCTGGCTTTGCCATAAGACCCCGCATCCCAGCTAGTTGCCGAATTTGCGCAGCCGAGCCTCGCGCACCTGAGTCCGCCATCATATATATCGAGTTAAATGAAGCTTGGTCGACTTCTTCGCCACTCTCTGCCATAACCGTCTCAGTACCTAACTTATTCATCATCGCCTTCGCAACTTGGTCATTGGTATGAGACCAAATATCCACTACCTTATTGTATCTCTCACCAGTTGTTACGAGGCCCGACGCGTACTGCTCTTCAATCTCGTTAACACTTTTTTCGGCATCAGAAATAATGGTTTGTTTCTCATCAGGAACAACCATATCGTCAATACCGATAGATATTCCAGCTCGAGTAGAGTGACTAAAACCAGCATACATCAACTGATCGGCAAAAATAACCGTATCTTTCAACCCTACTACTCGATAACATCTATCGAATAATTTAGAGATGGCTCTTTTATTTAGAACCTTATTCACTAATGTGAATGGGAGTCCCTTGGGGACAATACTCGACAACAACGCTCGCCCTACTGTCGTATCAATAATTTCGGTGCGCGTTTCAAGTTCACCGTCATCATTGAATTCTGAGAGTTGCATCCTTACCTTACACTCTGCGTGGATATCAACCTGATTAGTTTCAAACGCTCGGTGCACTTCGTTTACGTCAGAAAATGGACGTAAGACCTTACTTCGAGCCGACTTCGATTCTCGGGTCATGTAGTACAAGCCTAATACAACGTCCTGACTGGGAACTATAATCGGATCTCCATTTGCTGGAGACAAGATGTTATTAGTAGACATCATGAGGCTACGCGCCTCTAACTGAGCCTCCAAGGCCAAGGGCACATGCACCGCCATTTGATCACCGTCGAAATCGGCATTAAACGCTGTACAAACCAAGGGGTGCAACTGAATTGCCTTCCCTTCAATCAGTACCGGCTCAAAGGCTTGAATCCCCAGCCGATGTAATGTCGGCGCACGATTAAGCATTATCGGGTGCTCTCGAATAACATCCTCGAGAATATCCCATACCTCTGGACCTTCCATTTCAACGATCTTTTTTGCTGCCTTGATAGTCGTCGCCATACCCTGCAGTTCTAGCTTACTAAAAATGAAAGGTCGAAAGAGTTCAAGCGCCATTTTTTTCGGCAGTCCGCACTGATGTAGCTTGAGAGTAGGCCCAACAACTATTACAGAACGTCCCGAATAATCTACTCGTTTCCCCAATAAATTTTGTCTGAACCTTCCTTGCTTCCCTTTGATCATATCGGCCAAAGACTTCAACGGTAACTTATTCGTTCCGGTTATCGCTCGACCACGCCGACCATTATCTAGGAGAGCATCAACAGATTCTTGAAGCATCCTTTTCTCATTTCTGACAATGATATCCGGCGCGTTTAAGTCTAGTAGTCTTTTTAATCGGTTATTGCGGTTTATAACGCGACGATATAAATCATTTAAATCAGAAGTAGCAAACCTGCCCCCGTCGAGAGGCACTAGCGGGCGAAGCTCTGGGGGTAAGACAGGCAGAACTTTCAAAACCATCCAAGCCGGCCGATTTCCCGAGCTGACAAAAGCCTCAAGTAGTTTCAGGCGCTTAGTATATTTTTTAATTTTAGTTTCGGAGTTAGTTTTTGGAAGACTCTCGCGAATGCTAGCTATCTCTTCTTTTAGATCGACGCTTTTCAACAATTCATAAACTGCTTCCGCACCCATTCTAGCATCGAATTCGTCGCCGTACTCTTCTAGTGCGTCTAGATAGGCCTCCTCAGACAGTGACTGGCCCTTCTCTAAATCCGTCATACCAGGCTCAACAACAACATAAGCTTCGAAATACAAAATTCTTTCTATCTCTCTCAAAGTCATATCGAGTAGAAGGCCCATACGCGATGGAAGCGACTTAAGGTACCAGATATGCGCTACCGGAGAGGCAAGTTCGATATGCCCCATTCGTTCTCTGCGCACCTTCGCTAACGTAACTTCAACACCACATTTTTCGCATACAACTCCTCGATGCTTTAGCCTCTTATACTTCCCGCAGAGACATTCATAGTCTTTGATAGGACCGAAAATTTTCGCACAAAACAAACCCTCTCTCTCAGGCTTAAAAGTTCTGTAATTTATGGTCTCCGGCTTCTTTACCTCGCCATAGGACCAAGATCGAATCTTTTCAGGGGAAGATAAACCAATTGAAATGGCGTCAAAATCATCTGTAGTACCTTGATTTCTTAACAAATCTAGTAGGTCTTTCACAATAAGTGCTCCTTAAAAGCGAGTTTTGCAATAATTTCTTGGATATTCGTCTTAGTCGTTTTCAAGCTCTATGTCGATTCCGAGTGAACGCAACTCTTTCAGTAATACATTGAAAGACTCCGGCATACCAGCATCCATCTCGTGATTACCATCAACTATATTCTTATACATCTTAGTACGCCCATTAACGTCGTCTGACTTAACCGTTAGCATTTCTTGAAGGGTATACGCGGCCCCGTAAGCTTCTAACGCCCAAACTTCCATTTCACCAAATCGTTGGCCACCGAATTGAGCCTTTCCACCTAAGGGCTGCTGTGTAACCAAACTGTAAGGTCCCGTACTACGGGCATGCATCTTGTCGTCTACTAGATGATTTAACTTAAGCATGTACATGTAGCCAATCGTTGTAAGTCTATCGAATTGTTCTCCCGTCCTGCCATCAATTAACTGCGTTTGTCCAGAAGAAGGCAGACCAGCCACATCCAACATTTTCTTAATCTCGCTCTCGGCTGCGCCATCGAACACTGGGGTGGCCATAGGTACACCATCTCTTAGGTTATCGCACAAGGTAAAAACCTCGTCATCAGTAAGCAAATCTAGATCCTCTTGTTTGCCACTAGTATTGTAAATATCATTCAGAAACCCCCTAATTTCCTCGGCGCTTTTCTCGGCAGCAAGCATCTCTCCGATCCTTTCTCCACAACCTTTAGCAGCCCAACCCAAATGAGTCTCCAAAACCTGACCAACATTCATACGAGAAGGAACCCCCAGGGGGTTTAATACTATGTCGACAGGCCGACCATCCTCCGTATGGGGCATGTCCTCCACAGGGACTATCATTGATACGACACCCTTATTACCATGACGACCAGCCATCTTATCGCCAGGCTGCATTCTTCGCTTCACAGCGAGATATACCTTGGCCATCTTTAGGACACCCGGAGCAAGATCGTCACCCGCTGTTAATTTAGCGCGTTTTTCTTCAAGTTTTTCACGCAGGCTTTTACGGTGATTCTCTGCCAGGGAAGCTAGCTGTTCCAGTTGCTCTGACGCCGATTCACTTTTCAGTCTAAAATCAAACCACTGTTCTCGATCAATTTCTAGCAAATTCTGTTTACTAATCTTAGCACCTGACTTGACTTGTCCAAGACCTTTATCTACGACCTTGCCAACGAGCAAACGCTCTACTCGTTCAAACAAATCAGATAAAATAATCTTCAACTGATCATCTAAATCTTTTTTTACACGCGCTATTTCCGCTTCTTCGATTTCTACTGCCCGAGCGTCTTTTACAACCCCGTCCCTAGTAAAGACTTGCACATCTATAACCGTCCCAGTCATTCCAGACGGTACTCTCAGAGAAGTATCTTTAACGTCTGACGCTTTCTCACCAAAAATCGCCCGCAGTAGCTTTTCTTCTGGTGTTAACTGAGTCTCTCCTTTCGGAGTAACTTTTCCAACTAAAATATCGCCTGGGTTTACCTCAGCACCGATATAAACGATACCTGATTCGTCTAACTTAGATAACGCACTTTCGCTAACGTTCGGAATATCACCCGAAATTTCCTCAGAACCTAGCTTCGTGTCTCTAGCAACACAGGTAAGTTCTTCAATATGAATCGATGTATATCGGTCTTCTTGGACGACTCTCTCCGAAATTAAAATAGAGTCCTCAAAGTTATAACCATTCCAAGGCATAAAGGCGATCAACATATTTTGACCGAGCGCGAGCTCACCAAAATCAGTCGAGGGTCCATCTCCTAACACGTCACCTGACTTGACGACATCTCCTACCTTGACAAGCGGTTTCTGATTTATACAAGTATTCTGATTTGATCGGGTATACTTTGTAAGATTATATATGTCTACCCCAGACTCCCCAACTCTGGTTTCCTCGTCTGCAGCTCGAACAACTATCCTACTTGCATCGACCGAGTAAACTTCGCCGCCCCTCCTAGCAACTACTGTCACGCCAGAATCTTTCGCTACAGCGCGTTCAATACCAGTCCCCACTAATGGCTTCTCTGAACGCAACGTCGGCACAGCCTGCCGTTGCATATTTGAACCCATTAAAGCCCTATTTGCATCATCGTGCTCTAAAAACGGAATCAAAGCCGCAGCTACTGAAACTATTTGTCGCGGAGAAACATCTACGTAATCTATCTTTTCCGAAACCGCCATCATAAACTCATTTTGATAACGGGCAGACACCATCGCATCTTTTAATTTACCTTTCGTATCAACTGTAGCGTTCGCTTGCGCTATATGGTACTGGCCCTCCTCAATAGCTGAGAGATACTCAATATCATCAGTTACAGTCCCATTCTCAACCTTCCTGTAGGGCGTTTCCAAGAATCCGAACTTATTAGTTCGCGCATAAACCGCGAGGGAATTAATTAACCCGATATTAGGCCCCTCGGGAGTTTCAATAGGACATACTCGTCCGTAATGCGTCGGGTGCACGTCTCTCACTTCAAAACCCGCTCGCTCTCTAGTTAACCCACCTGGACCTAATGCTGACACTCTTCTCTTATGAGTTACCTCAGACAATGGATTGTTTTGATCCATAAACTGGGATAATTGGCTAGAACCAAAAAATTCCTTAATTACAGCCGATACCGGTTTCGCATTAATGAGCTCCTGAGGCATATAGCCTTCAGACTCGGCAAGACTTAGTCGTTCTCTGACGGCTCTTTCAACCCTAACTAAGCCTACTCTAAATTGGTTCTCTGCCATTTCGCCTACGCTGCGCACTCGGCGATTACCTAAATGATCTATATCATCAACCACACCTTTCCCATTTCGAATATCTATCAAGACTCGTAAAACATCTATCAGATCACGTTCTTCTAATACTCCAGAGCCAACTTCTTCACTCCTTCCTACTCTTCTATTGAATTTCATTCTTCCGACCGCAGAAAGATCGTAACGATCGTCAGCGAAAAATAAGTTTCGAAACAAATTTTCCGCGGCGTCTTTAGTTGGGGGCTCACCAGGTCGCATCATCCGGTATATTTCGATCTGCGCGTCCAACGTGTTGGTAGTGGAGTCAATCCGCAGCGTCTGCGCCATGTAGGCACCTTGATCAAGATCGTTTTCGAAAATAGTCTCTAATTCGCGAATGTCATTTTCAACTAACGTGTCTAACAACTGTTCATCAATCAACGTGTTAGCCGTTACCAAAATTTCTCCCGTTTCAGTATTTAAGACATCATGAGCGCATGTCTTCCCTACTAAAAAAGATCGAGGGACTGCAATCTCTTTGATACCCTTATCTTCTATCTCTTTGGTATGCCGCGCCGTGATTCTTCTGTCGGCTTCGACTAATATTTCGCCATTTGCATCGACTAAATCAAACTCCAAAGTCTCCCCACGCAGTCTTTCAGCCACGATTTCGACGCGGACGTGGTCGCCGTCAAAGATAAATCGGTCTCGTTCAAAAAATGTATCAAGAATCTTCTCCGTACTAAAACCAAGAGCTCTTAACAGAACTGTCGCGGGAAGCTTCCTACGTCGGTCAATTCGAACATATAAATGATCCTTTGGATCGAATTCAAAATCTAACCAAGAGCCTCGATAAGGTATTACTCTAGCAGAAAATAAGAGTTTCCCCGAAGAATGAGTTTTCCCTCGATCGTGGTCAAAGAAGACTCCCGGAGAACGGTGCAGTTGGTTGACAATCACGCGTTCAGTCCCGTTAATAACGAAAGTACCATTTGGAGTCATGAGCGGCAGTTCACCCATATAAACTTCCTGCTCTCTCACATCTTTTATTACTTTCTCGGAGGTCTCTTTGTCATATATCTCCAGCCTAAGGGTTACCCGCAAAGAAGTGGCATATGTAGCGCCTCTTACTTGACATTCTTTTACATCAAAAACTGGAGCTCCGAGCCGATAGCTAACGTAAGCTAAGCTTGCAGTCCCGGAATAACTTTCGATTGGAAACACAGACTTAAATGCCGCGTGCAAACCTGAGTTCAGCCTTGCCTCAGGCTCAAAACCTTCCTGCAAAAACTTTTTGTAGGACTCTATCTGAGTTCCTAACAAATAAGGCACGTCAAGTATAGTAGATGCCTTACTAAAGTCTTTCCGGATACGCTTTTTTTCAGTGTAAGAGTACGCCATTTTTATCCCGTCCTAATTAAGCCAACATTTACGTCAGCGTTATCACCCGCATAAAAAAATTCAGCCATACAAGTTGTAGATTGAACTACAACCTATACGGCTAATATCACCTAAAATGCTATTTTAGCTCTACTGAAGCGCCAGCATCTTCGAGTTGCTTCTTCATATCTTCTGCCTCACCTTTAGTGGCGGCCTCCTTTACAGTAGCAGGGGTAGATTCCACCATGTCTTTGGCCTCTTTCAAGCCTAAACCAGTTATAGCTCTTACCGCCTTAATACAGCCTACCTTATTCTCTCCGAAGCCTGTCAAAACCACATCAAATTCATCTTTTTCTTCCACAGCGCCGGCATCGCCAGCGGCGGCAGGTGCCATAGCGACTGCCGAAGCAGCAGAAACTCCCCATTTTTCCTCTAGCTCACTCACTAGCTCGGTAACTTCGATTATGCTCATGCTACTGAGCGCTTCTACTAACTCTTCTTTCGAAACTGACATTTTCAATTACTCCTAAAAATTCATTTAAACAATGTTAACTCAAGCGGACGCTTGTTCTGTCGCATAAGCGGACAAAACGCGAACAAACTGTCCTGACGGAGCCGCTAAGACTTTCACCAGGTTTGTCTGAGGTGCTTTTAGAACCGATAGAAACTGCGCTCGTGCCCCATCCAGTGTGGGCATTTTAGCCAGAACCGCCAGATCTTCAGCAGGTCTCAGTTTTCCAGACAACACTATGGCTCGTGTAACAAGCTTCTCGTTCTCTTTTGAGAAATCTTGTATTATTCGCGCGCCTGCTCCGGGATCTTCGTTGGAAAAAACTAATAGCAAGGGGCCTTTAAGTGACTCATTGATACATTCAAATTCTGTCCCCTCAAATGCTCGTCTCGCAAGAGTATTTTTTACTACTCTTACTGAAACACCTTGCTCCCGCGCCTTCGCCCGAAACTCCGTCATTTGTCCTACACTAAGTCCAATGTACTCAGCAGCAATCGTCGTTTCCGCCTTTGCTGCAAGTTCATTTACCTCTGAAACAACCGCTTGTTTTTGAGTGAAATTAAGACTCATATTGGTTATCTCTCCAAGTTTAGCCCAAACCCATAAGATTCGAACCACACCACTATTATCAGTATCTCTACCATAGAGACACCTCGTTTAAGGTGCCCTGAACCAACGATTTCGTTAGCTAGGGATACACCATCTACGTGGGCCTAATACTTTGATTAACCGCACTAGCGGACCCACGGTCTATGACGGCTACTGGTATAACCAATAACCCACAGTCATCACTCACGAGCTTCTCGAGAGTTTTTTGTATTTTACTAATTCATATCTATCGAGGCCTTATCAACAGCGATGCCAGGCCCCATAGTAGACGACAAGGAAAGTGAACGTAAATAAACACCTTTAGCCGAGTTTGGCTTAGCCTTAACTAAATCTGCCAATACAGCCAAAAGGTTGGCCTCTAAAGCATCAACTGAAAAAGATGCCTTGCCGATCGGACATTGAATAATTCCCGCCTTATCAGTTCTGAACTGAACTTGACCTGACTTTGCGTTTTTTACGGCCGTAGCCACATCAGCAGCAACGGTGCCAACTTTTGGGTTAGGCATTAGACCTCTAGGACCCAAAACTTGCCCTAGCTGACCAACAACTCTCATCGAACTGGGGCTAGCAATTACAAGATCAAAATCTATATTACCCCGTTTTACATCTTCCGCTAAGTCGTCCATCCCAACAATATCAGCCCCCGCTTCTTTCCCAGCCTCTGCATCGGCTCCTTCCGCAAAAAGGGCTATACGGACCGTTTTACCGCTACCGTGAGGCAACAGAGTAGACCCGCGAACCACTTGGTCAGATTTTCTAGGGTCCACTCCCAGATTAACCGAAACATCTATCGACTCATCGAACTTAGCAGAGGCAAACTCCTTGACCTTAGAAAGCGCTTCGGCAAGAGGGGAAAGCTCGCCTTCTACCATCTTTTCACGAATAGCACGCAATCTTTTCCCGGGCTTACTCATGATTGAACTCCTTCCACTTCTAGTCCCATACTCCTGGCTGTGCCAGCAATTGTTCTAACCGCCATCTCTACATCTGCCGCAGTTAGATCAGGTTCTTTTGTTTTCGCTATAGCCTCAAGTTGTTCTCTAGTAACCTTGCCTACCTTTTCGGTATTAGGAGTGCCACTTCCCTTTTCGATTCCCGCAGCTTTCCTCAACAAGACTGAGGCAGGAGGAGTTTTAGTGACAAACGTAAAACTTTTATCAGAAAAAACTGATATGACGACAGGAATTGGTAAACCAGGTTCCGTTTCTTGGGTTTTCGCATTAAAAGCTTTACAAAAATCCATAATATTAACCCCATGTTGTCCCAAAGCAGGACCTACGGGCGGGCTGGGGTTGGCCTGTCCAGCTTTAACTTGCAGCCTTATATAGGCATCAATTTTTTTCGCCACTTAATTTTACTCCTCAGGGTTCAAACGCTTTATCAAGCTCCCCATTAAATGATAATATTTTAGTCCTTACTTACTTGACCAAATTCAAGCTCTACCGGCGTTGAACGACCAAATATAGAAACAGAAACCCTAAGTTTACTCTTGTCATAGTTCACTTCTTCGACGGCTCCATTGAAATCTGAAAATGGTCCATCTATTACACGAACAACTTCCCCAACTTCAAACAGAGTTTTAGGTCGAGGTTTCTCAGAACCTTCTTGAATTCTATTAAGTATAGCGTTAGCTTCTGCGTCAGTTATCGGGGTCGGACGATCTTTTGTACCGCCTATGAAGCCAAGCACTTTAGGACATTCTTTGATTAAATGCCATGTGTCGTCTTCCATTTCCATTTCAACAAGAACATACCCAGGGAAGAACTTTCGCTCGCTCTTTCTCTTTAATCCTTCTTTCATCTCCACTACTTCTTCAGTCGGAACTAATATGTCTCCAAATTTGTTATCCATCCCGTTACGCGAAATACGATCCTCTAACGAACGCTTGACTTGATTTTCGAAACCCGAATACGCGTGGACCACATACCAATTCATACTCATATCCCTAGGCGCCTCTTCCGATTAGGCCCTGTATAGAACTACTTAGCCCCAAGTCAAGAACCCACAATAAAATAGCAAAAATAATCACAACAATAATTACAAACAAGGTAGTTTGGCTCGTTTCTTGTCGGGTGGGCCAAACTATTTTTCGAACCTCTACCTGTGCATCTCTAACAAAATCTATCGTTTGCCGACCCTTTAATGTCTGACTTACGATTACCAGAGAAACGATAATTCCGGCAAGGACACCCAGAACGCGTAAAATTTTCGGCGCCTCTGAGTAATAATAAAAACCCACTAGACTTATAGTCAAAACAACCAGAGCTAAAAGAAATTTAAAAATATCTATAGACCCTTGTTGAGTTTCGGTTTTACTATTCATAATTTCCTGCTACACAAAATTTCTAGAGCCACCAAATTCGTTGGCAGGCCAGGAGGGAATCGAACCCCCAACCTGCGGTTTTGGAGACCGCTGCTCTGCCAATTGAGCTACTGGCCTAAACTATTTGTTTATTATTCAATAATCTTCGCAACTACGCCGGCACCAACCGTACGACCACCCTCTCGGATAGCAAAACGCAAGCCCTCTTCCATTGCT
>Ga0315330_10001605_pt1 | contig 15308 bp, 14 predicted proteins | sample M140m34915metaG_FD_203453 | JGI IMG/M metagenome (GOLD analysis project Ga0315330, IMG submission 203453) | Ammonia-oxidizing marine archaeal communities from Monterey Bay, California, United States - M1 40m 34915 | ecosystem: Environmental > Aquatic > Marine > Intertidal zone | place: USA...
CGCCGCATTTCGGGAGTTAATATCAGCAAACCGAATAGGCGGTCTATGTATGCGTATTGGTTTTTTACTCTTAGCCACCGTGTCATCATTTGCTGCATTCTGGTACGGAATTTTGTTCATATGGCAAGAATATGGTGCAATCTGGGGAATCGGTGCAACCTTATCCGCGGTGGGTTTATCAATTGCGTTTACAACCGCGGGGTTGCTATTCGGTGGAGACCGCAAAACAGACGCGACAAATAAAGCAATTGAGAAATACTCTGACTAATAGACAAAGACAATTTCGTATTTATTTAGGATAAACTTTTTATTACCCCAAATTCGACTTACATCAATGCGGAGTATTGGAAGTTACTCGTTTTGACAATCACTACAATTATCGCCTAGTACATTATAGGTTCTCGATAAATCCATCGTGCTTTGAAAAATTGAACTTAACGTTTAAAGTTACCCAAAATGGGAGGAAGAAATGAACGAGCTGGAAATATCAAAGGTAGAAAATTACCTGCGGAAAAAGTTTAATAATCAATCATTAAAAATAGAAGCAAGAGAAAACAAAGACGATTCCGCCGAAGTTATGCTAGCAGATGAATTTATCGGCGTTCTATTCAAAGACATCGATGAGGGCGAAACTTCCTATGACTTTCACATGTCAATCCTTGAAATGGATATTGGTTAGTCAACGTTACCCGCTGGGGCAACATTGACTAAAAACGATCAATAATTATCGAAGTCTTTCCAATAATTTCCATGTCAATGGTATCGATAAGGTGACGATTACTATTTTTAGACAGTCTCCAAATACGAACGGCATTAAACCAAATTGAACGGCCTTTGCAAATCCAATAATGCTGGTCAACCAAGATAATCCTAGTGCGTAAATAATAACTGTTCCGATAACAGCAAGCACAGCACTTGTAATCCAGTTCTGTCCCATTCCCCGTTCTGTAAGAAACCCAAGAACTACCGCAGACACAAAAAATCCGACCAAATAACCACCGGTTGGGCCAACCAAATATAAAAACCCAACACCACCAGAGAATACAGGAGCGCCGAAAGCGCCCAATAATAAGTAGCTAAGGATAGTAGCGCCCCCCAAATGTGGTCCATAGCTCATTCCTATCAACAGCACAACCAGCGTTTGCAGTGTCATAGGAACGGGATAAAAAGGAACTTTAAAATGAGCGGAGAGAGACAATATAGCAACGCCAAGCACTAAAAATATTAGCTTTCCAATTATCGACACTTGTTGCTCTATTCCAGAGGAACTATTTCTTAATAACATAGCCTCCATAAGAGTTTGACTTTTCGTATCGACAGACCAATAACTTTGCATAATTTGAATTCCTTAATCATAGACAACAACTGTTATTTGAACACTTACAGTCTACGCCATGGTTTGTCGAAAGATAAGTATTTTTATCGATATTCTTTATTCTAAGATCGCAATTACGTACGCACATTGATTTTGGTGCATCATTGCTCCATGTTCCTCTCTACATCGTCTGGAATATTACACCAACTCTGAGCACTCTTGAGCCAAAGCATTGCTGTCGGTCTCAACCAACTAGTATCGTCGAGTGTACCTGGTTTTAGACTAAATAAACCTTTAACATATCTCGGAATCCCATAAATACGAACACCACAATTAGGGCAGAAATAAGCCGTTACACGATTACCCGCATCAGAAATTCTCTCAAACTTCTTTAGTTCTCCCGATACTTTAAGGCCATTCTCTTTAACCAAGAGAGTCATTCCAAACGCACTCCCCGTTTGTCTTTGACACTCCTTACAATGACACGCATATAATCGTTCTGGTGCACCAGTTAATTCATACCGTACTGCGCCGCATTGGCACCCGCCCGTGAAACTCTTTTGCATACGCTCATTCCCTTGCATAGTTGAAAAATACAAATTATTTTACTTGAGGGTGATTGTTAGATAATTCTAGAGGGCATTATTCATTCTTCTTATCTTTCACTCAATAAAGTTCTTCAGCAAACGCAGGAAAGGTTTGGTTCATGAATTCAGCTGGGGATCCCAACGCGAAAACCATTATTGATGTCAAACGCTACACTGTTGCAGCATTTTATCAATTTGTAAGTTTAAATAACATTAAATACCTCCAGACAGAATTAAAGAAACTATGTCAAAAATACGAAATTTTTGGCACGATATTATTAGCTCGAGAAGGTATTAATGGAACGGTATCTGGCAACCAGAGTTCGGTAAGTTCGCTATTTAGATGGTTTGAACACCAGCCCAGTTTTCATAAAATTCAAGTTAAATACAGTAACTCGAACAATTTAGCTTTTAATCGATTGAAAGTGAGAATTAAAAAAGAAATAGTTACGATGGGTGAAACCGACATAGATCCCAAGAATGTTGTTGGCAATTATATCAAACCAGAAAATTGGAATGATTTCATAAACGATCCCGAAACGTTAATAATTGATACTCGAAATGAATATGAAATTGCAATTGGGACATTTAAAAATTCTACCAATCCTCAAACTCAATCATTTCGTGAATTCCCAGATTGGGTGAAAACTGAGTTAGATACACTCCCTGATAATAAACGCCCAAAGCGAATTGCTATGTTTTGCACGGGAGGAATCCGGTGCGAAAAAGCTACGTCATATCTTGTAAAAAAAGGATATGACAATGTTTTTCATCTAGAGGGAGGAATTTTAAAATATCTTGAAACCATACCTGAGAAAGACAGCACCTGGCTTGGCGACTGTTTTGTATTTGATCAGAGGGTTTCAGTGGAGCATGGACTAGTACCTGGAAAATATAAAATGTGTCATGCCTGCCGTCTCCCATTAACACCAGAGGACTTGAAGTCGAAGAATTATCAACCCGGCGTAAGTTGTCCCAAATGCTTTGGCTCGCACACTCCCGAGCAACAGAAACGGTTTAAAGAAAGACAATATCAAGTTGAGTTAGCTAGAAAAAGAGGCGTCACACATATTGGAACAATACCAGGAAAGCGCTCATGAATTCAAAAAACCTTATGAAAGAATCACAAAGAGAGTTTCCGGTGCTCTATAGTTTTAGAAGATGTCCTTATGCGATGCGCGCTCGCCTTGCTATAAGCCAAAGCAATACTCTAGTTGAATTGAGAGAAGTTTTATTACGAGACAAACCTAATCATATGCTTTTATTATCTCCTAAAGGGACTGTACCTGTATTATGGCTCTGCGATGGAACAGTCATAGATGAGAGTTTTGAAATTATGAAGTGGGCATATTCGACCAATCTCTCAAAAGATTATTCAAAAAAAGTAAAACATGAAGATTTAATTACTCTTGTTGATACTAAATTTAAGTATCATCTCGACCGTTATAAATATTCCTCTCGATTCAAAGATATCAATGCTTACCACCATAGAGATTGTGCCCTAAATATCCTTCACAAAATCGAAGACGTATTGGATATTGGGTGGCTCAACGGCGTAAAACCTGGGTTTTCCGATTTCGCTATCCTACCTTTCATCCGGCAGTATCGTATTGCCGATATAACCTGGTTCGACAGTTGCACTGAGATCCCAAAAGTAAAATCTTGGCTTAATGAATTTCTTAATTGGGATGGTTTTAAAAATATCATGGAAAAGTATCCCCAATGGCAAGAGGGTCAGGAAGGAATTCAATTTGGCTTTGAGAATTAACTTTGAGTGAGATAGTTGGGATAGCAGTAACAAATCATTAATTAAACCAGCCGCCAGCGATAAGCATACCGAGTGCTAATGAAAACATTACTACGGCAATCATAACATCTAGTATTTTCCAAGTCGTTTGATTTTTCATTTTCGGTGCTAAAAGCCTTGCTCCATATGCAAGAGAGAAGAAAAAAACAAAACTTGCTAACGAAGCGCCCACAGCGAATAGCACTCTCTCATAAGGCACGAATTTCATAGCCATTGTACCAATCAATACAACTGTATCTAGATAAACATGAGGATTACCAAACGTAAAAAGAGCTGCTGTCGACAAAACGGAAAGTAAAGATTTTTCTGCCTGCACCTCATCTAGAATTAATCGGTTTTGCCTAAATGCTGATCGCAAATGTGTCGTTCCATACACCAACAACCAAACTGCGGCTGCGCCAAAAACCCAAAACGAATACGCTTTTATTAAATCGCCAATAAACCAGGAAACCCCACTAACGCCCACTGCAATTAGAATGGCATCAGACAACGAGCAAAATAACGCAACAGCGAAAAAATGTTGGCGCAACAGACCTTGACGTAGAACGAAAGCATTTTGAGCACCAATAGCCAAAATCAAGGAAAAACCAATCGCTACCCCAGTAAAAAATGCTTCCATCGAATGGCGGCTATCCTTTATTACTTCTTTTATTTAATAAAAGAATCATCTTTTGATTGAACGGAGTAAGTTAACGCCTAAACGGTAAATTCTTTTTATCTAAACCTTAAGTTCTTTCTAGATAATTCACTTATTGATTTAACTCCCATTAACCGCATGTCACGCTCTATCTCTGTTTGCATCAATTCGAGTGCTCGCTCAACACCTTGTTGTCCTGCCGCGGCTAGAGCATATAAGTAGAAACGTCCTCCCCCTACCGCTTTCGCTCCCAGAGAAAGCGCCTTAATAACATGTGTACCTCGCTGAATACCGCTGTCCATAATAACGTCTATTTTATCGCCTACGGCGTCAACTATTTCAGCTAATTGGTCAAATGGTGCTCGAGAACCATCAAGTTGTCGTCCGCCATGGTTTGATATTACGATCCCGCTGCATCCTATATCAGCAGCTTTCTTTGCGTCCTCTGGGCTCATAACCCCCTTCAGACAAAATTTACCGTCCCAAAGACGCACCATTTCTTCAACATCTGCCCAATTCATAGTTGGATCCAACATCTCCGTAAAATATCTACCGATAGAAAGCGCACCGCCAGACATGTCTACATGGTCGTCTAATTGCGGCAGTGAAAATTTTGGGTGTGTCAAATAATTGATACCCCACATAGGCTTAATAGCGAATTGATATATCCCGGATAAAGACAGCTTGAACGGAATAGAAAACCCTGTTCGCAAATCGCGCTCCCGATTTCCTCCTGTTATTGTATCAACCGTCAACATCATTACATCAACGCCAGCTGCTTTCGCACTTTCAAGCATAGCCTTATTTAGTGAGCGATCTTTATGAAAATAAAATTGATAACACTGCGGCGTCTTATATTTTTCACGCACCTCAGTTAAGCTAACGGTACCTAAGGAGGAGACACCAAACATAGTTCCAAATTTCGCTGCAGCTGCTGCTACAGCGTTCTCACCCTGATGATGGAAAAGTCTCTGTAGTGCCGTTGGAGAGCAATAAATAGGAAGATTGAGTTTCTGCCCCATAACCGTAACAGACATATCTACTGTTTCAGTTCCCCGCAGGATGCTTGGAACGAGATCACAGTCGTCGAAACTTTTAGTGTTTCTATCATAGGTCTTTTCATCGTCAGCGGCACCATCGATATAGTTGAAAATAGGCCCTGGGATCCGCTTTTTAGCTAAAGTCCTAAAGTCGTTAAAATTATGGCAATGTTTTAACTGCATAACGAAAACCTCAGTAAAGCTGATAATCAACTGTTTAATTAACGTATTGCGTCGAATGTTTCAATTCTGGTTATGTAGGCATACCAATTTTCTAAAAATTTTTTTCGAGACTGCTAGTTACTGAGCTGGAAATCAACTAGAATGAACGTTATGTAATTGGAGACCAAACAGTTTATAAAGAAGATCATTTTTTCTTTATATATGAAAAAAACAAATGTTATATGTCTTACTATAACGCACATTATTTGGAGTCGAGCCATGGTAAAAACGGGGATAATGATCTGTGGTCATGGAAGCCGCTCCAAAAGCGCAGAAGCAGAATTTGGCCTTTTAGCCGAAAGGCTTAAAGAGAGATATCCCGATACTCCAGTTGAATACGGTTTCTTAGAATATTCAGCCCCGAACATTCACATGGGACTTAATTCATTGAAGGATAAAGGAGTGAACCATATCGTCGCTGTCCCCGGAATGTTATTTGCTGCCACGCACGCCAAAAATGATATCCCTTCTGTTCTCACAACCTACCAGGAAAAGAACCCAGATATTAATGTGAGTTACGGAAGAGAATTAGCCCTTCATCCAGAAATGATCGCGGCGTTTGAGGCTCGAATTCTTCAAGCCCTCGGTGTTGATCATATTCATTCCGGAGATTTATATGGAACAATGCTAGTTGTAGTAGGTAGAGGTACATCCGATACGTACGCTAATGCAGAGGCGGCAAAATTAACGCGTATTATAGCTGAAAATATGGGTTTTGGTTGGTCAGAAACGGTGTATTCAGGGGTCACATTTCCATCCGTCGGCCAGGGTTTAGAAATGGCTCTCAAATTAGGTTACAAGAAAATTGTGGTAGCCCCTTATTTTCTGTTTTCAGGAAAATTAATCGATCGGATCTACAATTATGTTGATCGGGTAGCAAAGATGGCTCCGGATGTCACATTAATCAAAGCTCACTACCTTGCGGATCAGGATCATGTGATCAACACCTTCGTGGAAAGAATATCTGAAGCACAAACAGGCGAATTACAGACGAACCATGATCTAATGGGCGCTTTCAAGTCGCGTTTAGCTCGTGGTGAAGTCGATGTGCATCATCACCACGCAGAATATAAACCGATAATAGACCCCGAAGATGATGAGGATCTAACTACTCATTCATCCGCGGGTCATGGTCATAGCCATGGTCATAGCCATGGTCATAGCCATGGTCATGGTCATAGCCACGGGGTTTACAAGCATATAGGGCACCCTAATGGACCGAGAACAATGATTGATCAAGGTGTTTGTTGCTGTTTTATGGGCCAATTTCCCGATCACATAGTTTCGGAACAACGGGCAATCTTAGCACTTACAGAAAATAACAAGTAAATAATAAACATTGAGGAGCAATAAGGATCTTTCTCTATGAATATTTCTTTTATATAAAGATCCAATACACTCCAGTTATAAGTAAAGTAGCGTCAATGATAACAGTGGAATTTTAGGGGAATTGGAATGCGAAATTCTAAAACGGTTCTAATAGATACAAATCCGGGAAGAAATGCCCAAACCGTTGGTATTGCTAGGGAACTGGGAACCGATATTGATTTAATCCATGAACCATCTGTAGGAGTAATTGGTAATAAGGGCGACTCCCAATGTTATTTAGGTGTCCAACATAAAGTTGAAACGATCCACGAAAGCCTCCGTCAAAGGATAGGCACTGAGGCGGGTAAACTCTCTATGCGTCTTGTTCAGCCAGAGTATACTGTAGCGACATCAGACGGAATGCGTAACGGCACAAAAGAGATGCGTTATTCTTTAATTGGAAGAGAAGTGACACACGACTCTGTCTGTGAACATTTAAGTGCGAGTGGTTTAGAAGGAACAATTGCTGTAGTCGCGTGTGACAAACCACCAGTTGGAACAGTGTCAGCTATCTTGGAACATAATCGCCCCGCTATCATAATGTCAGATGGGCCTATTCGCCCCGGCACCGACTCAGTAACAAATGAGCGAATAGATATAATCTCCGGATTTCAAGTTGCTGGCAGCGACGATGAAGAGATGAAAAAACGAATAGCTTGTGAGTCCTGTCCTGGTTTCGGCAGTTGCGGGGGAATGTTTACCTACAATACTATGCAGACTTTTATCGGCGTTATGGGACTAGAACCATTACACATGATTGCCCCCCCGTCCGATGACAAGAGACGATTGGAGCAGTTCCCAAGCGAATTAGTCAATTATTTGCAAGCGATGATTGAGTCCCAGATTACACCTCGCGACATCGTAAACCGCGACTCGATTAGAAATGCAATGATAGTGGCAATGGCTATTGGTGGATCAACAAATGTATTGCTTCATGGACCTGAGATAGCCAGGGCAGCCGGGTTTAGGGATTTTTCTAAAGATATTATGTCACCAGAAGAATTCAATCATTTATCACAACACGTAGTGCCTGTTTTAATCGATGCTCGACCTTTTGGCAGTTACTCAATGGTAGATATTGACGAAAAAGGCGGCGTTCAAGTGATAGTCAAAGAGTTACTAAATGCGGGTTTATTGAATGGTGATACATTAACTTGCACAGGGGAAACTCTATCAGAGCAAATCGATCGTCTCAATCCACCTGTCCCTGATGGAACAGTAATTTATACCGTGGAGAAGCCATACAAACCAACTGGTGGATTACGAGTTCTAGGTGGGAATTTATCCCCAGAGTTCAGCTCAGTCCTTAAATTAGCAGGAGTAGAGGGCGGCCTAGAAAATAATAAATTTGTTGGTAAAGCGAGAGTTTTTGATGGTGAGGAAGGACTGCTTTACTCTTTAGAAAATGAACCGGATGTGTTTCAAGATAATGATATGATTATCGTGCGTTACGAAGGACCAAGCGGTGCCCCAGGCATGCCAGAGATGCTCGACTCTACGTCTCGGATAACAACACTTTGTCGTGAAAATGATATCGTCGTAGGGCTTATGACCGATGGAAGATTTTCTGGGGGCTCCGTTGGTTTGGTTATAGGGCATGTTGGCCCTGAAGCCGCTTTAGGAGGAGAAATTGCGTTCATTGAAAACGGTGATGAAATTATAATCGATCTGGATATCAATGAAATCAATTGTACAGAGCTAAAGAATGCCGATACGTTAAAATCAAGAAAATTAAAATGGAAGAAAGTAGTCGATGAAAATGGAGGCATGCATCCATCCGTTGGAAATGCAGACACTCGGCTACTAAACCGTATGCGTAGGTCAGCAGTATCAGCAATCTATGGAGCGGGAATGCATCCAGATAGACAACTATGGGTGAACGATGAAAGGAAACCCATACGTACGACTTTTATACCTTCCAATAAATATAGACCAAATGCGGAAAAAACTTTCTAGAAAGCCACATGCTTAAGTAGAGGAATTATTAGCAGACTAGATAAACTGAAATAGTCAGTTTTTAAAAGTGGGGATAACGTCCAAAGCAAAGCGTTCGAGGGCCTCGTCAGCTTCATCACCAAAGTGATCTGGGCGCGGCCCTATAACCGAAATCCTATCTATCCCGAGTTTTTGTATATCCTTGAGTTTTTTTATGCAGACCTCGGGTGGACCAATAACTGAAAATCGATCGATGAACTCAACCGACATTTCTTGAGCATGGGAAGCGTCGCCTCTTCCATGGCGAACCTTATCGTAACTTGCTCCTAATTTATCAAACATAGACTGATCGGCCTGATTTACGTGCTTCCTATTCGCACCCGGCATGCCAGTAAAATGAGCAAAAATGCCAACCCCAGGTCTGACCAACTCTGCAGCCCGCTCAACATCGTCATGAACACATATATTCAAGTAAACACCAAGCGACGGTTTATCCTCGATAGTCCTTATTTTTTCACATAACGTTTGTTTAACCTGATTTATACCCCACGCTATCCGTTCAACATCACCTCCTAGAGCAAAGCTTACACGTTCTGCAATTATAGCTCCCATCCTTATGATTTTTGGCCCCGTTGCCGCAACGTCTATAGGAACTTTTTTAATATTGGCATTTTTTAGCCATTTTAACCGGCTCTCGTAACCATTTGTATCTAAAGAACTACCAGTTAAATATATTTGTAGTGTCTCTAGATAGTTCTGAAAAACACCTGGGGAAACCGGTTTATGACCAATATTAAAGAGCGAGGAGTCGCCGCGCCCTATTCCGAGAATTGCGCGGCCTTCCGAAACCTCTTGAAGCGTTGCGATAGCTGATGCAGTTAACGCAGCGTGACGCGTCAGGGGATTTGTCACTCCAGGCCCAATCATCAAAGTGGAGGTTGCCCGAGCAGCTAATGCCAAAGTTATATAAGTTTCATTAGATAAGTTTTGCGAGTCTGTCAGAGTTAATCCGTCAAAGCCCAATTGTTCACATTTCTGAGCCAGGGTCTCTACACCACTTATCGAGGGCACTCCAAAATGCCAGAATTCCATAGTTAAATATCCAAGTTTCTCTCAATGACCAATCGGGAGATTAGTTACAGCTGACCATCCATGTCCCATGTCTCTATCCCAGCAAGATACTTACTATCACTAAATCGGGAAGGGTCAAACGCTTTAAAATAAGATGGAAGTATCCCATTAGTTACATGCTTACTTATTAACTCCCCCGAAGCACAGGCCGACATTATTCCAAAGCCTGAAAAGGCACCACAAATAAAAGCGCCCTTTACACCCAATGGCCCAATTAACGGTCTATTTTCGGGTGTCTTTGTATAATAGCCACCATCAACATAAGGTTTAGGCATAGGGTCTAAATATTGTTTTAGTCCAGGTATCATGTGAGCCATTCCACGAAGCGTAACCTCCGGCAAATACTCGTTCCATTCTAGAGGGAAAGATGGTCTTTCTGAAGTCTCACAATCGTACGTCCAGTACATAAGAACTTGGTTTCCCTCTCCCACAGGCCGACCATGTACTCCAGCTGGAAACTCTTGTAAGAGCCATTTTGTTTCTGAAAACTGTTCTAATTCCTTAGATACTTCGGTTGACCAATTTAGCTTAATGGCATCAGCCCAGATCATTAATGGTGCAGAACGAGGCACAACGCTCAAAGTATCGGGCAAACTGATTTTAACGTGTTTCTCAACCAGGATAGGAAGTTCAACGTTCATAGATTTAAGTGTCGCGTTAATATGTGGGCCTCCACAAAGAACAACCGCATCACTCTCAATTTGCTCCTCTACTCCATTGTTTTCTATAATGACCGAATTAACTGCTCCTGCTTTGGTATCAACTCCCTTCATATAAGCGGTTTTAAATTCGCAACCGTTTCTTTTTGCTTCTTCAAATAGATACATCCCTAATTGCTGCGCACTCATAGAGCCACAGCGTCGTGCGTGTAATACGGCCACCGTTTTTTCATTGAGGTACGGAAAAATTTCTTGGATATTAGACTGTCCCGTTATGAGATCAGAGCCATCGAGTTCACTTATATATCCAGTATTTGAGTTCCTAATATAATCGGAGTTACTGAGGTTATTTCTGAATTTCCCCGCTCCAAACTCTTCCGCCTCTTTACCTTGCTTTTCAAATACATCAATCATGTCTCTAGACGAAGTGGCAAAAAGATAACCATGCGGGTTTAAAAGAAAACGATTTTGGCTTTCACGCGCATGTTGCTCCATCAAGTCTATACTTCTATTCATAAAGCAAACCATTGTGCTGTCCGGACCAGCCCACCAATTTCGGAAGCATTCAGTCGACTTGTCGCTCGTGAGTGAGAGGGGTGCTCCTTGATCAATTAATAAAATGTGTTTTAATCCCGCTTGCATCAAATAGTAGGCTGAGGAGATACCGGCTATACCAGCTCCACAAACAACAGCATCGTATCTTTTATTCTTCAATTTCTTAATCCTGCAATCTAAACGGTGATTAAAAATCGATCACTTAACTGCCAACTAACGACCCTAAATATATATAGGAAATGTCTTTTTCTTCAACCGTGCGCACTACTAAAAATATTGACTAAAGCGACGCCAATTACTATCAGAAATAAGCCACAAATAGCTTGCCACGATAAACTTTGTCCGTACAAAAAATAGGCCAATATAGCAACAGTGAAAACACCGAGACCGCTCCAGGTAGCATATACTATCGAGATGGGAAGAACTTTAATAACAAATGTTAAAAGAAAAAATGATCCTATATAGCAACCCACCATTATAACTGTAGGAAAGATACGTGAAAAGTTTTGGGTTGCCGGGAGTAGAAGGGTTCCTGCTACTTCTAGAAGAATTGCAGCAACCAATAAGAAATAAATTAACATTTGACTAATCTGTCCGCGCTTGATTTCTCTAGTATCTATATAGCCTTCATTCTGTCTTTATTTTTCTCGAAAAGTAGAGGCCGAACCCATTTTCCAAATCGCTTTGCTTCTTCATCATGCAAATAGCCAGATAAACAGAATGAATGGCATCCAATATCAATATAATCTTGCAAAGTTTTGGCACATTGTTCCGGGTTACCAACAATCACTACTCCAGCCCCAGGTCGGGCCTGTGTCAGCCCCGTCCACATGTTTGGAGATATCTTTTCCCCATATTCCTCCGCCAATTGCCGCACTCGCTGGTTTGCCGCCGAGTTTGCGAAATGGGTCCGTATCACATCCTTTTGTTCATCTGTTACATTTCGGACGAGGCCTTCTGCAACTTCCCAGGCCTCATCTTCCTCTTTTCTACATATAATTTGAAGCCGCATGCCAAACCCTATTTGATCTCCTCTTCCATACTTGGCCGCCAATGCCCGCATCTCAAGAATATTTTTCTCGATGCGCTCAACACTGTCGCCCCAGAATAGATGGACATCCGAGTGTTTAGCTGACAACTCGGCCGCTTGCGCAGACCCACCGCCTAAGTAAAATTTAGGAAATGGTTTTTGATAAATTTCTGGTCCAATATGCGCCTGTTTTAAATTATAATGCTTGCCTGAATAATCCACCTTACCTTGCGTTGACCATAATGCTTTACATATTTCTACTTCTTCCTCCATTGCTTCGTAGCGTTGGTCTTTATCCAGTCCGACACCCTCTGCCTCGTTCTCAACTTCATTCTGGCCTGCGATTAAGTTGATCGAGATCCTACCTTCGGTAAGTTGATCAAATGTCGCAATCATTTTTGCCATTAGGACAGGATTGATGTAACTGGGCCTTGCAGCAACCAACATCTTTATACTTTTAGTATTTCGCGTCAGGAGAGCGCTCGTTAACCACGCATCCCAACAAGCAGCTGCTACTGGTAAAAGGATGTACTCGAAACCATTATCTTCAGCCGCTTTTACAACACGTTCAAATAAATCAAGGGATGGCGGAATTTGCTGGGGAATGGCATAATCCAAAGTGTCACCACGAGTTGGCAAAAACCATCCAAATTCTAAATCTCTCATACGCACGAACCCTTTTACAAAAACTGAAATTTAATTTTTTTCCACAATCGTACTATCGTTGTAAAGTCCCAAAAATTACCAAACACCAATGAGATAGCCTCGTTGTTTGCCCTTACCTGTTCGGGATGCTATTTCTTTATTGCTCAGTGCCGGCCTTAACTTCCGAGTTCTCATCCAATCAAATAATTGTCGAAATAATTGCCCTCTTATATCTTTATGCATTTTGCTCTTACCTAAATCATTCATTTCGTCCGGATCCTCTTCCAGATTGAAAAGCTGGGGCGCAAATCCATCATAATAAATATATTTCCAGGTGTTCGTTCTGATCATAAATGCCCGACACTCCTCTGGTCCGCGTTTGAGCAAATTTCTGGCTTGCCTAACAGAATAGTCCGACTCACAAAAAATAGCATCCCGCCACTCTATTTCTTCGCCGTGGATTAAAGGGAGCAATGACCTTCCTTCCAATCTATGATCATAGGAATCCTGACACCCAACCAGTCCTAGGAATGTGGGCAGAAGGTCGATACTCTCCACAAAACTTTTATTAGATGTGCCGCGGGTTTTTTCAGCCCCTTTATCAGGGTTAATTACAATCAAAGGAATACGAATCGCTGATTCATAGAAAAGTTCTTTTTCACCCAGCCAATGATCACCAAGATAATCACCGTGATCGCTTGTCAATACAATGACTGTATTATCCAGATCGCCCCGTATTTTTAAGAAGTCAATCAAGCGGCCAATATGGAAATCCAGTTCAGAAATCAATCCCATATAAGCGGGGATAACCCTTTTCCTACACTCGTCACGACTGAAATTTATACTTTCTTCATGGTTTCCAAACGCACTTACAACAGGGTGCCGATCCAATAATTCTCTATCACTTCTAATAGCTGGGATGATATCTTCTGTCGAATAAAGTGCATGGTAGGGGTCTGGTGCCATGTAAGGCCAATGAGGCTTAATATACGATAAGTGTAGGCACCATGGGTTATCATCCAGCTCTTCAATTACTTGCATTGCTCTATCTGTCATAAAAGCGGTTTCCGAGTGTTTTTTGTCCACTCGAGCAGGGTATTGAACATTACGCATTGACCATCCCGATAGGACTTCACCCCCTGACCCTTCAGCAGAGTTTGCGACAGTATGCCAAGGGTTGTCTCCACTATAACCATTTTCACGAAGATATCGATTGTATGAAAGATCGGGATCGAGACTTTGATCTGGATGCAAACCGTCATCGCGCTCCCATGGTTCAAAACCACATTCGCCAAGCAGTACACCTAAGTCACCATCCACGGATATACCAAGTTTTTTCATTCCGGCACGATCAGGCTTAAAATGCGTTTTCCCCACAATGCCCACTCGGTAACCGTTTGGGCGTAAATAATCCCCCATCATTTTTTCGTCTACTCGGACGGGTATATTATTCCAGGTTCCCCCATGAGTGAACATATAACGACCAGTGTAAAACGACATCCTAGACGGCCCACACACAGCCGACTGGCAAAACGTGTTTGTAAAATTAACACCAGCAGCTGCTAATGCGTCTATATTGGGCGTTTTTATTGTGGGGTGGCCATTACATGCTAAATAATCAGACCGAAGCTGATCAGCCATAATAAATAATATATTTTTTTTATCAGGCATTGAATGTATCCAATTATAATTTGTTAACCATTTCTGATAATTTTTTGGATTGCTTAGTTCAGTTATTCAGACGTACATTTTATGCAAAAAAACGCGATCCTGTTAGAGTAATCCAAAAAAACTCTAGAAAAGCAATAGCATCGGGCAAAATGTCACCAATCGAGGATGTACTATGAATACTGCCATTAGTGAAAAAATTAATCTAGCCCGACAGCATACTGTCGGGGATATCTTGAGACGGTCTACTGCAAGAGATCCAAGCAAGTTAGCCATTTGCTGTGGAAAGATAGAGTGGACGTATTCAGAGTTTGATAATATCTGCAACCAATTAGGTCATGGACTTATAGAAAAAGGAATTAAACTTGGCGACAGAGTCGCTATTCTCTCCCGCAATTCCCATAGCTTTGCTGCTTTTAGATTCGCGTTAGCCCGAATAGGTGCAGTGTTAGTGCCAATTAATTTCATGTTAAATGCGACAGAAATTAATTTCATACTTAAGAGTTCAGGGTCAAAGATATTAGCTGTCGGCCCCGAATTTACGGAAGTGGCATCAAATGCCATGGCCCTTGGAACCGATGTTAAACTAACAATAGCATTGCCTGGTGAAAATACGCCCGCATCTCAAGATGCAGATGATGATTTCAACACATTAATTTCAGAAAATAATACCCCAATTGTAGCCGGGTTGGAAGATTCTCTTCTAGCT
>Ga0315330_10001613_pt1 | contig 15253 bp, 18 predicted proteins | sample M140m34915metaG_FD_203453 | JGI IMG/M metagenome (GOLD analysis project Ga0315330, IMG submission 203453) | Ammonia-oxidizing marine archaeal communities from Monterey Bay, California, United States - M1 40m 34915 | ecosystem: Environmental > Aquatic > Marine > Intertidal zone | place: USA...
CAACTCAAAAAAACCGCCAGAGCGGCGGTTTAAAAAAACAAATTGGTTTATGAAAAACAACAATTAATAACTTTCATTGTTGCAAAATAAAACTACAAAAAATAATTTATAAAGTTCTCATTATTATAATAAATTACTTTAATCTTCCATTTTATCCGTTTTATATTTATTTCTACAATTTGAAATAATCAAAATAATTTCCTTTCAGAAAGGATCTGAATTCTTTTTAAAAAAGGTTAAAGATTACTCCGCTTCCTTAAATCCGTATAGAAGTAGAAGTGAATTTAAAGATGATTATATCTTGAGGGATCGCTTAATTAGAGATTCAATGACCCATTCTATTAATATCTTGATTTTATACTCTTTACTGGTTTGTGCAATCGAAAAGTTCCAAATAATTCTTTAAAACCCGATCCATTTATTTTTAACCTTATTTTGATATTATACTTATCATTTTGGAAGGACTTCCAAAAGACTTCTTCCACATCTAATAGATCAACATCTATTAATTTCTTTTCGAGTAGATTTTTGTCATCTAATCTCGGAAGATTATTAGCTATAAAAGCTAATTTTTCTTTTTTTGCTTTTAAAATTCTAATTGTTTTACTTAAATGTTGAATTAGACTTATTCTGTCAATTGCCTTTGAAGATCCTTTTAATGTATAATTCTTTGTTTGATTAAATCCACATCTATCTAGAAATGTTACATAAAGAATATTTCTTTTCTTAATAAATAGAGAAAATGTTTCTAGATTTTCTAAATCATTGACTTGGTCGTATAAAATTTCAACCAAATCATTATTGGTTTGTTGAGCCTCAAACTTGACAATACTTTTTATACCATCAAATTTAAATTGTATTTGATTTATTTTACATTCTTTTTCAGTATCCAACTTTATGAAGAATTTCACTTTACCTTCTTTTGATTTTTGAATTGAAAAAGTAGACTCATTTTTAGAGTCAGTTACAAATATATTTTCACTTTTATTTGCTTCAGTTGCGTATTGCCACTGAGAAAATATAGTGCTTGTAAGCAAAAAAGTTAATATAAAGAATGACTGTTTTTTTACCATGACACAAATTTTAGAATTAAATAAGGACATATTTGAAGTTTTATTTACTCTTGGTTTTTATTCCATATTATATTGAAAAACAAAATATAGCCCATAAGTGAGATTAAAAATAACTGCTCAACAGCGCTAATGATATTTGATTTTTTTGTCATATACAACTTGATATTAATACCCACAATATTATCAGCAAGGCAATGATTAAAGGAAACTTGTTCATAAGACAATATTAATTTTTTTTATAAAAAAAAATGACTATTTCATTACAACATAATTACTGCATTTGAAATGAAACCTTATTTTTAAGTTTTAAGAAACAATTAAAGTAACGCTTAAAACATCAAAAAGAAATATCAATGTTATTAGAAGAGTCTAGTGAGGTTCAAAATTACATTAAGTAATGTGAAGTTTGTTGTCAGCCAATACAAATAGAGTATCTATTTCAAAATGAACTCCAGAGTTTTAATATAGTTTAGTTTTGATGAATGGAAAAAGAAAAAGGATCAAGAAAAACCACTACAGTAAAATATGAACCCAATACTTAGAGATATTTTTATAAGCTTTAGTTTTCTTTACCAAACTTCTTCTTCACCAGTAATTTTATTCCCGTTTAAAAATTCATCCAAATTAAGAGCTAAATCATTAAAAAAAATTAATTGTGTATTCATGTCATTTTTTCCATTGACTAATTCTTCTCCATCAGCATCTAGAATTTTATTTGAAAAGCCTCTTTCATACCATCCCTCTGAAAGAGATTCATCTTCTGTGAATGTTTTTAAACTTACTGGTTCAATTTTATATCGCCCATATTTAAATTTTATATATAAAATATATCTATATCATTGATAACCTATAGTTGATGTAATAACCTCATGGGTTTTTAAAAGTTCTTTAGTAGACCCTTGAATCCTTATAAATTTACCTTTTTCATCTTCAAGAATCATATTTCCATCACTTTTAAAATTTTCATTAAACCAAAGGACTGTTTTATGATACAAATCATCTGGGGTAGCGTCTGAATTTCTAATTACATAGTCAGACAATTTTAAGTATTTACCTTGTTTACTTTTTAGACCTTCATTAATATTTATCTCTTTTACAGTGAAAAGTTCCTGTGAAAATGATAAAATTGGTAAAAGTGATACAATTATAAAATATAATAATCTCATTTTTTAAAGATTGAAAATCAAAATTAAAATTTACATAAATTCATGACTTGATTTAGCTACTTCATTTTTACTGCATCTTCAATCATTTTGGAAATATTGAAGAATTTGACTATGACAAACCATTCATAATTGAAATTTAAAAAGAGAATGAATAATAAAATTCCCTGTAAAATAAAAAAGGGGTTTATCAAGGACATAAGTAAAAAGTTATGTCAATCTTATTGGAAATTTAACACTAATAAATTCATCCCTTAATACTCAAATGGGAAACAAGCCCCTAAAATAAAAAATAAATAAAATTGAACTTTCAAATATAAAATTAAATTCTTTTTTGTTGGATAAAATTAAGTCATACCAATATAATTGGAATAAGAAACAAATTGAAGAAAGATCAGCAGAACTTGGTTTATTATCTTTTGATGAAATATGGAAATTGTAAGTCTTAAATTTGTGCCAAGTATTGTACCAAATAAAAAGGGTCTCATTCCTGAAACCCTTGTTGTTAAGGGGTGGAAGATCGGTCTCGAACCGACGACCTCCTGAACCACAATCAGGCGCTCTAACCAACTGAGCTACAACCACCATTCGAAGTGCAAATTTAAATGTTTTTAAATAGCAAACAAGATTTTTTAAAAAACTCTTGAAACTTACTCCATTGGAAAAACAATTCCTGTTTGTGACCTAATAGAATCCATTAATTTCATTAATTCTAGACTGTCTTTATGAGACCAACTTGGAGATTGCAATTTCTTTTCTCTCAAACATTTGTTGGCTTCCTCAATTTCATAAGTATATCCTTTTCCAGGAAAATCTAAATTTTGAATCGTTTGTGATTCATTTTTTACTAAAGTCAACTTTGAAGATTCATGCCATCGGGAATCAATGTAAATTTCCCCCGCTTCTCCGCAGATACGTGCTTGCATATCTTCGTCATGAGCAAAGCTTGAATACAGTACTGCTTGAGACTTTTCATAACTGAATAAGATTCCTATTTGTTCGTCCACACCTTCAGCTGTCAATATTGCAGAAGCCTTAATATTTTTGGGTTTACCCAATAGCAGATAGGCTAAAAAGACAGGATAAATTCCGATGTCCAATAAGCTACCTCCCCCCTTGTCTGGATTAAATAGTCGAGAATCTCGAGAAGCATCTAAACCATTAAAACTAAAACTAGCGTTGATATAACGAAGGGGTCCAACAACACCCTGATTGACCCATTGTAAAACTTGCTTTAAAGCTGGGTTAAAGCGCGTCCACAGAGCTTCCATTAAAAACACTTCTTGCTTTTGAGCACAAGTAATCATCTCAGTCACTTGTTTTTGATTTATAGCTAGAGGCTTTTCGCACAAAACCGCCTTCCCTTTTTTTAATGCTTTTAAAGTATGAGGATAGTGGTCTTGATTGAGGGAAGCGATATAAAGTATCTCAATTGCTTCATCTTCAAATAAAACAGTGTAATCTCCATAAGCTTGATCAATATTGTATTTCAAGGCAAATGCTTGAGCACGGACTAATTCAGAAGATGCAACTGCATCAAGTGAACAGCCTTCTACAAGTTGTAAATCCTGTGCAAATTTATGGGCAATCTTACCAAGCCCTAAAATACCCCATTTGATTTCTCTAGCCATAAGCTATCTAATTAATACATCCAAATTATCAATAGATAAAGGTTGTCTAGATGTAAAGCCCTCCCCTGCTTCAGTTCCGATGAGCCTCCCAAAGTTTCGAGCTCGATAGCTCACGCTATCTAGAAAGTTCTTACTACTAATAGGGGTTCGATTTTCTTTAGAACTGGGGTCATACAATTGACTAGAATAGGCTGAGACTGCAGCAATTTTTTTATCTAGATACCCTGATACATCAAGAATGATGTGGGGTTCAATATTATTCCATTGAATGTATTCCAAAACAATTTTGGGACGCCAAGCTTGCTGAGGAGTTCCTGCCTCATTCATAGTTTCAATTTTAACTAGCCCACTCAGAAAACAAGCATCATTGACTAAACGATTTCCCTTAGGATGGTCAATATGCCTATCCTGAATGGAATTACAGAAAACAATAGTGGGACGGTAGGTTCTAATTTTTTGTATGAGTTGAAGTTGGTGTTTTTCATCATTGATAAAAAAACCGTCTTTAAACTTTAAATTTTCCCGATGCTGAATCCCTAGAATATTGGCAGCAGCTGTAGCTTCTTGCTTTCTAATTTCAACACTTCCTCTAGTTCCCAACTCTCCTTCTGTAAGATCAATGATCACAACTTTTTTTCCTTGAGCTAAGGAAAGAGCAAGTGTTCCGGAACAACCTAATTCAACATCATCAGGATGGGCACCAAAAGCTAGGATGTCAACTTTCATCAGTCTTGGAGTTTTACGGATTGTACTAAATCGCTCTTTAAATCTTCAAAAGCTTCAATTCCGGTGGAAAAACGTATCATTTGCGAGCCAATACCTTGAGCAATTCGCTCTTCTTCAGTCAATAAAGCATGAGAGGTAAGATGAGGGCTTAAAGCAGTACTTTCAATCCCTGCTAAACTCATTGTTGGCTTTATCAATTGTAAATCCAAAAGAAACTTTTTTGCATCTAGCTGAGCATTGAGATTAAATGAAAGCATTCCTCCATAACCTTGCATTTGTTTTTTCGCTAATTCATGATTTGGATGATTGCTAAGACCAGGGTAAAACACTTGATCTACCCAGCTTTCTTTTTCTAAAAATTCAGCTAATTTTTTTGCGTTTGTATTTTGAGCTTGAACCCTTAAAAAGAGAGTTTTAATACTTCGTTCTAATAACCATACCGTATAATCACTTAAACTCCCCCCAAAATTCTTTGCAGAAAGGAAGAGACGTTCTATAGAAGCTTGGGTGCCCAATACAGCTCCAGCACAAATATCACTATGCCCTCCCAAATATTTTGTTGCACTGTGCAAGACAATGTCTATTCCAAAAGCTATAGGGTTTTGATTTACAGGACTAGCAAATGTGTTGTCGATCATAGACCATAAACCGTGCGCTTTGGCTAAGTTACTTATTTCCTTAAGGTCTATAATTTTTAAAGTAGGATTACTTGGTGTTTCTATGTAGATGCCCTTGGTGTTTTTGCGAATCTCTTTTTCGAGGTCATTAGGAGTCATCCCAGAGGTAAAACTGAATTCTATTCCAAATTTGGGAAATTCATGTTTGACGAAATTTCTAGTTCCCCCATAAAGATCATTTTGAAAAACGACATGATCACCGGATTCTAAGTGCGACATCAAAGCTGTACTAATTGCTGCCATTCCCGATCCGAAGATCATTCCTGCTTCAGCTCCTTCTAATGCTGCTATTTTCTTTGCTAAACCTCTTTGGTTTGGAGTGTTAAAATAACGAGGATACTGACTAATTTCTACATTATTAAAGGCGTAAGAAGTTGAAGGGAAAAGTGGAGAAATGGCTCCCCCAAACTGTTCGTCTTTCAGCTCTCCCGCATGAACACAAAGCGTCTTGAAGTCAGTTTGCTTTTTCATTTAATTTTCTATCCAGGAGATGATACTCGGATCATCTGGTTGGGTTCGTGGTGACACAACTTTGGCTAGTCGCCCATCTGAATTAATTAAATACTTTTGAAAGTTCCAAGAAACACTTGAACTGATGGTTCCATTTTTAGATTCTTGAGTTAAAAATTTATAGATCGGATGCATATCATTCCCTTTTACAGAAATTTTACTCATCATTGGAAAAGTTACTCCATAATTTTTTTCACAAAATATTCCTATCTCCTTATCGGTTCCTGGTTCCTGAAATAGGAAATTATTGGCTGGAAATCCTACGATTACAAAATCTTTATCTCCATATTTATCATAAAGAGCTTGTAGCCTCTTGTATTGTGGGGTCAGACCACATTTAGAAGCCGTATTGACAATCATGATCTTTTTCCCTTTTAGTTCATTAAAATCAAAATCCCCTCCTTCGAGATTGGTGACTTTGAATTGATAAATTGTTTTGTCGATATCATTTTGACTTCGGGCGTAAAGGGAAGTAATCATAAGAGTTATTAGTATTAAATTTCTAATTTTCATTTTGTTTTTTCCCAAAGGTCGCAGATTTATACCAAAGAAAAAAATTCAATCCCCTTTTAAACTACTTCGGCACTTAATCCTTCTTCCAAAAGCGCTGTACATCTAGGGATCAGATCTTCTATGGGTCCTGTTTTTACGGTACATTTACCAGAATAATGAACGATATATGCGCATTGTTCGGCTTGCAAATAGGAGTGATCACATATTTTTACCAGACATTCTATAACATGGTCAAAGGTGTTTACATCATCATTATACAAAATGATTTCATGTTCCTTATCTTCTAGCGTATCAATTTGCTCAATTTCTTGAGGAACTATTTTAGGATTTTCTTTACTCAATTTATACATCGCATTGCGCACCATGCATCTTTTTGTCTTTGTTCGATTACAGTAAGTCTATTTTCTTTACATTTTTTTTCTAGAGCAGCTATATCATCCCTATAAAATCCTGAAAGGAACAAGGTTCCTTTTGTCTTTAAAGCTTTAGCATAAGACTGCATCTGATCTACCAACACATTGCGATTGATATTTGCAAAAATAAAATCGTAAAAAGCGTGATCTTTTTTTAGTTCTGAACCTAAAGTTACACTAATGTTTTGACATTTATTTAAGGCTGCATTTTCTTGAGCATTTTCTACACACCACAAATCGTTATCTATTGCTTCTACTCTTTGAGCTCCGTTTTTCGAAGCTGCGATTGCTAATATTCCTGTCCCACACCCCATATCTAAGACCGTCATGTCTTTAAAAGAAGTTTCTAATACAAATTCCATCATCAAGTGAGTAGTCTGATGATGTCCTGTTCCAAAACTCATTTTGGGGTTTATTATTAATTCGAGTTTTTTATCAAATTTTTGATGAAAATCTGCCCGGATTACGCAATCGGAGCCAATGTGAATAGGTTTAAATTCCGATTCCCATTTCGCATTCCAATTAATAGGTTTAATGATTTCAATATGATACTCTATTTCTAGCTGATTCGATTGAATTAAAGGAATATCTTTTAGAAAATCATCTTTATGTAAGTCCTTTTTAACATAAGCATTAATTCCGTCCTTGGTTATTTCGAAACTCTCAAAACTTAAGTTTTGTAATTGTGCCAAAAGGATTTCATCCCAATGCAATTTGGGATTGAGTTTAAAATAGTACCCTACATATGTATCCGCCATTTAAAAGGCATTAGCAATTGCCATAAAGTCGTCAGCATTTAAAGAAGCGCCACCTATCAAGCCGCCATCTACATCTTTTCCATTAAAAATCTCTTTGGCATTATTAGGTTTCACACTTCCGCCATAAAGAATGCTAAGCTCCTCTGCTAAAGTGGCGTCATAATTTTCGCTTACTAATTTTCTGATATGAGCATGCATTTCTTGAGCTTGTTCTGGGCTTGCTGTTTCCCCTGTTCCTATAGCCCAAACAGGTTCATATGCTAAAATGATTTGTTTCCATGCCGACGAAGGAAGGTCAAAAAGAGTCGTTTTTAGCTGATGTGCTACAACTTCAAAGTGCGCGTTATACTTTCGTTCTTTAAGCTCCTCTCCGAAACAAAAAATGAGTTCCATTCCTACTGTTAAAGCTGCTTTAACTTTTTCAGCTAAAACCTCATCAGTCTCATGAAAAAGTGATCTTCGTTCTGAGTGACCCAAGATTACTGTATCAATTCCAATTCCTTTTAACATCCCAGCGGATATCTCTCCTGTATATGCCCCTGAAGCGGCGGCATTCATGTTTTGAGCTATCACTGATATTTCAGATCCTTGAAGCAATTCTGTACTTTGATAGAGTTGAGTAAATGCAGGTGCAACCATTACACGCACATCTTCGGGTTTATTTAAAGGTTTTAAGTTATTCAATAAGGTTTCAGTCTGAGATTGGTCATTATTCATTTTCCAATTACCAGCTACTATTTTATTTCTCATGGTTTATGTTGTTTTTATTCTTGGGTCTAAATAGATGTATATTAAATCGACCACAATATTAATGATTATAAAGAGAAAGGCAATAACGATTACCGAACCCATTACAACAGGAATATCCAATTGATTTAAAGCTTCAACTATTTCTTTTCCAAGACCCTTCCATCCAAAAATATATTCTACAAAAATAGCGCCAGCTAAAAGAGATGCAAACCATCCAGAAATTGCAGTTACCACGGGATTTAACGCATTTTTTAGTGCATGTCGGAAAATAACTTGATACTGTGAAAGCCCTTTCGAATAAGCGGTTCGAATGTAGTCTTGGGAAAGCACTTCCAATAAATTACTTCGCATCAATTGAATGATGACAGCCAAGGGACGTATTCCCAAGACAAAAGAAGGCAGCAATAAATTTTTCCAAACAACGCGATACGACTCCCCAAAATCATCTAACTCATATAAATTTCCAGTCATGTTTAGTCCCGTAATGGAATGCAATACATAGCCAAAAAACCATGAGAATAAGATTGCACTAAAAAAAGAAGGGACACTCATTCCCATAGTACTAAAAAGCAACAAAATTCGATCCAACCAGTGGTCTTTAAACAAAGTAGCTACAATCCCTAGAAAGACTCCTAAAAGTATGGCAACAAGCATGGAAGCAAAAGCTAAAATAGCTGTATTGGGTAAAGTTTCTTTTAGAATTTCGGAAATGGGCTTGCCTCGTTTTTGATATGAGGTCCTAAAATAAGGAGCCTTTAAGACCAAGAGGTGTCCATTTGTACGAAAGAGGATCCATCCTCCATAAACAGCTTCATTGTAATGTCCAAATACGCTAGGATTAGTAGCGTGATAGGAAATAGGAGATAAATCATTTAAATAGTGAAAATATTGAGTTGCAAGCGGGAGATTAAAACCAAATTTTGCTTTAACAATTTCAAGTTGTTTACTGTCTTCATTTTGGTCTAACATCATTTGTGCGGGATCGCCTGGCAGTACAGTAAAAAGAAAAAACACAAGACTCGCAACCCCAAAGAGTGCCGAAAAAGCTTGTGCTATTTTACTCAATAAATAGTGCATTAAGATTTAAGATGGATCAGTGCAAAAATAGCGTAGTTTACCATGTCGTGATAATTGGCATCTATCCCTTCACTAACAAGGGTTTTTCCTTCGTTTTCTTCTATCTGTTTGACTCGTAATAATTTTTGTAAAATTAAATCTGTCAAAGAACTGACACGCATATCTCTCCACGCTTCCCCATAGTCATGATTCTTGTTAAGCATCAGTTCAAAAATGATTTCTACTTGCTTGTCAAAGAATTCAACTGCTTCTTTTACATCCAGATCGGGTTGCTCTGCAATTCCTTTATCGATTTGAATTAAAGCCATAATACTGTAATTTACAATTCCGATGAACTCCGCTTCTTGACCTTCCGCTACCTTTTGAGTTTGATTGACTTGTAAACTGCGAATGCGTTGGGCCTTAATAAAAATTTGATCCGTTAAAGAAGGGAGTCTGAGGATTCGCCATGCGGCCCCGTAATCCTTCATTTTTTTTTCGAATAAGGTGCGGCATTGAGAAACAATTTCTTCATATGCTTTTCGGGTAGCTTCCATTTCATTTAATTTGTTATAAATTTCGAATTTATTTTTAATACACCCGCCAAACCCTTTAAAAGTTATCAAAAAGAATATCACAGCGTCACAAATTCGGATAAGAGAAGAACTTATCGCATTAGATTCTCCAAAAATAATGGGGATTTTAAATCTTACTGAAGATTCCTTTTATGATGGAGGAAAAAACAATACCCTAAAGGAAGCCCTTTCGCACACTGAAAAAATGCTAGAAGAAGGTGCTTTCTTTATTGACATCGGTGTTGCTTCTAGTAAACCGGGTAGTTCACTGATCAATTCGAGTGATGAAATCAAACGCGTACTTCCTACCCTTAAAGCATTGGTCAAAGAGTTTCCTAAAATTCACTTTTCTATAGACACCTACAACAGCGAAGTCGCTGCAGCAAGTTTGGATCTTGGAGTGAGCATGATCAATGACATTTCTGGAGGGGTCTTAGATTCCAATATGTTTGCTGTTGTGGCTTCACATAAAGTCCCATATGTGATGATGCACATGCAAGGCACACCAGAAACAATGCAAGAACAAATTCATTATGACGATGTGGTTGTAGAAGTTGCTCATTTTTTTAGTAAACAACTCAAAAATGCAACAGCTGCTGGGATACATGATGTCATTTTAGATCCTGGTTTTGGTTTTGGAAAAACCATTGCGCACAACTTTAGTTTGTTACAAAACTTTAGTCATTTTAAAAGTTTGAATTGCCCGCTAATGATGGGTGTTTCAAGGAAATCAATGATTTATAAATCTCTTGGTCTTAGTCCAGAAAATGCCTTAAATGGCACTACTGCACTTCACGCTTGGGGCTTAGATAGAGGAGCCCAAATAGTTCGTGTACATGACGTTCGTGAAGCGAAAGAATGTATTGACTTATGGACTGCGCTCCAATAGTTTTTTTAAATTTACAGAAAGCTTTTTTTTGAATAGTACAGATTTTATTGATTTTTCCTTTATCGATGTCATCGATATTTTGCTTGTTGCCCTACTTCTATTCTATTTGTACAAGTTAGTTCGGGGTACGGTAGCCATCAATATTTTTATCGGAATTGTAATCATTTATTTAATCTGGAAATTGACTGATTTACTCAATATGGATGTGTTGAGTAATTTACTTGGAAAATTTATCAGCGTAGGCTTTTTTGCTCTAATTGTTGTTTTTCAGCAGGAAATTAGAAAGTTTTTATTACTTCTGGGTTCTACAAACTTCACCAACAGAAGAAATGTAGTGCGTTATTTTAAATTTTTAAACCAAAGTAAAGAGGCTTCAAAAATCAATCTAGATCTTTTGATTGATTCCTGTATGGAGATGTCAAAGAGCAAGACAGGCGCCATTATCGTTTTACAGAAAAGTAATTCTTTGGATTTTACGCTAAATGAAAACAACCGAGTACAGATAAAACTAACTCCACAAGTTTTAGAAAGCATCTTTTTCAAAAACAGTCCCCTTCACGACGGTGCAATCTTAATAGAAAACAACAGTATCGTAGCCACACGTGTTGTTTTACCTGTAAGTGAAAGTACTAGTATCCCATCGCGGTATGGATTGAGACATCGAGCCGCACTTGGCATAACAGAGAAAACAGACGCCTTAGTCCTTGTCATTTCAGAACAAACGGGAAAAATTGTTTATGTTAAAAACGGAGTCTTCTTTAAAGTTGCCTCTCCAGAAAGTTTAAAGGAAACCCTTGCTCAAGATTTAAGTGAATAACTAAGCTGAAAGCTCTTCCGCAAATTGGACCTCATAGAGTTTGGCATAGTGACCATCAACCTCTTCTAAAAGTTCTTTATGAGTTCCTTGTTCCACTATCTGTCCATGTTCCATAACGATGATTCGATCTGCATTTTTTACCGTTGCTAAACGATGAGCAATTACGATAGAAGTTTTTCCTTGAGTTAAAGTATCAATAGCACGTTGAATGGTCTCTTCGGAGTAACTGTCCACTGAAGATGTCGCTTCATCCAATACTAAAATAGCAGGCTCAGAAATATAAGCTCTCAAAAAGGCAATTAACTGGCGTTGTCCTGAGGAAAGCATTACCCCTCGTTCTTTTACATTATACTCATAGCCTTCCGGTAGAGATTCAATAAAATCGTGAACTCCAATCTCTTTAGATGCTTTGATGACTTGTTCCCTCTTGATTTCAGGATTGAAAAGCGTAATGTTATTGTACAAACTATCAGCAAATAAGAAAACATCTTGGAGAACTACAGAAACGTGTTTTCGCAATGTTTTAAGATTATAATCTCTTATGGATTTGCCATCTATAGTAATATCCCCAGAATCAAACTCATAAAAACGGGATAATAAATTGATGATTGTAGATTTACCTGCTCCTGTTGACCCAACAATGGCAATAGTTTCCCCTGACTTTATTTCCAGAGAAACCTCTTGTAAAACGAGTTCTCCCGGTAGGTAAGAAAAACCTAATTGGTCGAGACAGATATCCCCTTTAATATGTTGGGGTTTTAAGGTTCCTTGATCCGCTATACTACTTTGGGTTTCTAAAATCCCAAAAATACGATCTGCGGCTACCATTCCCATTTGAAGAGTGTTGAACTTGTCAGCGATTTGTCTCAAAGGGCGAAATAACATTTGGGACATTTGAATAAACAAGAATATAGTTCCTAAAGACACATCACCTCCCGATACTACGTTAAATCCGCCATACCATACTAAGAGCCCTATGGTAACTGAAGAAGAAATTTCCGCTACGGGGAAGAAAATAGAATTGAACCAAACCGTTTTCAACCAAGCCTTTTTGTGTTTTTCATTTATGGCAACAAAATTGTTATATTCAATTTTTTCCCGATGAAATAATTGTACGATTTTGATACCACTGATGCGTTCCTGAACAAAAGAATTGAGATTTGCTACTTGTAAACGGACTTCTTCAAAAGCTTTCTTCATAGATTTTTGGAACAATCGCGTTGCATAGAGAATAATAGGTAAAACAGAAAATACGATCAGCGACAAACGCCAATCCACATAAATCATAACTCCAATCACCAATAACATTTTTAATAAATCAGCAATAATCATAAATAAACCTTGAGAAAAAATACTCGCTATGGTTTCGATATCACTCACGGAACGGGTGACCAGTCGACCTACAGCGGTCTTGTCAAAATAAGCCATTTTAAAGTGAATGATTTTGTCAAATAACTTAATTCGTAAATCCTTAATCACTTTTTGTCCCAACCAATTGGCATAAAAAACGAAGAGGAACTGAAATACAACTTCTAAGATTAGTGCTGAAAACATAAATCCTACAAAAAAAACCATTCCTTGGTAATCCCTTGGCCGTATATAATCATCAACTGTTATTTTTAACAAATAGGGCGTTAATGTTGAAAATATGGAAAGTAAAATCGCTGCAAAGAGAACAAAATAATAAGTAGCACGGAAGGGTTTCATAAAAACTAAAAGTTTTGAAAACAGCTTAACATCAAAAATTTTCCCACTTATCTTAGCCATATTTATAAAAAGATTTTGTTTGGGTACTCAATTTTTGTAAGAAACAAACCTCTTGCAGGAACGGAATACCCTGCTTCCGATCGTTTTTTATTTGCGATAATTTGATGTAAATCTTCCAGTGTTTTCTTTTTTGAACCAATCTCCACTAAGGTGCCCACGATAGCGCGAACCATATTACGTAAAAATCTATTAGCTGTGATGGTAAAGGTATAACCCTTTTCTGAATTGGTCCATTGTGCATAGCTAATGTTACAAAAAAAAGTTTTGACGTCTGTTTTTGACTTAGAAAAACATTCAAAATCTTTGTACTCTAATAAAATCTGAGCTGCTGCATTCATCAACTCAAAATCCAGTGGTTTATTGATTTGATAGTGTAAATCATTTTCAAATGCAGTCTTTTCTTTGGAAATATGATATTCATAGGTTCTAGAAATCGCATCAAAACGAGCGTGAGCGTCAGTTTTTACAGCTCTTAAGGAATGAATCACTAAATCATTTGGAAGAAATTGATTTAGTTGGTATACTAAGCTTTGCTCCTCCCCTACTTTGCCATTGGAATCAAAATGAGCAAACATCTGTCGCGCATGAACTCCTGTGTCCGTCCTACCTGAAGCAACTAAAGGGGTTTCCTTTTTTAAAAGCGTACTTAAAGCTTCTTCCATGACTTCCTGCACTGAAAGGGCGTTAGGTTGGCGTTGCCAACCGTGATAATGTGTCCCAGCATATGAAAATTCAAGAAAAAAACGCACAAAATGTCTTTAAAATCCAAAGATACTTTGAAATAATATTTACTACAATTTACAAACGACAAATTAAAATATTTGGACTTACAAAGAATTATGGTTTTGGCTTAAAATATTTTAAAACTTTTTCAATTTCATTTGGCGCAGTAGATCGAAAAATATCAATATTCAAACCTCCTTTCTTCAATTGTATTAATTTCCTATATCCCGTTTTAAAGTTATAAATCATCATGAGTACCATAATCACAGCATTGATTAAAATATAAATGTTTGCTTCATTATTAATATACAAATAGACTGATGCAGCCATAAAAATCATTGTAAAAACTAACCAAATTTTCCACATCCATCCTAGCTTTTTTAGAGCGATTGTGTCAATCTCATTAAAATAAAGAATCCTTGGAGTGCGGTCGTTTTCCAATTGAAAAATAAAGTGGTCTTCATAAAAGAAGATTTTACTTTGTCCTCTGGAACTACTGTGAATTGATACTAAAGGTTGATTATTTTTGCTCACATTTAATAAGATTACATAAATTTGGAACTCTTAAGATACGTTTTTTTGAAAAAAATTCTTTTGCTATCAGATACTCATGGCCATATGGATGATAAAATTGTTTCCTACATAAACCAAGCAGACGAAGTTTGGCACGCAGGGGACATTGGTAAAATTGAGATTTTGGAAAAAATTGAAAAATTAAAACCACTACGAGCCGTTTATGGAAATATAGACGGTCATCAGGTACGGATTGACACTAAAGAGATATTAATTTTTATTTGTGAGGGAGTTAAGGTGATAATGACACATATTGCTGGATATCCTGGAAGGTACAATGCGAAAGCCAAAGAATTAATTGAAAAACACCAGCCTCAACTCTTTATATGTGGGCATTCCCACATCCTTAAAGTAATGCAGGATAAAAAAAGAAGTCACCTGCACATGAATCCAGGAGCCATAGGTATATCTGGCTTTCACAAAATTAGGACGATGCTGCGTTTTGAATTACACAAGGGTAAAATTGACCAATTGGAAGCTATAGAATTAGGAATTCGTGGAGCTTTATCTAATGCGGTCAACAGAACGGACTAAAGCCTCGTCTTTTAAAATAGATCTCCGAGCCAGATATAAAAAAACAACAAGGATTATACTCACCCCTAAACTAGGGTAAGACGTATCAAAAATTATATGATTTAC
>Ga0315330_10001615_pt1 | contig 15245 bp, 11 predicted proteins | sample M140m34915metaG_FD_203453 | JGI IMG/M metagenome (GOLD analysis project Ga0315330, IMG submission 203453) | Ammonia-oxidizing marine archaeal communities from Monterey Bay, California, United States - M1 40m 34915 | ecosystem: Environmental > Aquatic > Marine > Intertidal zone | place: USA...
CCCCAGAATATCTCAACTCGCTGCCTCCCTTGAATCGCTAGGACATGAAATAGAGTACTTGCACATTCCACTAAGTTCCGCATTCTTGCCTTCAGCGAAATTAAAAAAGGACTTGAGGAGCAAAAATGTTGATTTGGTTATTTGTGGATTTTTCGGACAACATTCCGTAGGGATATGCAAGAAAAACCTCTCTGGAGTACCGGTGATCTTGGATGCTTTCGTCTCAGCCTATCAAACCCTGGTCAAGGACCGCAGGGATAAGAGGTTTCTATTGCTGGCCCCACTTATCAAATTCTATGAAAAAAGGATGCTAGATTTATCAGATTCGATAATCACGGACACTCAGTTTCATTTGGAATATTTCGTCCAAAGGTACGGGGTGCCAGAAAGAAAATTATCCGTGTTGCCGGTGACTTCCAGATTTGAAGGCCAATCATCTTCGGTCAGGATACCCTTTGAGCAACGGAAAAAAATCCACTTCCACGGGGAGATACAGGGATTTCACGGTTTAGAATTGGTCCTACCAAGCATCAATTCTATGGGAGAGAGAAGTATAATGACGTCGCTATACCTTGGGGATAAAGGGAAAAAATGGTCAAAAAGACATTCAAAACGCATAAATTCAGGGGTGGACGTTTTTACGAGCAAAGTCCCGTACTCAACACTCAAAGATAGCATGCAAAGCTCACTGGTCACTTTGGGCATATTCAGGAAAAGTGAGAAGGCCGATCTTGTGATCCCAAACAAAGTCGTTGAATCATTGTCCCTGGGAATCCCCTGCATCACCCTATCAACTGTCTCAACAAGGAATTTGTTAGAAAATATGAAATTTACCGAGAATCCTTTGGAAAATGGGTTGATCCTCGTAGAGGACCCATCAGAAGTCGAGATTGCAATAAGGGCCATCGCAGAGAATGAAGAAATCTGGCGCCAATCATCAATAAACGCCAAGAGATTGTTTGAGCAGGTGTTTAATTCAAATAATAATGGGGAGAAGTTACATCAGTTGATTCAGGAGGTGATGGGCAATGATTGAGTCGATTTTATGTATTATTTCGATGTTTGTTTTATTCACTCAAATTTTGTCACAAGATAAGTCAAGCGACCCGTCATTCGATTGGCTGTTCATCGCCACTGTTTTGACACTGGCTTCTTTCGGACTGCTTTCTTTCCTTTTGGCATGGGCATCCATGTATTCTGGACTGTTGGTATCATTGATTGTGATCATTTCGATAATATTTAGATATCGTAGCAATGAGCATATAATCTCAGTTTATTCCGAGTCTTTATCCAAATACTATGGAATATTTAGGGATCTATCGAAAATAGAAATTTTTGTCTCTTGCATGATCGTTTTTTCTTTCATCGGACTAGTCCTTCCGACCAACGAGGATATCACGATGAATCAAGATGCTTATGTCTATAACTCAGAATCTCAAATAATCAGAGAATATGGTTCTCTACAATTCGATTACAGGGTTTTAGATGATGTTTCATATGAATCCAAAAGGAATTTTTTCCTAAGATTTAACGAGGAGTTCGGGCAAGACGCAAATCAAGCATTGGAAGATGAAAATTTCCCTGTGATGTCCCCAGGTCCCATATATCACGGCTTCTTAACTGAAGACCTCAATGACTCGAAAATAAGCCACATGTATCTTGGTTATCTTCCATCTCTGCAAGCGTACATTTCTGACGCGTTTGGATTCGATTTTATGCTTGAATTCTTCCCACTTATTGTTTCTATCCTAACTCTTGTCGGATTTTTCTTACTCCTGAGAACCACCTTTTCAAAACAAATTTCCGCCATATCGAGTATCGCACTAATCTATAACGTTCCCTTTGTGTGGTATTCTAAGACTGTGAGCTCCGAGATGCTCGTACTGGTATTTATTTTGTGCATTGCTTTGCTGGCGAGTGAAAAGTCTCGTTTCAGAATACAAGAAAATAGTATCATTCTTGGAGTCATGGTGGGAATCCTAGGTCTGATAAGATTTGACAGCATCTTCGTCTGGATGGGCCTCCTACCCGCCATTCTAATCACAATGAATAGCGCGGGTGAAGAAAGGACCAGAATAACCCTGTCCTCTTATTCCATGATAGTTGGCTTGTGTTTTCTTTACTGGGCAACATCTGCTAGCCTGTACGTAAATGGGCTAGTCTCTTTTACCTCAGAAATCAATGCCAATTTCTCGTCCTTTTTCATAGCAATAGCAGTATGCTTCTTCGTACTGGGAATTGGTACGATCTCAACTGATAACCCGCCGATAATGCAGATTGCGTCCTCGATTGCGCCTTTCACAAGATACATTTTCTCGGTTTTAATGTTCGCCACACCCATTGTAATTTTTGTTGGATTCATCACATATTCCGACAAAACAGCATTCAACTACTTATGGAATGTCACGAGGGAAGTCATTGCCGCTACATCAGCCCCATTCATGCTTTTCTCTCTCATCGGAATGATAATCCTAGGGGCCTCTGCAGTGATCGATGCCGAGTATTTTAAACAAAAGTTAAGCAATCCTTTCATCATTTTTGTCTGTTCAATAAGTATAATATCTGCATACTATAACTACCATCTTTCTAATCAGCCATTATACCCTTGGGCCTTTAGGAGGCACATTATTGGATTCATCCCAGTCCTTTCTGTAGGTTTGGCCGTTTCGTTTGAATCGTTTTTCTCTTATGTTTCCAAAATAGAAACCCCTGTATCCACATTTCTCAAGGTCACCTTTGCAGCAATATTGCTATCATCAAATATCACGTCTGCTGAAGACCTTAGGGGGGAATCAAACTTCAATGACATCAGCGAAGCCGCTCATTCTTACTCGGAGTTGTTTACTGACGGTTCCCTGATGATTGATTTCAGCCCATTTTCACATCCTTCTTTGTGCCCATATCTCACGTTTCACACTTCCATTGATTGTCTGATTTTATGGGAACTTCCAAGTAATAGCTCAGATTGGAAAATATTCGCCGATGAGATTAATCACCTAACAAAAAGTAGGGATTTGTATTTACTGAATCCAACTCAAGATCAAATTACAACTATTGGTTGGTACCTGCCACTGTCTCCTTTGCAGGAGATCGACCAGAGAACCATTTCAACCGATACCATCATTTGGGAAAGTCATTATTCCACCCCCTCTTTCCGCGAGGTGAAAAAGACCCTCTCAACCTACAAAATTGAAACCTCAGGATTCCAGTCAGCATATAATGAAATAAATTGGTCCTCGCCCACCCCGGGGATGCATTTTGGCTTTGCGGAGACCATCGAAGTTCACAATGGTAAGGAGTTCCGGTGGACAGGTCAAGAAGCTTTGATGAGGTTCAACGGACCGTTTGAGAAAGGATCATACAATCTGACCATCGACCTGAATGCTTGGAGGCCTGAGGCAGCACCTAGTCATAATCTAAAAATCTACGTTAACGGCGAATTAATAGATACGATTGCTGAAGTGTCTTCAAGGGCCTATCATTATCAAATTTCGGTACCAGGAGTGACAAGTGAGATCATCATTGGTCTCGAGTTAAATGCCTTCAAACCAAGTGATTTCACCTCCTCCGGAGATAGAAGGGACCTGGGCATAAGGATTTACGGCGCAACACTAAATCCAAGCCCGTGAGTAGGGATGGGTTAGATGGTGAAGAATCACCCCCTCCTCTCTATCTTGAGTTATCGTTCATTAACCAGGATTGTACAAATTTTGTCTTATATTCTAATTCTAAGGTTATTGGAACCTGACCAGTTAGGCGAATATGTTCTCGTACTAGCCATAATATCGATTTTTGAGGTCTTGGTCGGAGACTATCTTTTGATCTCAGTAATAGGGGCAGAAAGCATCGAGAAGGAAATTCTGAACAAATCTTTGTCATTTGGTCTCACAGTGGCATTAATAATATCCATTCTTTTGTCCCCCCTCACAATAATTTTTGATAATCCATTCGTATTCATGATGGCAGTCTCATTGATTTTTAGGCCATATAATTGTGTATCGGAAGGGTTGCTGACGAGACAGTTTCAATTATCAAAATTAGGATTTAGAGAGCTCACTGCCTCAATAATTTCCAACATTGTGGTGTTTAGCCTCTTCCTTCTGTCTATTAATCCGACATTTTTCCTTTACATCAGGTATTTTCTAAGTAAAATAATTCTATTCACACTCCACTTTCCCGATAAAAGAGTGTCATTTGTGAATTTTTTCAATGATTTCGCATATCTAGAGTTCCTCAAACCAGGACTCAGGAAACTTAGTTCAAACTTATTGGAAGTCTATACTTCAAAAATTGATGACATAATTATCGGACAGACTATCTCTAGGACAAACCTTGCAATATATGAGATCGGATTCCAATTCCCCCAAACCTTCAGAACGCTGACTATAGGAAGCATCTTTGGATATGTTGTAGGTGTATACAGGGGGCTCGACCCACGAGAAACCGGAAAATTTTATGTTCAAATTGGATTGATTTCATCAATTGCAGCCACTGGATTCCTGTGGATTATGTTGGTCTATGGTCAACAACTGATAGAAACTCTATTCGGTGCCGATTACCAAAGTTCTTACTACATCACCGTAGCGATATCATTTTCCCTATCAATCAGATTCATGGCGCTATCAAATCTGCCATTGTTGGTATCCAAAAATGAATCCAAGGGATCCATCGCAATATCACTATCTACTGCTGTAGTAGCCACATTCCTCTATGGATTTGGCAGTCAGTGGGATATCCAACAAATAGCCAACTTGGCTGTCGCGGTAGCACTATTCTACTACTTGTCTTCATCGTTTGTCTGCACAAGATATAATTTGATAAAATCATCAGATTTGTTTGATGTGTTTTTGATTTACAGCATATTCACAATCCCAGCCGCTCTGTTTGCTATTCAATCTGATTCGTTTAACTCCCAAATTACTATGCTTACTTACATCCTTGGAATGGCATATATCGTGAAATCCCTTGCCTCCAAAGAATCAATCATCACATTCTCGAAAGTTCAGAGACTGACGAATTCAAGTGAGAATCGAGAATAGTTTTTCTCCTAACCGTGAACTTCTTCTTCTCCCTGTGATATTTTCCCCTCATTGAAAAAAACTTTCTTAGTGATTTGACCCTGCCTTTAGTCATAATTAGGAAAAGCCAAAGAATCCTTCTTCTCTTCCCCTCAGTCCAATACGCACCTCTACCTTCATTATTGAGGGTCAAGAATAAACCGAATGCCTTTTTGTAAATTCCCCATGCTCCGCCCCTCAGATTCTCTACCATGGAGAAATTTTTCCACCCAGTATAGATTCTATTTCTTTCCCCGTTGATTATCTTGAAGGGGTTCCTTCGGCCTGTTGTCGAGCTAAATTTGTGAAAAACAACGCATTGGGGGACGTATCTTGACCCCCACCCGTGGAGTTGCAATCTCCAAGCGAGGTCCACATCCTCATTGTAAGCAAAAAAGTCTTCATCGAATAGGCCGACCTGTTTCAGGGCTTCTGACCTGTAAACACAATAACCTGCTGTGATGCCAAAGACGTCAGTACACGCATCGAAGCGCCCGTCATCCAATGTGAATCTCCCACGGTCTATGCCCGCTCCTTGGGGTAGAGGGATAATGCCTGTTGAATTCAATGTGTTCTCTTCTCCATAGATCATCAACTTCCCCCCTGCACTGCCCAAGGAATGATCTGCGTCCAATGTTAACAATACCTCTTCAATCCAGTTATCTGTGACTGCAGTATCATTGTTTAGGGTGCAGATGTATTTGTAATTCATGGATATGGCATGATCAATTGCTACATTGTTGCCACCCGAGAAACCTAGGTTAGTTTCGTTTTGCATGTATTTGAATATTTTATCGCCATACATCTGTTTCAGTTTGGTCAGCTCATCCATTTCACTAGCGTTGTCAACCACGAAAATATCAATCATTTTCGAATTGTGGGAAATTATAGAATCAATGCACTCTACAGTATCGCCAAGACCATTCCAATTGAGTATTATTATAGCACATTTCATATCGACACGCTCAGAAAACATTCAGACTCTCTTCGAAAGAAACGGATCTAACATATTGGCTGATTTTTGAGACATCAAGGGACGAATTTTGCGGCCTAGCTGCCGCGAAATTAAAATCTCGTATCGAGCAAGGAATTATTTCTCCACCCAAGTTGAACTTCTTCTGTATGATCTTTCCCATCTCAAAACGACTGTGGGGTGTGCTTCCTGTGGCATTGAACAACCCGAGTCTATTTTGAGAGGTCAATGATAAAATCATGCCTCCCAATGTTTCAGTGGATGTTGGACACACTATCTGGTCTTCAGCCAATTTAATGGTCTTCCCATTGCTAAGTTCTGCCTTAACCCAAGTCACAAAATTGTGCTTTGTTTTGGACCACAAAACACTAGTTCTCAGTATTATATGCTCTACATCGGTACGAACCAACTTCTCCTCGCCTCGTAACTTTGTCAGGCCATAATGTTGTAATGGATTTGTAGTTGCGTCTTCACGGTAATTCCCCACTTCCCCATCAAAGACATAGTCCGTGCTTATCAGACATAATTTTCGATTGTGTCTTGCACATAGTTTTGCAATCTTGTCTACTGATTCCGCATTCACTTTCTCCGCTAATAATTTGTTTTCTTCACACGCATCAACGTTAGTGTACGCAGCAGCGTGAATGAACCAATCAAAAGTAGTTTTTTCGAACAAATTTTCCAATTGTTTTGTGTTGGTCACGTCTACAGCCAAATCCATCCCCATTGAATCTAAATCTATTCCTACGAACCCATGGCCCTCTGATTCAATCATGAGCCTCATGGCATCGCCTAGTTGTCCGGATGAACCCGAGACACAATACTTCATGTATTGTCCATTCGTTGCCACGATATGAAATCGACTCTGTATAAGTAACTACTTAATATGATATTTCCGCCGGTGTGCCATGGGGATAAGAGCAATTGTAACAGGCGGAATGGGATTCATTGGGTCACAAATGATACGTCGTCTTAGAGATTCGACCGAATTTGATTTTATTCTTAATTATGATAACATCACTTATTCGGGGAATACTTTGAACTGCCCGTTTATCGATGATAAAAACTACAAGTTCGTCAAGGGAGACATATGTGATCAGGAGCTTCTAGCGGGTTTAATTTCCGAATATGGAATAGACTTAATCTACAATTTTGCTGCAGAATCACACGTTGACAACTCAATAAATTCGTCAAGCATATTCATCGATTCTAATATCGGTGGAGTCAGGGCCATTCTCGACTGTATCAAGGACGTAAAATACAGCCTAGGAAAGCAAATCACACTTATTCAGATTTCCACTGATGAGGTATATGGCAGCTTGGGAGAAGGTGATCAGGGCTTCAAGGAATCAACACCACTTTCCCCCAACAACCCCTATTCAGCGACGAAGGCTGCAGCAGACTTACTGATCGGTTCCTATGTCAACACATTCGGGCTAAGGTGCGGGATTACACGTTGCTCGAATAATTATGGCCCACGTCAACATCAGGAAAAACTGATCCCAAAGATGCTCCACGCAGCCGAGAATAACAACAAATTAACTGTATATGGAGATGGCCTTCAAATTAGGGATTGGATACATGTTAGCGATCACTGTGCCGGCATAGAGGCGTTCAGTAAAGCCATTCATGGAGGCGACCTTGATTCTGGCGAAATCATGAATTTCGGCGGGACTAGTGAGTTAACTAATCTGGAAGTGGTTCACTCGATACTACAATTCTGCGAGAAAGATAAGTCCCTCATCGAATTCGTCGAAGACAGATTGGGCCATGACCGGAGGTATGCAATAGATTACACCAAGGCCAAACAAATACTTGGTTGGGAACCCAAAGTGGCATGGGAAGATGGAATCATCTCCACACTTAGGTCCTATGCTCTCCCAAAATGAAGGAAATTTCCGACTCCAGATCTCGCCAGTTTCTAGCGGATTGGTCCTTGTCTGACAAAACTGATGGCGCAATCGGCCATTTTATAGAAAAGGCGGGGTCAGACCAGATGACAGACCCCTCGTCTTCTACAGAATAGTTCCCATCAACGAGGTATTCTATTCGAGTGTCCTCTTCAAGGGTCAGGAAACCATGGGCAAAACCACGTGGAATCCAAAAATGGTAGTCATCATCCTCAGAAAGCACAATGGAAGTCGCCTCGAGATATGTTGGCGATCCCTTCCGAAGATCAACTGCCACATCGAACAACGTGCCCCTTACGCATCTTACAAGTTTGCCTTGTTCATTCGGTCGTGTTTGGAAGTGCAAACCTCTCAAAGTCCCCTTAATTACTGAGTGACTTTGATTGATTTGGATAAATTCTATCCCAAACCCTTTCAACTGATCTTTATTGTATAATACCTCAAAAAAGCCACGATCATCCTGGTATTTACTGTTCTCATACAACTTGCAGCCGCTTCCATCGCCCCATTCCTCCACTAATTTCATACACCCTCCAAAACAATCAAACAATTATTGATACCGGTCAACGCAGTGTGGCAATATTGATACCAATGTTTCAAGAGCATGGCCATATGGGGGACGCTATGCCGCCAAGTCGGAGAACAACTATTGCTGCTGTAGCGGCTGCGATTGTCCTCCTCTCCACGGCCGGTGCGCAAATTTCCTCGATGTTTTCGGATCAGTTGATACATGACGAATATATAGTCGACGAGACGATGTCTTCATCAATTCCAACGGACGGTATAAATCAGGTAATTTGGCACTCAGACGATTTCGTGATCTTAACTCACGATGGACATCTGTATTCTGCCGATCAGAATCTAGAGTTGACCTCTATCCTTCCTAATTCCTCCATACAAGGAATCTGCTCTATAGGCGAAGATCTTCTTGTCAACCTCGGCACCTCTATAGGTAAGGTTGCGGACTTTGACGTGGATATAATTTATACCTTGAGCGATGCAGATGATTCTATTTACGATTTTGATTGTAACGATGAATACATTTCATTGATTTCTTCTAATGACGAACTTGTGACTCTTTCCGCTTCAGATTTCGCACCATTGAATACTAAATCAGTAGAAGGGGATACCATACAAGTGTTTACAAATTCTGAATCAGGTAATGTTATCGAGATTACTGCCAAAAAGACGAAGGGTGTGTTAAATTTTCTTTCACAGGACTATAGTCGAGAGGTACTCAGGCCCGACTCAGTCATATTAGACTATGAATACGACGAGATCACTCAATCCTTGGTAATTCTCTATTCTGATGGGACGTTGTTCGAAAACAAGATGGAATCCCCGTCCCCCCCCCAGAGATCATTAAGCTTGGGCTCATCTACAAACACATACATTGGCTCCACGACAATTCTCCCCAATAAGGGGCTGGTAGTTGGCTGCACATCTCAGGTATCAGCAGGATACCAGCCCATGCCACTACCGGGATCGGCAGTTTCCTTTTACGAGATAGTTGAAAATTCCATAGAGACTCTGGATATTAACGGAATTTCTGGCACGACAACAGACTGCGTTGCAAATTTGGATGAGACCAGCATATTAGTCGTTAGTGATACTGGCTCAATGGTCAAAATTAGCATCGAAATATCTGCAGATGTATCCGACGGCGGAATCAGTTTAACAATCGTCGCTATCTCATTGATCGGCGTACTAGCAATTTTGGTTATCGTCGCAGCGGTTGTCATATTTGGGGCAAGATCTAGAAATTTGAAGAAGAAATCTGATCCTAAGCATAATGACCAGAAGGCCGACACAATAGACGAGTCCAAAGCCGCCCCAATGGCCTCTGATACAACAACTGAGGGGTAATCACCGATCAGTCTTCGTCAACTCTCTGATGAGTATGCCTGCATCAAGCAGACTGTCGAATGTACCCGTATCAATCCATTTGGAACCATCTTCGATTTGTTTCAAACACAACCTATCCTCCTCTACATAGAGGTTGTTTAGGTCGGTTATTTCCATTTCCCCCCTTTTCGAAGGCCGCAACCCCTTCGACTTAACGACCACGTCATTCGGATAGGCATATAGTCCAACAACTGCTATATTCGATTTTGGTTCGAGGGGTTTCTCTTCTATCGACAGGACTTTGCCTTCAGAATCAACCTCAGCTACGCCGAACCTTTCTGGATCTACCACTGGGAACCCAAAGATCGTGGCATCTTCACTGAGGAGTGCTTCTTGGATACTATCGCCTATGCTATCACTGATGAACAGGTTGTCCCCTAGGATGAGAACAACGTTTCCGTCACCAATAAATTCCTCCCCTATCGTGAAAGCCTGGGGGATCCCTTCTGGCTTGAGTTGAACTGCGAATTCAAAGGACAGTCCCTCCCAATCGTGGCGAGCAAGTAAAATTTTGAAAAACTCTTCATGTTCTGGAGTTGTGATGATGAGTATCGACCTGATTCCTGCGGAATACAGTGTTTCTATTGGGTAGAATATCAGAGGCTTGTTGTATATTGGAAGCATCTGTTTTGACATTATGGCTGTAAGTGGATATAGCCTCGAGCCAGCTCCTCCAGCAAGAATTATACCTTTCATAACGCCGCGATTTTGCCTACTGTTTTTAACTTAAGGCACTACAATTTCCTGACAGACAAGAAAATATGGGCACTAAACCAAAATTCAAGTGACATTCTCAATATAGTTAAGAATTGTATCTGTCGCTTCCTCGACGCTCATAATGGTGGTGTCTATTCTTATGTCGGGATCAAGAGGGACCTCATAAGGCGCCGAGATACCTGTAAAGTTCGGGAGCTTTCCAGATCTGGCCTTGACGTACAAGCCCTTTACGTCCCTCTCTTCGCAAATGGAAATAGGGGTGTCCACATATACCTCGATAAATTCACCCTCACCAAGCAGGCTGCGTGCCATCCTCCTCTCTGATTCAAATGGCGAAATAAATGACGTGATACAGATGAGGCCAGCATCTAGCATAAGTTTCGAGACCTCAGCGATTCTCCGAATATTCTCTACACGGTCTGCCTTGGTGAAACCAAGGTCACGATTGAGGCCATGACGTACATTGTCACCATCAAGCAAGACCGTATGGCGGCCCATCGCCTGTAATTTCTTTTCCAAGACGTTAGCAATGGAGGACTTCCCTGACCCTGAAAGACCTGTGAACCACACCAATCTTGGCCTCTGTCCTTTCTGCTGGGAGCGACTATCTCTGGTCACATCTAATTTCTGCCAGTGGATGTTATCCGAACGTCTAAGGGGAAAGTCAATGAATCCCATGCCAGAAGTATTGTTGGTCATTTTATCGATAATTATGAATCCACCTGTGGAAGGGTCTCCATCAAAGGAATCGAAGGCTATCCTTGAAGATAATGAGACCGTACATACCCCTATCTCATTTATTCCAAGAACATTTGCAGGGTGATTTTGAAGACTATTGACATCCACTCTGTGTTTGAGTTTTGTTAATGTCATTGGAATTGTTTGGGTGTTTGACTTGAAGAGGTACTGGCGCCCTGGAATCAATGATGCTTGATCCATCCACAAGACTCTTGCTTGAAATTGGTCGCCAATCGTACATGGAGATATCGCCGAACAAAGGACCCCTCCCCTTGATAGATCCACCTCATCGGTCAATGTGACTGTGATTGAACTGCCCGCCCCAGCAATCTGACGGTCACCATCGAATGTTACGATTCTCTCAATATTGGATTCAAGCCCACTGGGGAGAATCTTGATCCTTTCTCCTACTTCGATCGTTCCGCTGGAAACCATCCCAGCAAACCCCCTGAAACTTTGATTCGGTCTGTTGACCCATTGAATAGGCATTCTGAGTGGCCTTTTCATCCCCTCCTCTGAAACCTCAACCGATTCTAGGTAATCCATGACAGTTTTTCCAGTATACCAAGGGGTCCTTTCACTGTGATGAACAACATTTGCCCCTGTAAGGGCGGATATTGGTACTGCCTGAACCTCCGATAAACTCAAAGCATCGTCACAAAACTCTCGGAATTCTCCTACGATTCTATCGTATATTTCTTCTGAATAATCCACTAAATCTAGTTTGTTCACAGCCAAGAGTACTTTCCTCACTCCAGCCATTGAGACTATGAATGAATGTCTCTTTGTTTGTGTGGAGATGCCACTGGTCGCGTCTACGAGAATCACAGCCACTTCGGCCGTCGAAGCTCCTGTGGCCATGTTCCTGGTATACTCTTCATGACCGGGCGTATCTGCGACAATATATTTCCTATTTTCCGTTGAGAAGAAACGATATGCCACATCTATTGTTATCCCCTGCTCCCTCTCAGCCTGGAGGCCATCGACCAACAGAGAAAAGTCTAGATCACCGCCCAAGGTCCCACCTCTCTTCGAGTCGGCCTTCAAGGCCTCCATTTGATCCCCTAACACCTGATGAGATTCGTAGAGCATTCTTCCAATGAGGGTCGATTTACCATCGTCAACGGAACCACATGTGATGAATCGGAGAATGTCCTTGTTCTCATGCCTAAGTAGATATTCCAAGATGTCTTTTTGGATTTGTTTATCTGGGGTTTTCATCAAAAATACCCCTCTTTCTTCTTTTTCTCCATGGAGGACGCGGAATCACGATCAATAACTCGACCGTGTCGTTCCGAAGTATTCGTGAGAAGCATTTCTTGAATTATTTCGGGCACCGTTGAAGCCTCGGATTCAACGCCGCCACTCAGAGGATAGCAGCCCAAGGTCCTGAACCTGACACTCTTCGTGATCTTGGTTTCCCCCGGCCTTAATTGTAGCCGCTCATCATCACAAAGTATCAGTTCCCCGCCTCTCTCTACTATCGGTCTCTTCTTTGCGAGATACAATGGTACAATCGGGATTTTCTCTTTGTATATGTACTGCCAAATGTCCAATTCAGTCCAATTAGATAGCGGGAATACCCGAATTGATTCGCCAAGCCCCTTTCTTGTATTGTAAATGTTCCATAACTCGGGCCGTTGCCTTTTTGGGTCCCAACGATGGTCCTTGTTCCTAAAAGAGAAAACTCGTTCTTTAGATCTCGATTTCTCTTCATCCCGCCGCGCTCCGCCAAAAGCACAATCAAATTTGTATTTATCCAAAGCTTGTTTCAAGGCCTGAGTTTTCATGATATCTGTATGCTTTGATGAACCTTGGATAAATGGATTGATTCCCATTTCAGCCCCCTCATGATTCACGTGGACGATGAGGTTAACTCCTAATTCCTTACATATCCTATCACGAAATTCTATCATTTCAGAAAATTTCCAGAGGGTATCAACGTGTAAGAGGGGAAATGGGAGCTTTGCAGGGTAGAAGGCCTTCATAGCTAATCTCAGCATTACAGAGGAGTCTTTGCCAATAGAATAGAGCATCACTGGATTCTCAGATTCCGATACCACTTCCCTCATGATGTGAATGGCCTCTGACTCTAATTTTTCTAGATGAGTCATCCCTGTCCTCATGTAAGCATCCTCCGTGTTTCATAGTGAGTATGGCTTCATTCATCAAGGCTGTCCTGATTGATATGTTATTTTTCCATAAATCCAACTATAAAGAAAATATCAGTTTCTAATTATACTAAAAAAAAGGCCTCAGCATTCGTTAGAAAAGAGGGTTAGATAAAGAACAAGACAAAATATTCTGTCCTTTACATGAAATTCAGTTAGTGTCGATATTTTAATCATCTATGCTAACTACATCTGATTGAAGCCCAGTCGACTGTTTTCGAAGGTCATCATTGTCTCTTTGAATTGAATCCATGAATCTATACTTCACCCCACAAGCTTCTGCAAGGACCGCTAGGGCAACGGTGTCCTTAGGCAAGCACTTACCCCCAAAGCCCCGACTGGAGCCAAAAATTGGGTCCATGTGAGATTTCCCAATTTTCTGTTTTTGTTCGGACGTTATTATCTCCTTGACTTGGCCCCATTCTACCCCCATAGCTTCACAAATATCATACATCTGGTTGGAGTATATCACCTTGAGAGCGTAGAAAAAATTCTTTGAGTACTTGATCAATTCTGCAGTTGTTGGCGAAACGTGGTACGTACGGCCTGTTGGCAGGACCCCCGCAGCCTTATGTTGATCAAATACCCGTTGAGCCAACTCATCATGATGCGTCCCGCAAACCACAAAATCTTGGTTAGAGAAATCTTCGATATAATTGCGTTCAACTAAAAACTCTGGCGAATATGCAATTTTGAGTTTAGGGTATCTGGCGTGGTATTTTTGTGTAGTCCCTGGTATCACAGTGCTCTTTATCACCGCTGAGAAACCACTGGGAAGAGAATCAAGTATTTGTTCAACGATGGATGTATCGCATGACCCATCTTTCCCCATAGGGGTTGGAACCGCAATATACGCAAAATCAGTATTCTCTGTGACATCACTAAGATTCGTGCCCCGTACTGGGTCGTGAATTGCCAGTCGATGGGTGGCCCCGAAACTATGTTCAATTGCGCCGCCTACTATCCCTGCACCGATTATCCCGATTGTCATCTGTATTGCCAGTCCGAACCAATTGAAGGAGACTAATATCTGTTACTCCTCAAATAGGAAAGACCGAGAGCAAGCCAGAATACCAAATCTAGACATGTTTCGTGATTGAAGAACGTCATATCCACGTGTTGACGTTCAGAGGTTGAGATAGGATTAGAATACAAACCGAATTAGGGACTTATAGGGATGCCATGTTGATTGATAGCTTCGAAGCTGCAATGGCATTATCAGTTATCGCCCAAAGAGCGGGATCCGAAATAATGGCGATGAAAAATAATGCTAGCCCCAAGCAAAAAGAGGACGGGTCCCCGGTGACACTCGCTGACCTAAAATCAAATGAGATTATCATAAATGCAATTTCAGAGATTTGGGCTGACGTTCCAATAGTATCCGAGGAAGGGTCTGTAGGGGATCCAATGACATCGGTGCATTGTTTTCTTGTCGATCCTTTGGATGGGACAAAAGAATACCTCAAGGAAAACGGAATGTACACAGTAAATATCGCTCTGATGAGCCGCCAAAATGATAACAGATGGGTCCCGATTCTAGGTGTTGTCCATGCTCCTGAGATTACCTCAACTTGGATTGGAGGCAAAGAATTCACTGCAGTTAGGCAGGATGAGTTTGGATTCAATGAAATCAGAGTGAATCGAAATTCTAGGCCCCCCATCATCCTCGGGAGCATCTCCCACCCATCTGTCCTTGATCTGTCCTTTGCTGAAGATTTAGGGTTGCATGAGTTCATACCCATGGGGTCATCGTTGAAGATTTGCAGAGTTGCTG
>Ga0315330_10001620_pt1 | contig 15227 bp, 16 predicted proteins | sample M140m34915metaG_FD_203453 | JGI IMG/M metagenome (GOLD analysis project Ga0315330, IMG submission 203453) | Ammonia-oxidizing marine archaeal communities from Monterey Bay, California, United States - M1 40m 34915 | ecosystem: Environmental > Aquatic > Marine > Intertidal zone | place: USA...
AAACACTAACCATACACCATATTCAACATTATGTATAAAAACACTCAAGTATTAATTGTAGGTGGCAGTATTAACGGCGTAACATTAGCTATACTACTCGCACAAAATGGACTTGATGTAACTATAATTGAACCAAAAAAAATAACCTCCAGAGGATTATCTTCCTTTGATGGGAGAGCCTACGCTTTAGCACTTACTACCCAAAAGATGTTTAACGCTTTAAATATTTGGGATGGGCTGAAGATAAATAGTGAACCCATCTTGGATATCAAAATCGACGCCCCTAATGATAATGTTAATAAGGCAAACAGCCTCTTACATTTTAATCATCTTGAAATGGCTGAAGATGAGAATCCAATGGGATATATTCTGGAAGATAGGCATCTTCGAAAATACTTATTTTCACAATTAAAATCTTTTAAGAATATCAATATAATGGATGAATCTTGTATTACAGAGTATGAAGTTAACAATGGACATGCATTTTCATTTTTATCAACAGGAGAAAAAATAAAAAGCAATCTAATCATTGGCTGTGATGGAAAAAATAGTGTGATAGCGAATATTGCAAATATAAATAAATTTGGATGGAATTATAATCAGACTTCATTAGTATGCGCGATAGATCACGAAAAACCTCATAATAGCTGTGCTTATCAGTTATTTAAGCCATCAGGACCAATTGCAATACTACCCCTCCCTGGTGATCGCTCATCAATTGTTTGGACTGAAGATAATAAAACGGCTGCATTTATCTCTCAATTAAATAAAAAGGATTATATAAAGAATTTAAATTCTAAAATTAATTTAAATTTAGGTGAAATTTCTCTCTCTGGAAAGCAATTTTCCTACCCACTAACATTAAATTTACGAGAGAATTTTATTTCAAACAGAGTTGCTCTCGTAGGAGACTCTGCTCGTGGTATCCATCCACTAGCAGGTCAAGGATTAAATTTAGGATTGAGAGACGTTGCATCAATTGGAGAAATTATAATAACCGCTTACCGGCGAGGTGAGGATATAGGATCATTGGCAGTGTTAAAAAGATATGAGACTTGGAGGCGCTTCGAAACATCCATGATGGCTGCAACAACAGATATAATAAACAAAACTTTTTCTAATAATAGTATCATATTAAAACCTATTACTAATCTCGGTCTTAGAGTTTTGAACAAAAATCGGTTTCTTAAAAAAAGTCTTATTAGAGAGGCTGCTGGATTAAACGGAAATATCCCAAAACTCCTACTGGGGAAATTAATCTAATTGGCGCGCTTCTTTAATTATTAAGATTGGTATTCCATCTCTAATTGGAAAGGCAAGATTGGCATTTTTAGAAATAAGCTCCTTTTTATTTTCACTTAAAAACAACATATTATGTGTAATTGGACAAACCAAGCACTCTAACATTTTATTATCAACTAAAGAAACATCCATCCTATTGAAGGCCTCCCTTAGTGCCCACATGAAGTGAAAACTCCATCAAGGTATTTATCATTTTTCGCCTCTCCATTAAATTTTTGGATTCTAACAGCGCCTGCTTTTCTTCGACATCAAATGGACATAACATTGATAAAGAATTAATGATTATTTCTTCATCTGCTTCCCGAAGAGATTCCCAATCTGTTTTTAAACCTTTTACAGAAAAGTATTTTTTCAATAAAGTAAAAAAGGTATCCCTATCAAAATCATGATCGACCATAGTTTTTTCTCGATCTTCACAAAAATCATTCCAATCTACCTCTGCTTTAATGAAAGGACTAAAGCTCTCTACTAATTTAATAATTCTAAAACGGGATATACCAGATAACGTAATCATATATCTACCATCATCTGTTTCTGAAAAATTACATATTCTTCCCGCGCAACCAATATCATATAAGTTGTCATCTTTTGACTCAGTTGAGGACTGCTTTGTTTGCAACATTCCAATTAAACGCGATGAGCTTTGTAATGCCTCATCAAACATCGCCAAATATTTTGGCTCAAATATATGTAAGGGTAATTTAGAGTTTGGTAGCAACAACGCTCCCGGCAAAGGAAAGATGGGTAACGAATTTGGCAGGTCTAGGATTTTTTTCATAATTCCAATATAGAACTAAATAAATATTAAGCAAAAATAATTGAACTTAATTTACGTCGCCCTTTTAATGCGACAGGATCATTGGCATTCATAGAATCAAGTATTTTCAAGAGTTGAGCTTTGGCCTCGCCAGAATTCCATTCTAAATCATGTTTTAAAATATCCAACAATGTTTCAATAGCAGATTCACAATTACCTTTTGCATTTTTTGCAAGAGCTAATTCCATAGATGCTTGATAGTTTTCTGGCTCAGAAGCAACTATTTTTTCCAAATCTTCAACACTGCCATAGCCTTCTGCTTCAGCCACTAACTCTACCTGAGCTTTGATTGGTTTTAACTCAGGATTGTCTTTAATTTCATTTGGTAAACCTGAAATTATGTCATTAGCTTGCTCTAATTCACCTAAAAGCAGGTGACTTCTAATCATTCCAGAATAGCCCTTCAAATTTTTAGGATCTTCAGAAACTATTGCTGAAAATACCTCCAAAGCCTCAGCATGTTCGCCTTCAGACAACATCTTTTCTGCCATTTCAATAGCGGCATCCAATCCATCATCTTCATTCTTATTTGGATTAAGTGCGATCACTTTTTGCACAAATTCTTTAATTTCCGTAGGGGTTTTTGCACCTTGAAACCCATCAACTGGCTGCCCATCAATAAATGCAAAAACTGCTGGAATAGATTGAATACGCATTTGCTGAGCTATCGACTGATTTTGATCAACATCAATCTTTACCATCTTTACAGCGCCAGAGTTGGCCAAAACCTCAGCCTCCAATGCTGGTCCCAATGTTTTACACGGCCCACACCATGGTGCCCAAAAATCAACAATTACTGGCTGTTTTTTACTTTCTTCAACAACATCTTCCATAAATGTTGTCTCAGAACTATCTAGAATTAATTCCTCTCCCGCTTTGTTGTTTAGTAGGTCCATATTATTAATCTCCATGTCTTTGATCTTGAACTAAGGCGTGCAATTAAAAGCTGCAAGTAAAATAACCTGTTTAAGTTGATTTAAAGAGAAATTCCATCAAAAATAGAAAAAATTGGCGCATGATCAGATGGCCTTTCCCAACCTCTAACATCTCGCAAAACAAAATTGTTAGTATTTAATTTTGCGAGATCTGGTGTGCTCCAGATATGGTCAAGTCTTCTACCTTTATCAGCAGTATTCCAGTCTTTAGCTCTATAGGACCACCAAGAATATAGTTTTCCTGTCGGTTGTTTTTCTCTAAATAGATCAATCCAATTACCTGCTTCCATAACTTTAAATAAATAATCAATCTCTATAGGAGTGTGCGATACAACCTTATTCATTTTTTTGTGATCCCAAACATCATCTTCGTATGGAGCAATGTTTAAATCCCCAACCAAGATAGCATTTTTGGACTGATTTAAATTAAACCAACTCTTCATACCATCCAGGAACCTTAATTTTTGAGCAAATTTTAAATTTTTCTCTTCATCTGGATCATCTCCCCCCGCAGGAACATAAAAATTATGTATAATAATTCCATTTTCTAACTCTCCAGCGATATGTCTCGCTTGATCTAGTCTAGCAAAATCAATTGCGAATTCAGTTTTAAATGGTACTCTTGATAAAATAGCGACACCATTGTAACTTTTTTGTCCTCTTGCAATCATATATTTGTAACCAATTTTGGAAAAGCTTTTGATTGGGATATCAGCAACTAAAGCCTTACATTCTTGTAAACAAATTATATCTGGAGAATGTTTTTTCAGTAACTTTAGAACTAAGTTTTCACGCAATCTAACTGAATTTATATTCCAAGAACAAATCTTCATAAATAACCCCTTAAACCACAAGCATTTGTGATTGAATTAAATTTCTAGATTAAACCTTCTGAACAAATAGATAGCGAATAACCATCTTTTTCGGTTGATATAATTTTATCATCACCCAGCTTTTTTCGCAAATAATATAAATGAGTCTCCAAAGTGTGAGTTGTTACACCGTCCTTGTACCCCCAAACCTCATTTAGTAATTGCTTTTTGGAAACTATTCGATTGGCAAAGCTATATAAAAACATAAGGATATCTGTCTCTTTTTCAGTTAACCTTACCTCATTATTTTCACTAACTACCAATAATTTTTTATTTGGATGAAATTGAATTTCATTTAAATAGATAGTTTCCGATACACTGCTGTTTAAATTCTGTAAAATTACTCTTTCAAGATATTCGTAGTTAAATGGCTTTTCTATAATAAAAAATCTATCAGAATTTTTTAACTTACCATAGATCCGACTGTCTAATTGGTTTGAAAGTATTAAAATTGAATTGGCGTTATTATGGGATTGAATTTCAGATAAAATCTCTAAAGACGTCAGATCCAAATTTATATCATTAAATATTATCAAATCTATATTATTGAAGTCCTTTAAATCATTAAGATTATTAAAGATTTGAAATTTAAACGAATCTACCAGTTGAAATTGATCAACTAAAGCATCGTTTAAGTCTCTATCTGAACTAATTAAGAATACAGTTTGGGCATTTTTAATCATTAAGCTAATATTCGTAAACACTCTGTCATAACATATCTTAACACAATAAAATTAAAAATTAATAAAAATTTATTAGTTAGAATAGCTTCACTTTTTAGAAAATAAGCCTATAGCTTACCACTAATATTCTTGTGAAAGGAAAGGTTTTGTTTTCTCCATCTCCTTTAGAAACTTTAGATAGAGCGCGCAATGATTTACGTATTGGGTTACCAATTTGTATAATCGACAATGCTAAATATTGGTTAATATTTGCAATTGAAACAATTTCTTTTGAGAGGTTTTCCAATTTAGACGAAAATTCTGAATTTTGTATAACAGAAAAAAGAGCCAGAACTCTGAAAACAATACCTTATTTCAAAAATATTGGCCGATATCACTTAGACAAGACCAAAGGCATTCAATGGGTAAAAGCTATTGCTGATCCAGTAAGAGATTTAAATTATCCAATGAAAGGGCCTCTTAAACCGATAAGGACCGGGTCTGCTGATGCCCATCGGCTTGGAATATCCATTTGTAAAAAAGCTAAGCTTCTTCCAGCTATTATTGCTCAGCAAGTGGATCATGTAGCTCACAATATCACTTGTATTTCAACAAGCGCAAAAGAATTAATTAATTTTGACGAGAATATTGTTAATATAGCTGCAGCAAACTTACCATTAAGAATCTCAAGCAACAGCAAGTTACATGTGTTTAGGCCAGTAAATGGTACAGAAGAAAACTACGCATTAGAAATAGGCTCGATAAATAGGACTGACCCTGTCCTATGTAGGCTGCATTCAGCTTGTTTTACTGGAGATTTATTGGGATCTTTGAAATGTGATTGTGGCGAACAGCTAAGGAAGGCATTACAGACAATTGGGGAAGAAAAACAAGGGATCTTGTTGTACCTAAATCAAGAAGGTCGAGGTATTGGGCTCGCTAATAAAATGCGGGCATATGCGTTACAAAATCAAGGTTTTGATACTGTTGAAGCAAATCACAGGTTAGGCTTTGAAGACGAGGAAAGAGATTTTGAAATCGGTGCAAAAATCTTAAAAGAGCTGGGTTTCAAAAGAATAAAACTACTAACCAACAACCCAAAAAAGATAAAAATGATGGAGGCATTTGGAATTAAGGTTGTAGAAAGAATACCTTTGAAAACTGAATTGACCCGAGAAAACAAGAATTATTTAGCAACTAAAGTGAAAAAAAGTGGGCATTTTAATTAATGCATAACATCCATAATCTAATCGTATCAAAATGGGGCGCCCAAATGATGGGTTATAAATTCCCATGTTCCATTGGCCGGAGCGGAATAGGAATAAAAACTCAAGAAGGCGATGGTATTACCCCGTCTGGAATTTGGGAAATAGAATTTGTAATGGCGAGGCAAGATAGGTTAAGATACTCAGCTAGTTATAAAATAAATGTTAGAGACACCTGGTCGGATGATCCAAAAGACCCAAACTATAATCAATTAAGCAAAATCAATAACTTATATAGTTTTGAAAACCTTTGGAGATCTGACCCAATTTATGATCTGGTGGCTGTAACAAATTTTAATCGCAGAACAATAAGACCTGGCTTAGGATCAGCAATCTTTCTTCATGCTTGGCGCCAACCAAGATACCCGACAGAAGGTTGTGTTGCTTTTTCTAGGCAAAACCTTATCTGGATACTCAACAATTGGGGTAAAAAATCAAAGATTATAATTAGGGGTTAGATAATCTCTCACCAAAAATTGCCGATCCGATTCGCACGTGAGTTGCACCAAACATAATAGCAGATTCATAATCCGAACTCATCCCCATCGACAAAAATCTTATATCATTTCGCTCTTTCATTTTACGTAATAAAGAAAAATGTAGCGCTGGCTCTTCATTTAAAGGAGGAATGCACATTAACCCATCAATTCGCAAATCCATTGATTGGCAATCCTTTATAAAAACATCTAAATCCTTTGGAAGAACGCCTGTTTTCTGTGGTTCCTCTCCTGTATTTACTTGAATAAACAACGACGGGCAAAAGCCTTGCTCTTGTGCCAAATTAGCAAGCAATATTGCTAATTTAGGCCGATCTACTGTTTGTATCACATCGAATAATTCAAATGCTTGGCGAGTCTTATTCGTTTGAAGAGGCCCAATCAAATGCAGCTCAACATTTTCATAATTTTCTTTAAAACTTGGCCACTTGCTTAGTGCTTCCTGCACTCTGTTTTCACCAAAACAACGATGCCCTTCCTTCAAAACAGCTTCAACTTTTTCGTTTGGCTGAACTTTTGAGACCGCGATCAATTTTACCGAATTGACTTTTCGATTTGCTAATCGTTCTGATTGATTTGAAAGTTCTTTTACTTGAGACAATGACATAATGATTTACTAATTCTTAGGTTCTTATTAGGTTCGTTTTTTTATTCTTAATTTACAAATTCAATAAAAAAAAGAGCGGGAAAATCCCGCTCTTTCCTTAACAAATAATCCTTATGGATTAGAAGCCAAATGCTACACCAGCACCAACTGTCGTTGTACCAGCAGCACTAGTAACACCAGCTTGCATTGAAGCTCCGCCACCTAGAGACTGATTGTAACGAAGTCCGTAGTTGTTATCACCAGCTAAATTTTTCCCGGCAAATATGTAAACACTACCTGCTGCCATTGGTGCAGATACATTAGCAATGTATCCTGTTGAACCACCGGACTGAGAAGTTCTAAGCCCTGCAGACATGCCTGCCATTGTGCCTGACCAGTTTACAGAAATTGTTTGGTTAGCAGCGCTGTTTTGGTCGAAACCAATACCAACTGAACCACCGCCCATTGGAACTGAAAGTGATGCTTCTGTATCGTTACCATTACCACCAGAAACAGATACGCTAGCGCCACCTAAGGCCATGTCTAAACGTACAACGTTTGGACCAGCGCCTGTTGAAGACGTAGAAGCCCAGTCCCAGCTGCCAACAACATCAGCACAACCCCACATTACGGCGCCACAGCCCCACATGCCTGAGTTTGCATTGATCGCACCGCCAGCATTACCAGCTGTTAGTGTCATTGCACCATTTGAAACGGAAATTCTTGGAGCTGCTAAACCAGTGTGCGCTGAAGAAAATACGCTAGCCGCCGCTGAATGACGATAACGAGTCCATGTGCTCATTGTTAAGCCACCGTCTGTAGACGCAGATCCAGTGAATGTGATCTGGTTACGTAGGTAATTTGTTGTTGATCCACCAGCGTTGCTAATACCGATACGTGCATAGCCACCGATGTCGACTGCTGAAGCTGCACCTGCAAGCAGGGTCAGAGCAGAAGTAGTAAGAAGAACTTTTTTCATTGTTTTCCCTCGATTAAGTTAATTACTGCGCCTCAATTCAGGGAATCCGAACTGAGTTGAAATGATAAATCCACTTTTCTGCCCAATTGGTCAAGCAAGTCTGACCTTTTAAATTAATGAATTAAGTATGTGATGCTCAGATGCCACACCAAGAAAACTGGCTGAATCCTTCTCACTTGATTAATAATCTACTTGAAGCAGTCGATGAATGACGGTTATACCATATCTCAATGACTATTTGGAGATAAAATTGCAAAAAACACTCAGTTTATTTTGTAGCTTAATATCGCTTGCCTTATTGGGCGGCTGTGGATTGGGGACATTACTAGAAAATAACTCAGAAGCACCTATTGAAACTAGTGAATTTAACAAAAACCCTAATAATTCATTACCTGAGACGCAAACAAGTATTTTTGATTTGTTTGATGGAGAAGGTGAGTCCGAAAGTGTGTTAAAGGTAAATAGATATATTTGGAAAGCATCATTAGAGGTTCTAAATTTCCTTCCCCTTGAGGCAGTAGATCCATTTTCAGGTATCATAAAAACTGGATGGGGCTCGGCACCGGGAACAGATACGCAATATCAAGCTACTATTTACATTCAAGACCCTTCTTTAGATGCCAGATCTTTAAAAGTAACACTAATGAAAAAAAATGGTGTCGCTTCTTCGAAAACAGTAGAAATTATAGAAAAAGCTATTTTAAGTAGGGCAATACAACTTCGGCTGAACGACGAAAAATTATAAGTAAAATTCCCCAAATTGAGCGCGGAAGATAAGCAAAATAGTTAATAAAGGATGAGTGATGTCTCGATATAATGCTCGAGTGACAGAGCCAAAATGGCAAGAACATTGGCAAAAATCAAATATATTCAACGCAACACGTGATAAGAGCAAGGATAAATATTACGTTTTAGAAATGTTTCCCTATCCTTCTGGCAGAATTCACATGGGGCATGTCAGAAATTATACTATGGGAGATGTAATAGCACGATATAAAACTGCAAAAGGTTATAATGTTTTACATCCGATGGGCTGGGATGCATTTGGACTACCGGCAGAGAACGCTGCGATGGAAAAAGGAATTCATCCTGGTGATTGGACATATAATAATATTGCGGACATGAGAGCTCAAATGCTGCCATTAGGCCTTTCATTAGATTGGTCAAGAGAATTTGCGACCTGCGATCCTGAATATTATGGCCAACAACAATCCATGTTTATTGATATGATGGAGAAAGGATTAGTTTATCGAAAAAACGCGATTGTTAATTGGGATCCTGTCGACATGACAGTTTTAGCAAATGAGCAAGTTGAGGCTGGCCGAGGTTGGCGGTCTGGTGCTCTTGTTGAACAAAAAGAATTAACCCAATGGTTCTTTAAAATAAGTGCTTATTCTGAGGAACTTTTAGAGGCATTAGAGCACTTAAAAAATTGGCCTGAGAAAGTAAAAACAATGCAAGCTAACTGGATTGGCAAATCGGTTGGGTTAGAAATAAAATTTTCAATAAGTCAAAAATTAACGAACTTTTCAGAAATAAAAGTATTTACGACCAGGCCTGATACGCTCTTAGGAGCCAGTTTTATTGGAATTTCCCCAGATCATCCATTGGCGAAACATTTAGCTAAATCAAATAAAGATATTGCAAACTTCAATATGCAGTGCAAGTCATTCGGAAATTCCCAGCAAGACATTGATAAGGCAGATAAAATTGGATTTGACACAGGTATTACTGTTAGTCACCCTTTGGATAATAGAAAAATACTTCCTGTATGGATCGCAAATTTTATTTTGATGGACTACGGAACAGGTGCAATTTTCGCATGCCCCGCCCATGACCAGCGCGATCTTGAGTTTTCTATAAAATATAATCTACCAATAATTGATACCTTTTTTTCTCAAAAAAACAGAGAAAAAGTAAGAGATATTGCTTTTGTCCCACCCAAAACAGAAGTAGTAGATTGGGTTGATCATTTTACTGGTCTTGAAAAAGCAACTGGCGAAGAAATGATAAAATCCACAATACATTTTGCTGAAAAATCTGGTTGGGGTAAGCCTGTAACACAATATAGATTGAGAGATTGGGGCGCGAGTAGACAGCGCTATTGGGGATGCCCAATACCCACGATTCATTGTAAAAAATGTGGTGTTGTCCCAGAAAAAAAAGAAAACCTACCCGTAAAACTTCCAGAAGATATTAATTTCAATAAACCTGGAAATCCTTTAGAGACACATTTTGAGTGGCGTAATTGCAAGTGTCCTCAATGTGGCGATGATGCTTTAAGAGAAACAGATACTATGGATACTTTTATAGACTCCTCATGGTATTTTGCTCGTTTCACCTCGCCAAAATCCGAAAATCCCGTCGATTTTGAAGATGCTAATTATTGGATGAACGTGGACCAATATATAGGAGGTGTTGAGCACGCTATTTTACACCTACTCTACTCTCGATTTTTTGCACGTGCGATGAACCTAACCAACCACCTGCCTGATAAGGCAATAGAGCCCTTTAATGCATTGTTTACACAGGGAATGGTAACCCACGAAACCTATTCCATACCTGAACCTTCAAGTGTAAAAAAGAAAACATGGTATTCTCCTGATGAAGTTACCAATAAAGACGGCAAGATAATCGTAAAGGCATCTGGGAAAGCAGCATTTGTTGGGCCAACTATTAAAATGTCTAAATCTAAAAAAAATGTGATTGACCCCCAGGATATAATCGAAAAATACGGGGCTGATACTGCCCGATGGTTTGTTTTATCAGATAGTCCACCAGAACGTGATATGGAATGGACAACATCGGGTGTTGAAGCAGCATGGAAACACCTCAATAAAGTATGGCGCTTAGTCGCTGAGTCTATGAACACAAAAGACAATACTTCTGAAAAAACTACAGACTTAGAATTAGAAAAAGCCGTCAACAATTCTATAAACGAAGTGACTAAAAATATTGAAGATTTTTCGTTCAACAAAGCTATAGCAAATTTATACGACCTGACCAATATAATAAGCAAAGCAACCGTTAACTCTATTACAAAAAGAAAAGCTCTAAAATCGTTAGCAATACTGATGATGCCCTTCACACCACATATTGCTGAAGAAATGTGGCTTACCCTGGGAGGACCAGGATTAATAAGTCAATCAAGTTGGCCAAATGTAAATCAAGAACTACTCGAAAACGATGATATTACCATTGCAGTTCAAATTAATGGTAAAAGGCGAACGTTAATTACTTATCCAAAATCTTTAGAAAAAAAAGAGATTGAATCTTTAGCACTTTCAAATGAAAATATAAAAAAAATATTAAACGGAAAAGACCCAAAGAAAATAATCGTGATTCCGGGGCGTATTGTGAATGTTGTATTGTAAAAAACAATATATTTTATTAAGTATTTTTCTGATAATAGCATCCTGTAATAGTGTGCCATTATATACAACAAAATTATCTAAAAACCTAATAAATGATAAAATTACAGTTGAAGAAATTAATGGTGAAGTAGGATTTTACCTAAGCCAAAAGTTACGTTTATCTCTAAACGATACTGGTAATAAAAAACCGATCAAATTAAGCACAAAACTCACCTTAACTAATAACGAATATGGCCTGTCTTCATCAAACCAAGTAACAAGAAAAGATCTAATTGGGACAATAAATTGTAAACTTATCAAAAACGATCATGAACATAACTTCATAATCACTGAAAGAGTGTCTTTTGATATTAACCAATCAAATGTTGCCAATAAGGCTGCTGAGCAAAATGCAAAGAAAAGATTATCTACCTTGCTCTCAAAAAGGATTTTGACTGAACTTTATCATTCAAATCTTGCTTGGGTAAAATGAAATTAACAGGAAAAGATGCCACTAGTTTTTGCTTATACCCTAAGCCCGCTCCAGCGATATTACTACACGGCGAACCAGAGTCTAAAATATTAAGAAAATACCAATCCATTAGTGAAAGATTAGTGGGAGAGAATGCTAAAACAGAAATGCGGGTAACCGAACTGTCCGGCGCAGAAATAAGGAAGGACAAAGGCTTAGTAATAGACGCCACCAAGGCTATTGGATTCTTTCCTGGGCCCCGAATGGTATTTATAAAAAACGGTACTGATGGTCTGAGTGATTTATTCTCTGACATAATTCATAATTACCAAGAGGGTGATGCTTTTCTTATAGTGACAGCAAACAAATTAAATACTCGGTCTAAATTAAGGAAATTATTTGAAAGCAGCAAAACAGCAATTTCTATTGGTGTATATCCCGATCCACTAACAACTCAAGAAATTGAATTAGCTATCAAAAATGTTGGAATACAAGACATTACAACAGATGCCAGAAAAAATTTAGAGCAATTAGCGAAATCTGTTGAGTATAATGAATTTGAACAAGTTTTAGAAAAAATTTTCCTTTATAAAATCGACGATGACACTCCTATTTCTTCTGAAGACATATCAAAATGCATAAATCTATCATCTGAAATTGAACTAGACGATTTGATTAACAAAATTTGTGAAGGAAATACTAAAGATCTCTCTCCTTTACTTTTAAAGCTAAACACAAAAGGTCAAACCCCCACATCAACTTATATAATCATTAATCAATACTTTAGAAACCTTCACATGTTAGCTATACAGCCCTCTAATATTGAACAAGCAATATCCAGAATTCGACCTCCCGTTTTTGGAGATCGACGAAATAAATTACTTTATAACTCAAAAAAATGGGGAGTTAAACGCCTTGAAAAAGCATTAACTCTTTTGCATGAAAATGGTTTAACCCTTCGATCTTCCAAACCCATACCACAACAAGCTGTAATAGATCGAACATTAATTAAAATTTCTATGATAATTTCTAAATAAAAGGATAAAAATGTATAAAGTATTAGGGGGGACCAAGAGTCGTGCTTTTCGAGTTTATTGGATGTTGGAAGAAATGAACGTCGATTATGAAGGTGTTTCTATTAAGCCAAGATCACCCGAACTCAGGAAGATAAATCCTTCAGGTAAAATTCCGGTATTAATAGACAATGATATCGTTATCTCTGATAGCATGGCGATATTAACTTATCTTGCAGACAAGCATAAAAAACTTACATATCCGGCGGGAACTAAAGAGCGTGCTCAACAAGATAGCCTGACATTTGGGATAAATGACGAAATTGACAGCATTCTTTGGATGTCAGCGAGGCATGATTTCATTTTACCTGAAGATAAACGCATCAAAGGGATAAATAAATCTTTAAGATGGGAATTTTCTCGCAATTGCAAAACACTTGCTACTAAGTTTACGAACGGACCATTTCTTCTAGGTGAAAAAATGACAATCCCTGATATATTACTCACCACACTTTTAAGATGGGCCAAAAAAATTGAATTCGAGCATGATGAAAAAAATTTAGACGAATACTTAGAAATGATGAAACAACGTCAAGCCTTTAAGAATGTACAGCCAGTGTAAACTAAAAACCGCCCAACTTTAAAAACCCCAGTCGTCTGATTGCATTTCGTTAATTCTTGAAGCAGTACGTTCAAATTCAAACGACCCTTCTCCAAGTTCAAAAATCTTTTCTGGAATAGTTGCGGCAGATGCTACCAAAATAACTTTCTGCTCATATAATACATCGATTAAAGTAACAAAACGTTTTGCCTGATTGTTCTGCTCTCTTCCTAATTTTGGAATATTATCAATAATTAGCACTCGAACAGAATTTGCAATCGCTAAAAAGTCAGCTGGACCTAATGGCTTGTTACACAAGTCTTCAAATTCCATTCGCCCAACCCCGTTTATAAATTTAGTAATCGAAATAGATCGAGATTTTAGCCTTAATTTAAGCTCAGAGGGCGTACCTTCAAGAAAGGATTCCCAAATAACATCAACTTCTAATTTACTTTTTTCGTTAATTGGTGAAAAAAAACGTTTTTTTGAAGTTAACCCTAACCTTCGGTAATCAACACCAGCTGTAAATTCAAAAACTTCAAAATCTCGCTGTAAAAAACTTATAAAAGGAAGGAATAAATTACGGTTAAGTCCATCTTTATAAAGATCTTCTGGTGGTCTATTAGAAGTTGCAACGATGAATACTCCATAGTTTGTTATTTTATCAAACAATCGCCCGATTATCATGGCATCTGTTATATCTGTTATCTGCAGCTCATCAAAACATAAAAGATCTGTGGTTTTAGAAATGTGTTTTGCGATTGGTTCAATGGCGTCGCTAACTCCTGTCTTCCGAACCTCAAAAACTTTCTCATGTATCTCCTGCATAAATGCATGAAAATGAACACGCCTTTTCTTTTTAATTGAGGAGCATGAAAAAAATAAATCCATGATCATAGATTTTCCACGCCCAACACCACCCCAGAGATATACGCCTTTTAATAAGTTACTTTTCTTTATGGCTGAGAAAAATCTTCTGTTTCTTTTAGAAAGATCTTCATTAATTTTAGAAAACAAAATAACTGCATTCGCTTGTGAAGCATCATAGGTTAGAATCTTATTCGTTATTTTTTCATCATAAAATTCTTGAATAGATTTTCCCATTATTTCACAAATTACCATTAAATATTTTAAAAAACAAAACTAAAAAAGCCATGCTACAATCTCTTTAAAAGATTTAATTGAATATCTTTAGGGCCAGCCAAAATACCTGGTCTTTTGGGTTTTGGGTTGTTGAATGAAAGGTCTTTTCCATACCTATCCGTAACCTCACCCCCCGCTTCTCTAACAATCAAATCGCCTGCTGCAATATCCCATTCCCAACAATCTCTTAATGTCACCATCGCATCAAAAGAACCATTTGCCGCAAGGCATAATCGATAGGCAAGTGAACTTCTATAGAATTGACGCATCGGCGGAACACCTCCAGGCCAATAGATTGAATCCAAATTAGGTTTTGCCGTAAGGATGGTTGATCCATGCACTTCAGAGCGAGAGCTAACATTTATTCTTTTTCCATTCTGATATGCTCCTGACCCAACTGAAGCCCAAAAGGTTTGTTCTAAACTGGGCATTTTAACTGCTGCCACTTTCATAACTCCTTTAAATGCAATTCCTAAAGCGCAAGCGTAGTTTTCATGACCATCAATAAACGATCTTGTTCCATCAATTGGATCAACAATAAAGACGTAATCCTTATCAAGCCTCCCTGGATCATCTTCTGTTTCTTCAGATAACCATCCATAGTCTGGTCTTGCTGATAAAAGCCTATCTACCAACATATTGTTTATTTCAATATCGGCTTCTGTAACTGGCCCTTCATTTGACCCTTTTTCCCAAACTTTAGGATTTTTTCTAAAATACCTTAGCGCTA
>Ga0315330_10001625_pt1 | contig 15210 bp, 9 predicted proteins | sample M140m34915metaG_FD_203453 | JGI IMG/M metagenome (GOLD analysis project Ga0315330, IMG submission 203453) | Ammonia-oxidizing marine archaeal communities from Monterey Bay, California, United States - M1 40m 34915 | ecosystem: Environmental > Aquatic > Marine > Intertidal zone | place: USA...
CGTAAGTCTTATATCCGCATTATCTTGTCTTAACAAAATCCTATACTCTGCTCTGCTTGTAAACATGCGGTAAGGCTCGTCTGTTCCTTTAGTAATAAGGTCGTCTATAAGTACGCCAATATAAGCCTCGCTTCGAGACAAAAGAAAGGGCTCCTTGTTTTTTATTTTTAAGCTCGCGTTTATTCCAGCCATTAACCCCTGGCACGCCGCCTCTTCATACCCTGTTGTGCCGTTTATTTGACCAGCAAAATATAAGTTTTCTATTCGTTTTGTTTCTAACGTGTGTCTTAGCTGCGTCGGAGGAAAATAATCATACTCAATGGCGTATCCTGGACGAAACATTTTAACGTTTTCAAAGCCAGGTATAGTCTGCATGGCCTCGAGCTGAATATCTTCAGGTAAAGAGGTGCTGAAACCATTTACATAAATCTCAATAGTATCCCACCCTTCCGGCTCGACAAAAATTTGATGTCTCTCTCTGTCCGCAAAACGATTTATTTTATCCTCTATGCTTGGGCAATACCTAGGGCCCGTACTGTTTATTGCACCGTTAAACATTGGAGAACGATCAAAGCCCTTTTCTAATGTCTTATGTGTTGTGGGGTTTGTATAAGTAATAAAGCACGGGCGTTGTTTTTGTAAGGGCTTGGTGTCTGAAAAACTAAACTTGGATGGAGAGGGGTCTCCCGGCTGTTCTTCCATTTTTGAATAATCCAAAGACCTTCCATCAACACGAGGAGGGGTTCCTGTCTTCATTCTTCCTGATTCAAAACCCAGCTCCACAAGCTGTTCAGTTATTCCTGTAGAGGCTCTTTCTGCTGCTCTTCCGCCACCAAATTGTTTTTCTCCTAAATGAATGAGGCCGTTTAAAAACGTGCCGTTTGTAAGTATTACTGTGGATGATTTAATTTCTATTCCCAGCGCTGTTTTTACGCCCACCGCTTTTCCTTCTTCAACGATAATACCCGTACACATGTCTTGCCAAAAATCCACATTTTTGTTTTGCTCAAGCAACATTCTCCATTCAGTTGAAAAAACCTGCCTATCATTTTGACTACGAGGAGACCACATAGCAGGGCCCTTTGACTTATTAAGCATTCTAAACTGTATAGCGCTTTTGTCACTTACAATACCAGAGCCTCCGCCTAAAGCATCAACCTCCCTTAGTATTTGCCCTTTAGCAACCCCGCCCATAGCAGGATTACAGCTCATTTGAGCAATAGTGTTCATGTTCATTGTAACCAATAAAACCTGACTACCCATGGTCGCTGCGCAGTGTGCAGCTTCACAGCCTGCGTGACCCGCTCCCACAACAATAATATCGTAATTTGTTAACATTTTATTTGTTTCACGTGGAACAAAATTAAACCAAAAAAAATGAATACCCGAATGTATGTTTCACGTGAAACAAACTAATGCAAATAATCGTTTTCCTTTGAACGCATTTCTTTTATCTCTTTTTGGGTTTTGTCTTTATAGCCACAAAGGTGCAAAACACCGTGGTACACAACGCGTTCTAATTCCTTTTCAAAAGAAACACATTCTTTAAGCGAATTTTCTTTAACACGATCAACGCTTATAAAAAGGTCTCCGCTTATCGTATTATTAACTGTATAGGAAAAAGTTATGATATCAGTAAAGTAGTCATGATCCAGGTGTTTTTTGTTTAGGTCCAACAAAAACGAATCGGAACAAAACACCAGAACAATGCTTTCCTCTTTAAAACCCTCATTATCAATTATATATGATATTTTTCGACGGTATAAATCTATTGAAACATCGAAGGGTTCAATATCTTCAAAAAAGCAAGTTATCATTTGTTGAAGAAAAGGGAAACCTCGGTTCCTTCGTCTGTAAACTCTACCTTATCTGCTAGGTTGCGCATTAAAAAAATACCCCTTCCGTTTTCTTTTAAAATGTTTTCTGGCGCGGTTGGATCTGGTAGATTATCAAAGTCGAAGCCTTGCCCTTCGTCTTTTACACTAAAACAAACATTTTTTTCATTGTCACTCACAGAGACATTAATAGACAATGTTTCATTCTCTTTATTTCCGTGTTGAATAGCGTTGTTTACCGCTTCCGTTACAGCAATAAGAACGTTTCCGTAAGCATCCTCGTTCACACCAACACTTGTACAAACCTTGTCAATTAAGCGCTCAATGTCAGCAACCGAATTATATGATGAAGTAAGTTTAAGAGATTCTATCACGCTATACTCGTCTTTCATAGTGTTTACAAATATTAATTTTCATCGAAATATTCGTTTGCCTTTTCTTTATAGTACTTCTTGTAAGACGGCTCAGCATAACGTAATAATTCAATTTTCTTTAGCTTTTCTTTGTTATACTGATTAAAAAGGTTTTGGTTACTTTTTTCGCTATTTTTTCCGCTTTTAGATTCTCTTTTTTCTTCAAAACCTCTTTCAATCAAGGCTTTTTCGCTTTCTAACAACCTCGTTAATATTTGCTGTTGTCTATTGATTGTCTCTTTATTAATATTCTTATTAATAATGTTTTTCTGTTGTTCTTTAAGTTCTTTTATCAATGGATTAAGGGCGTTTCCTGCTCCTTTTCCTTCTTTATTTAACTTGTTTCTTAACTCTTCTATTTTCTTCCTGATTGCTGATTGCTCTGCGGCCATTTTTGCTAGACCTTTACTTCCTATACCTCCCGATCCGTTTTCACCACTCTTTCCTTCTTTTTTTCCTCCTTTATTCATTCCTTTTTTAAGTTGGTCCAATTGATTTTTCAACATCTCTTTCATGTCTCCAGGATTCATGGATGGGCCTGCTTTTGGCTTACCTTTACCACCTGGTTTATTACATTGACCACTGCCCGGCGTCATCTTTTGCATTTGAGCCTGCATCGATTGCAAAACTTCATTTAATAATAAAGCTAAATTATTATAAGATGTCATTGCACTTTGTTGGTTTTTAGTAACCTTACTTTTCTTTCTATCACCAATAAATTCTATCGTTTGTCGATGATTAAAATCTAAATCTGCCAACTCTTTATCAATAAATGTAGCTAGAACGGGTTGTCGTTTTGCTAAAGCCAATAAACTGTCTTTAACAACCTGAGTGTCGTCATTTATCCTTCTTTGTACCCTACCATACTTACGGAACGCTGGATCATTTACTTGCACTCTATTGATATTATCCATCACAGTCTCTTGTTCTATACTTAAAAGCACTAGAGATTCAAGAATTTTCCTCAAATCTTCCATGTCTTCCTCCTGTTGTTTCTGTGCAGAATTTTGTTGCATTTCGTTTAGTTTTTCCGCAAGTTCTTCCATTTTTTCAGAAGCTGATTTTTGACTTTTAGAGGCCTTTGATTTTTTATTTTTTTGTATTTGATCATCGGCTTGCTGAAGTTTATCTTCAATATTTTTCTGTTCTTCTTCCGTACTTTCTAAGTTTAAAGGATTTTCTAATGCATCATTTAACTCTTCTAGTTTTTTTAATTCCTCTTTTATTTCATTAAATTCTTTATTGATCTTCTCCTGCTCATCTATTTTTTTTTCTTGTTTCTCTGCAAGTACTTTTTGTTTCTCTGCCAATTCTTTTAATTCTTTTTCTAAATCATCAATTTTTTCATTTACTTGCATTTTCTTAAGCATCTCAAGACTTCTATCCAGTTGTTTCTCCATTTCATCAGCCCCTTGATCTAACTCATCCATTTTATCATTTATGTCCTTTTGGTCATTATTTTTAAGTAATTCTTCAAGCTCTTCTAATAGTTTTTTTAATTCTTCATCCATAACTTCATTCAGTAATTCTTCTAATAATTCTTGTTTCTTTAATAACTCTTTATCTAGTTCAGAAAGTTGGTTTTTTTCTTGAATAGAATTATCCATTTTTTCTTGAATACTTTCTAATTTATTAAGTATTTCTTGTTGCTGATTTTTAAGGTTTTTCAAGTCATTTAATTTATTCCAATCATTTGACTTATTGTTTTTCATCTCTTTTTTTAAAACTTTTATTTCGTCTTGAAATTTTTGTGTAGCCCTCAATACATCATTAATCTCTTTTTTTATATCCTTCTGCTCTTTTTCCCGTTTTTTATTTAATGATTTTAAATCAGGAAGATCATATGTAAACAAACTACTAAGAGTTGTTTTATTTCCATTATAACCGTCATTATCTTGAATTGAAAAATAATAACTAATCTCATCATTTAAAGAGATATCTAATTGATTAAAATCAATATAATACAGAAAACTATTCTTAGTCCCATTTACATCTTGAACATTAATTTTCTCTTTCCTAATTTTGTTATTATTTGAACGAACTGTGTAGTGAAAATTTAAAGCATTTAAACCATAATCATCTGAAACCACTCCTTCAAAGTAACACATTCCTTCCTGTAAACTATCTTTATTTTCTATCACTTGAATAACTGGATATTCATCTTTAATAGCCTCAATAAAATAGTTCAGAGAATCAACCTGATTGGTGTATTTATTTTTTAAATTAATTTTTAAAACACTACTCTCCTTAAGTATCATATTATAAATAAACCCAGGTTTATAAAAACTTTTAAGCTTTGAGTTTATAATAATTTGAAGCTCCGATACATTTTTTACTCTTCCATTCCATTCGATAAGACTACCCTCAGGAACAGAGAAATTTCCTGAGTTTTTAATAAGCTCTTTTTTTCTATTTAAATAAGATGGGTACGTAATCAATGCATCCCATTTTCCTAAAATACTTTTACCTTGAACATTTACCCTATAAGAATCACTTTTAAATTTTTGAGAGGAGAAAAAAAACGTCTCCTTGTTTTTAGGTTTTCGTAATACGCATTCAAAAGTATTTGCACGTAATTTATTCATTATAAAAACACCTTGACCAGAATTTATATATAAGCGGTCTGGAAAATCTTTACCGACTAAGTTAACTTTCAAATACAGATCCTCACCTTCAGAGAGGGTTAATTTAGGGTCTATTAAATAAAACTGATAAGGTGCTTGTAATTTAAATTCCTTAGAGAAATTCAATACACGAAAAGAACCTTGTGTAAAAAGCTCAGGTAAAAAATTCAGGAAAATAAAAAACAAAAAAACAGCAGGTAAAACAAATTTTAAATATTTTTTATTGTCGGCATATGAAATCCCTTTAGAAAACTTAACAACACCAATGTTTTTTGCTTTTTGTTCAATACTAGCTTTTAATAATTCAACTTCTTCTTTTTCTTGTAATGATAGTTTTCTATCTAGTTGAAGTAAATTTGTCAATTGATCAGATATGTCAGGAAACAACAATCCAATCATTTTTGAAGCTTTTTCTGGGCTTAACCTTCTTGACTGCTTAATATAATTGAGTAGGGGAGTAAAACAATAAATAAAAGCTATATAAATATTAAACAATACAAAAAGAGATAGAAATAAAAACCTTACTATCGAATTAAAACGGCCATAAAATTCCGCCAGCGAAATAATATATAAAGAGCTTAAAAAAACAACAATGAATAAAAGAAAACCTTTTAAAAATTGATTTTTATAAAACTTCTCAATAAAGATATTGAGCTCTTCTTTTATGGAATCTACATTATTCATTTTTTACTTTATGAACAGAATTAACTGTTTAATATTTTATAAAAAAAAATTAGAAATAAATTTACTACTATTATTAAGAGTGTTCATTTGTTTATAAAAAAAGAAAAGCGTTCAATAAAAATAAAAAACAAACAATAAATAAGAATAATGAACAACTTATGAATAAATAATAAGCTATAAAACAAGAACTTAACATCTTTTGTGGTTTTTAACAAAAATTAAAAAGTGAATAAGTAAATTTAATTGTTAGTAAACCTTATGTTGAAAAACCTTTGAAAAAAGAAGCATAAAAAAAAACAAAAAAAGACGTTTATTACAAACTAATTTTGGTTTATATAAATAATTGTTTTTTACAAAAAAAGATACACTTAGTTTTCAACGAGTAATTAACGATGCTTGTTTACATCCTAATTAGTTTTAATTTTAATACATGAAGAATAAAATAGCAATAGGAGCTGATCACGCCGGGTATAAACTTAAAGGAGAGCTTGTTTCTTTTTTAGAAGAAAAAGGATATGCGGTGATCGATTATGGTTGCCCATCGGAAGAAAGCATTGATTACCCTGATTACGCTCACCCGGTGGCTAACGCGGTGCAAAAAGAAGGAATAATGGGTGTATTAATATGTGGTTCAGGAAACGGAATTAGTATGTCTGCAAACAAACACAGTGGTATAAGGTGTGCCTTGTGTTGGTCCGATGAAATAGCTGCGCTCGCTAGGCAACATAATGACGCTAATATTATTTCTCTACCAGCAAGATATATATCATTCAATGAGGCTAGAAAATGTGTTGATACTTTTTTAAGCACTGATTTTGAAGGCGGCAGACACCAGCGAAGAGTTAATAAAATAGCCTGTTCATAATGTTTAAAACAGCCATTTTCTTTTCTTTTTTTTGTTTTTCTTTCCAAGGGCAATATTTATTTAACAATAAAAAAGACTCTGTTTTTTTTTCAAACTATGTCAACGAACTTTTTGTTAACGAAGGAACTCCTTTGTGTTTTGACGGCACATTAAGAGTTCATCCAACAGACAAAAAAAACAGTTATTTAGTAGAGGTTTTAGACACTGTTACTCGGGACACAGGTAAGCTTAATATTGCGGCCTATACAGAAACACCTGAAGGGGGTAGAGAAAAAATTTTTATAGACAAGTTTTCTTTTGTTATAAAAAACAGCCCCCAACCAATCCTTTATGTCGGCAATGCTTCTCCACAGGAAATAGTTGATACGGCAAGTTTGGATTTAAGTATTCGGTTTTTGGAACAATGGCCAAAAGCAAACTTTCAAATTATAGAGAGTACCATAATTTTAAATAAAAAAGAGGTAGTAACGATTAAAAGCAATCAGCTAAACCAATCGGTTATCAGAAAAATAAAAAGGCTTTTTGCCGGTGCAGAATTACGAATCAGCGTCGTGTACAAAGACCCATTACTGCGAACGAAAAGAATTAGCGGAGTGTTTTATTTATGAGGTCCTGAAAAAATCTTGAGCAATACCATCAGCAAACAGAAATCCATCCCCCGCTAAACAGAAAGCCCCTTCTTCGCTTTTGATTTTACCTGCAGAAACATAGTCGTTCAATCGTTTTTGCTCGTTAGTTGAAAACCCTCCCAAGGACTCAATGTGTTTTTTAGACACCCCCCACCTCGTTCTAAACCCCGTAAGAAAAAGTTCGTTCCAAACGTCTTTATCACAAAGGATTTCTTCGTCATGAAAGAGCGAGTTTTCTTCAACACTTTTGATATACGCTTTATTATTTGAAACATTCCATCGTCTGTAGCCTACACGAAAAGAATGTGCGGAAGGCCCAACACCGATGTAGCTAACCCCCTTCCAGTAAGCGCTATTGTGTTTGGAGTATTTGTTTTTTCGAGCAAAATTTGACACCTCATACTGCTCGAAACCAGCGTTTTTCAGTGTACAAACAAGAAGATTGTATTGTTGCTCAATTAAAATGTCTTCAGGTATAGTTCGCCTTCCTTTTTTTACTTCGCGTTCGAGCTTTGTCCCTTTTTCAACGGTAAGACAGTAAGCAGAAACATGTGTAATGTTTGAACAAACAACTTGCTCTAGGTGGTTTCCCCACTCTTTCATTGTTAGGCCAGGAAGGCCATACATGAGGTCAACAGAAATGTCTTTAAACCCGCTAACAGCCGCGCTTTCTATACACTTAATTGTTTGTCTAGCAGAGTGCCCGCGATTCATCCAGTCTAGGTCAGACGGCTTAAAGCTTTGTAGGCCAACACTAAGCCTGTTTATGCCTATGTTTTGCCATTGTTTTAGAGACTCAAAAGAAATATCTTCAGGGTTGGCCTCAAGTGTGATTTCTACACTATTATCTATAGAGTAGTGTTGATTTATGGTGCTGAGCAAAAAGAAAAGTTCTTTTACAGTAAGCAAACTGGGTGTTCCTCCTCCAAAGTATATACTAAGAAGGGGAGCCGAAGACTCCCCTTTTCGTGATATAATTTCTTTGGCAATACCCGCGATCATGTCATCTCTGTACGCTTGGAAATGAGTAGAGAAATGGAAATCGCAATATGAACACTTTTTTGCGCAAAAAGGAATGTGCACATAAAAGCCACCCACGTTTTTTCTTATTTAATTGTAAATCGTTTAACAACCGATTCAACATTCACTCCTGATATTTTCACTAAGTAGGCTCCGCTTGCCCACCCTTCTGTTGGAATAGTTGTTTCAATGTTTTCTATCTGCCCTTCGCAGATTGTTTTTCCTGAAACACCCGTTATTTCGTAAAATGTATCAGGGCTGCCTGTTTGAAGCACAACATAGTTTGTTGCTGGGTTCGGGTAAACAGATAGAAAAACGCTTTGTGTTGCGTCTATTCCGACGGTGGCATTTTTTACTACAGAGCTTTCTTCCCCTTCAAAGTTTGGGTCAGCAAGAGCATAAATTACGGCACCAAAATTATCTAGAAGCTCAAGGTCTCCATTTGTTCCACCCCACTGCTCAGAGTCAATGCCATCCCCATAGTAATCATATATAGTAAAAGTATAACACTCAATAGAAGACAAGGGAACATCCCATTCATAAGCCGTGTTGTTTTCAAAAGCGTTTGTTGGGTCCGCGTCTGGATCTGCATTTCCTGTGTCGAAGTTTCCTGACACGTTTTCATTTCCTTCACTCCAAATAACACTTCCGTTGCTGTTGGTGATTTCCATGTAGGTTTCTTCGGCGTAATCATCAGTCAATAAAGAAACAGTTACATAAACAGCTGTTTCAGGATATGCGGCAATGGAAATTGATTCATTTGCAACATTGTTGTTGGCGTTCTCGTCGGACTGGTTGTTTGGGTTATTAACCTCAACACTAAGTGTGTGGTTTCCTGTTCCCAACGTAACAGAAGGAAGCGTTACTATTTCGCTTTGGTATTGAGCAAGAGACCCTGTCCAGTTAAATGTTTGGTTCGCGGCACCGTCAATACTATAGTTAATCGTTGCAGAGTTTAGAGTCTCAGACCCTGGATTAGACAAACTGAAAGCAGGTATAAATTCTGAACCACAAACAGCCGTTTCATTTAAAGAGGCATTAGATACACCCGCATCAAACTGAGCGGCACTAGCGCCAGAAGGATCATACCCATCAACAAAGCCCGCGCCTAAACCATTTGGGTCTAGCCAGTGTTTTAACTGATTGGTGGTGTTGCTCCCAGGGGGCTCCCAAGACATTGAAACACGACCATAATAGTCAGGAGAGTTTAGGTTACTGCATGAAGCACCCCCTCCCCATAGCTGCCCAATAATTCTGTGGTTTTGGTCAAATAAAGGCGAACCAGAAGAACCCCCTTCTGTTGTGGTGTTTCTGTCCCATCGAACCGTCCATGTTGAATTTGCCTCAGTCGAACCCATTGATTGTGAAACAGAAGCAGCGTCATCATCAAAAGAAATTTTCTTAATATCACCAGCTGGGTGGTGAATACAAACAGTGGTTGATGGCGTGTTTCCCGTGTTGTCCCACCCCGCAAAAAACGGGCTATAACTTGCTGGTACGGTTCCGTTTGTCAACCCCCCTGTGATTTCGACCAAGCAAAAATCTGTTGGGGTTCTTCTTGATCGAAGCGTAGCTCCGCTTAAAGAAACAAAAGAAGGTGAGCTTCCGGGATTGTTGCAGTTTTCAGCTTGCCAGTTAAACCGAAAAATCCAACTAGCAGGGTTTGAATAACAGTGGTTGGCTGTTAAGACATAAGGTGTTCCGTCGTTAGCCGTGTTGTTTATAAGCGCGCCTGTGCAAAAACCACTACTTCCAGAAACAAGCATTACAACACTATTTCTTTCATTTACCCATGTCGCGCCATCCGGACAGTTTGCATTCATATTACATGAACCCGAGCTCCCAAAAGCCTTCTCTGTAAATTCATTTGCTGTTCTATAGCCATGTGTCACCGTGTTTATGTTTACAGAACCAATAGGGTTTCCTTGCGGAATGAAATACTCAACAACCACCGTGTTTCCCGGAACAAGCTCTGTTCCAAGCTCCCCTTTGTAGATATGATTTTGATTAAAAGAGCCAAGAATAAAGTCTTTTTCAGGGTTGTAAACATAAAGTTCATTTCCTTCAGGAATTTCTGTTTCAGAGAACGTAAGGTTAACCGTTAATGCTTCTTCACAAGAAACGACAACCCGCCATATCATAGACCCGTTTACTGTTTCAACCCAAGACCCAGAATTATTTAGGTTCAGCCCTGTATAATTGTTGTGACCAAACCTCCATGGAGCATCTCCTTTAGGGTCGTTTATAGCATCTTCTGCTTGAAGGGCGCTAATGTTTGGTTTATCAAAAACCCACGTATCGATGTCTTTTGTGTTTAAAATTTCTTTGTAGGTCTTTGGAACACCTCCGGCCCCTTGAATTGTTTGTGCAAAAGAAGAGAGAGAAATAAAAGTTGTTAAAAATAAGGATGTAAATAATTGTTTCATTTTAGTTTAGTTGATGTGTAATTTGTTAAGGTTTAAGGCTTGACTCGCTTAATACTGCACCCTTTAGGGGGAGTGCTTGCGGGTTTTATTTTTTTTGAATTAACATGATTGTTAATCGCATCTTTTAAATAAGAGTGTTCTTTTTTTCTCTTACCATCCCAAATATTATCTATTGAACCTGAGTAAACAAGCTCAAGCTTGGCGTTGTAGAAAAAAACATGAGGTGTCGTTTTTGCTAAGAGAGCATTGGCTAAACTTGAGTTTTCGTCCAAAAGGTAGGCCATTTTATAATTGTTCTCTTTAGCATGGCTTTCCATTTTTTCAAAAGCATCAGCGTCTTGTCTTTTGGCCTCGTTTGAATTAATCAAAACAAAACCAATCTTGTTTTTCATCGATGTGTCAAATAAATCATTGTACTGTTTTTCCCATCCAGGAAAATGTTTGCTTCCAACAACAAAGGGGCACGTGTTACAACTAAACACGACAATTAACCCGTTTTGTTTCGTTTCTTGCATAAGCGAAGAGCTAGGTCCGTTGGCGTTTTTAAAAACGGTGTTTGGGTTTTTTAATAAAGACCCTATAGGCGCTTGGGACCAAGAAAAACAAGAAACAAACAGTAAAAAAAAGGAGTAAAAAAAGACTTTCAGCATAAGGAATAATTGTAAAGCATTAAAGTTACGCCTTTTCTAATAAATATAAAAATGGAGCGTTTTTGATTCCAAAACGATTACATATCTTTACTTTAGAACCTTAATATACCTATGAAACCTTTTGTAATTGGAATTTGTGGAGGAAGCGGGTCTGGAAAAACAACGCTTCTTAGAAAACTTAAAAACTCCTTCGGCGAGGAGAGGGTATCTGTTTTTACAATGGACAATTATTATTTACCAAAAGAGGAACAAGCCAAAGACAAGAATAATGTTATCAACTTTGACCTCCCTACAGCGCTTGATGAAAAAAAACTAAACGAAGACCTTTCTGCTTTAGTTGGAGGCCAAAACATAGAAGTGAAGGAGTATTTTTTTAATGCCCCCGTAAACCACACAAAAACAATCTTAATCCATCCTAAAGAGATCTTAATTGTTGAGGGTTTGTTTTTGTTTCATTTTGAGTTTGTAAAAAAGATGTTGGATTTTTCTATATACGTAGAAGTAAGCCCGAAGCATCAGTTGTCTCGAAGAATAGAAAGGGACGAGAAAACAAGAGGTTATACTAAAGAAGACATCTCCTATCAATGGCATGAACACGTTGTTCCTTGCTTTGAAAAATATATTCTTCCATATAAGCACGAGGCGTCGTTTCTTTTTAAGAATGATGATACAGCTAAAGAAAACGTAGCTCTGCTTAAATCAACATTAAGTAAAATAATAGAATGAAGCGTTTGAAAAACATGTTTTCCTCTGATTACGGTGCGTGGTATATGTCTTTCGCTTTTGTTTTTGCCGGGGCGCTGTTTTTAACGAGGATTTTTTGGACCTCAGAAGGGGTTGACTTCAAAACAACACAGGCAAATTTTTTAAAACAAGAGAAAAAGGCCGATTTGGCCGTAAAAAATCTTTTATTGGAGTCGCTTCAAGGGGTTGCTATTAGTGAAAAAGAAGACTCTGCTTTGATTTATCACGTCTACCAAAACGACTCTTTAAAGTATTGGAGCTCAAACAAGATGCCGGTCCCAAGGCTCGCTTCTTTAAGCTTCCCTGCAGAAGGCTTGGTCCACCTTAAAAACGGGTGGTATTATACAAGTTTGGCTGAACACCAAGGCCATGTAGTTGCAGTTTCTTTTTTGGTAAAACAGCGTTACGGGTATCAAAACGAGTACCTACGAAACCATGTTGCAAAGGAAATCTCTCCTTCCTTTTTCCTTTTGACTCTTGACGAACAAGAAGGCCAAGCTATTACAAACAACAACGGTGATTATTGCTTTTCAATATCGAACTCCGTTCATTATAGCAAAACCAAAACAACAACTCTGCTTTTTTTCGGGCTTATCTCTTTGGTATTTATGTTTTTAAGCATTATTAAACTTAAAAACGCCGTGGTAAGACGAGCTGGTCTTATTGCCTTTTTCTCTTTGATGTATTTACTAAGCGTATCTGGAATACTTTCTTCCGATCTTGTTTCCGCCCAGCTTTTTGCTTACAATGAATATATTCCAAATATTTTTTCTGTTTTTGTTTTGTTTTCTGCCTTGGGGCTAATTCTTATTTCTTCTGATGTAAAACAAATGGTTTTAAAAACTACACCTCCGGCCTTTCAGGTTTTTTTTCTTATTCCTTTATGGTGGTTGATTGAGGGAACGATACCATTTGTTTTAAAAAACTCCTCTATTCCGATAGGACTAGATAGTCTTTTTGAACTAGAGCCCTTTTCTTATCTAATCATAATTTTTTATGTGCTTTTATTTTTAGCCTACAACTCGTTTTTTAAGTCGGTATTTACGGGTTTAATTAAGGGTAGAGGACCAAGGGTGGTTTCTTTTTTGTTTTTAGCATGTATCCTTTCGTTGCTTTTAGAGATAACAGTCTTCAATAGTTATTCTTTGTCTATATGCCTCCCACTTTGTTTAACCACCACGTGTGTTTTGTTTTTTAATAAAAACGCATTTAAACAAAGGCTTTTAAGGTCTGTTTTTTCAACCGTTTTTTTGTCTACCGCCTTGGTTTCTCAAATCACAGTTAATAACGTAGTTAAAGATCTTGAAGCACGCAGGGTTTTGGCGAAAAAAGTTTTAAACGAAAGGGATAGAGAGCTAGAGATAAAATACAAAACGATGGCCCAAGAGTTGGAGGTCTCACCATTTTTACTCAACACTTCTCGAAGAAAGCAAGAAAACCTCACGCCCTCGAGGTTTTCTTACGTTTTAGAACACAAGTTTTTTAAGGGTTTTTGGGAGGGGTATGAGTGCTCGTTTAATTTTTACAACGCTGACCAAAAAGGAATTGTCATTCGAGAAAACATGTCTTTTTCTGATTGGGAAAAACTAATTGATAAACATGGAAAAGCATCTGAAATTTGTTCAAGTGTATATTTTATCCCATCTTCAAAAAACGGATTTAACTACGTAGTTCGACAGCTTGTTCGCACTAGCGAATCTAAGCCCTCTGTGCTTTTTATAGGGCTTAAATCTAAGTTGATTCCGGAGGAAATAGGCTTCCCTCGCCTTTTGATATCAAACAAAGCACATACGCTAGATTATTTAAAAAAATACTCTATTGCGAAATATAAAGAGGGAAGGCTTTTTAAATCTTTTGGGTCATATAGCTATCCCGTTTACCTGAACACATATTCAGAAAACACTTCGTCCCATATGGTTTTTGAGGGTCAAAGCCATTATGTTTTAAGAGGAGTTCATAAAAACGCCGTGGTACTTTCTAAAAAACAACCTCAGGGGCTTGCGTTCTTTACACCCTATGCATATGTTTTTTGTTTAATGGGTGTTGCTCGTCTTTTGTTTTTGTTGCTCTATAGAAGCTCAAGGGAAAATGACAAAAAAGCAGTTTCTCTAGCGTTTAAAATACAAGCGATCCTTGTATCAATGGTTGTGCTTTCTCTTTTTCTGTTTGGAGCGGGTAGCGGCCTTTTTGTTAAAAACCAATATAAAAACTATAACAAGCGAGTTATTAATGAAAAGCTTCAGTCCGTATCTGAGGAGCTGAAAAATAAAATTGCAAAAATGGATCGCTTTGACATTGCAAAGGACGGTGTGTTTTTAGAAAAAACACTCAACAAACTTTCAAGGGTGTTTTTAACAGACATAAATATTTATGATGTAGACGGCTTTTTGGTTTCCTCATCAAGACAGCAAATTTTTAACCTCGGGTTACTTAGCAAACAAATCAATGCAAACGCATTTGAAAGCTTAAACAACAGAGAAAAAGTACACTTCTCTCAGCAGGAAAACATAGGCCAACTCACCTACACGTCATCATATATGCCTGTTTATAATAAAGAACTTAAAACCCTGGGCTATATTAATCTTCAACATTTTGGCCAGCAAGAAGATTATGAAAATCAAATACAAGGCTTTTTAGTAGCGATTATAAATGTCTTTATGTTTCTGTTGGCAATTTCAATCATCCTTTCTTTGGTTATTTCAAATTGGCTAACACAACCCTTACAAGTCCTACAAGACAGCCTTTCAAAGCTTCGACTTGGCGAGCGAAACAAGAAAATAGCATATGTCGCTAATGATGAAATAGGATCAATTGTGCGCCTCTATAATGAAAAAATAGAAGAGCTTGAGCGTGCTGCGGACCAACTTACAAGAACAGAGAGAGAGTCTGCTTGGAGAGAGATGGCAAAGCAGGTAGCACACGAAATAAAAAACCCGCTTACCCCTATGAAGCTTAGTGTACAACACTTGCTTCGAAGCTACGATATTGAGGACCCAAAAGGAAGCCTAGAAAAAATTAAAAAGGTTGTTGACGGTGTTATTGAGCAAATAGATGGTTTGGCAAGAATAGCCAATGAGTTTTCAAATTTTGCCCGAATGCCAGAGCCACAAAAAGAGCCACACGACCTTGTTCAACTTATTCAAAACACGTTAGCGGTGTTTCAAGGGAACCAAAAGTACCAGCTTGAGTTTAGCACCCTGTTTAAACAAAAAACAATATCTGTAGACAAAGATCAAATGGTTCAGGTTTTAAACAACCTTATAAAGAATTCGATTCAGTCTTTTCAGAATAGGGGTTATGGAAAAATTAAGATTATACTT